>PJTS01000032.1_pt1 | contig 154213 bp, 141 predicted proteins | sample 1512251 | NCBI WGS metagenome assembly PJTS01 (sample SAMN08177686, study PRJNA422409) | Soil metagenome, whole genome shotgun sequencing project. | isolation source: Soil (2) enriched on wood chips: alkali lignin treatment | place: USA: Madison | collected 2015-01-15 | reverse complement strand
ACAGATGGATTCAATACGGACAAACAATATCTCAACTCAAAAAGTACAACATTCCCGCCTTATACCAACTACAGTTTTCAGGGGCGAGTACGCTATCGCACGAGCAAAAATGGTACAGTGGGAATGACAGGCCGATTTGCTGCCCGCGAATCTGAAATGATCAATGCCTGGTCTGAAGACCGCACCCTGCAGGACAAGCAAAAAGATCAAGATATCAATCTCTCAGCCAGCTATGACCATAATTTCGAATCAGGACTACGCAGCATGACACGTTATTATTTTTCCAGGTTCCATTCACAGATCGCGGCACAATGGTTGCGACAAGGGGTTTTGGCCAGCGCTGAAGAGTTTGGTCAAAATGTACACCGCATTGAGCAGCAGTTCGCCTACAGTCCAATCCAACAGGTCAAGTTTACGGGTGGAATTGGTGGTAGTCTAGAGCAGATGGATAATCAGGACCTGGATGCCAAACGCTCGTTGAACAGTGCGTTTGTCTATCTCCAAACGGAGTGGAAACCAGTAGACCGCATACTAACGACACTAGGGCTACGTTATGACCAGACCAATGTTTATAACGGGCATCTGAGTCCAAGTCTAGGTTTGCAGTATCATATCAGTCCAACATTATTGGTCAAAGGAGGTGTTGGCGCCGGGTTCAAAGCGCCGGACTATAAGATGCGTTATCAGGTATTTTTCAATCCTGCCGCCAATTATTTAGTTGTAGGCACGGAACGGGTAGCCGATGTGGTTGCTGCCATGGACCAAGCGGGTGAATTAAGTTACAAGAACAGCTATATGCTGAATTTAGTCGCAGGTAACTTAAAGGCCGAAACTAGCCTCTCCAACAATATTGGGCTTACCTGGAATCCTTCAACCAAATTTCAGGCAGATTTTTCTCTTTTCTATCACCGTATCAACAATCAGATCAATACGGTCAGTGTAGGTAATGGTACCAGTATCGCGCAGATCTATAGTTACCGTAATTTACCGAAAGCGATGAATAAGGGTTTTGAAGTTTCAATGAGTTATCAGGCTACCAGGGATCTGCATTTATCCATGGGCTATCAATACCTCATCGCAAAAGATCTTAGTGTATTGGATAGTATCGCAGCGGGCAACTACCCTTATAATCAGATCAATGATGCTGCAAGCGACCTCTATCGACAGAGCAAAAAATCGGACTATTGGGGCATTGAGGATCGCTCGCGCCATATGGTCAATTTCAAAGCACAATACGAATATAAACCCTGGGGGGTCAATGTTAATGCCCGTGTCAATTTCCGAGGCAACACCCCTTTTCAGGAGAATAATGGAAATCAATTTATTGACAAGTATGACATCTTTATCCCCTACCATACACTCCTGAACATGACGATCGAAAAAAGTCTGATGAACCGGAGGTTAACCTTTCGTCTGATCGGCGACAACCTGTTCAATTTTACCAGCCGCTACCTATTGGGTCAGCCCGGTAGAGTGATTATGGGCGGAGTCAGTTATCGATGGATGAAGGATTAGAGATTGGAGATTGGAGATTGGAGATTGGAGATTGGAGATTAAAGCTAAAGAGAAGTACACAAAATAGTAGATAAAACAATGAGAACAATTAACATCATTATAGCGGAATGCAGCATCTGGCTTTCATTTCATAAGATTGGACGTTGTATTTTTTCAGGTTTTCTGGCACTTATGTTCCTTTCCTGCGGGAAGGACAAAGACTATACGATTGGACTAGAAGATGGCAAGAGTATTGTCATCAAAGATCTGGCCGGTGACACCGATGCCGCCATGGGTGACGGTGCCGAGGGGAAAGAAAAACGACCCTTCAACATGTTTCTTTTCCGATTTAAGGACAAAAAGCAAATCTGGATCAAGACAAAGGCCGACTCCGCACAATGGCTGAAAACAAAATACTGGGATATTGCCTTTACGGGCCCCTATAATTCTGAGGTTTTTGTCAACAATTCCATGGATGAGTTCAATCCAGGTTATCAGGGTGAAGCCAACAATACAGCTGTCATGCTCCTGAAACAATCATACCAAAGCCTTACGGTCGCCCCTTCGGATGAGGAGTTCAATAAGAACGGTACCGGTAAAATCGGCTGGGCGTCCAATTCCGAATCGCTCGGCTGGTTTCAGTATAGCCTGAGCACGCATATTATGCAAGCACTCCCCAACCGCACGTATGCCATTCGCCTGCCTGATGGCAAATATGCCAAATTGCAATTGATCAATGCCTATAAGGGAAATCCATCGGCAGTGACCAATATGAACTGGCCGGCTCCCTATTACACTTTCAAATATTATGTACAGGAAGATGGCAGTAAAGATTTAAATACAAACACATTATAATAAGGAAAAATTACACAATTAAATTAAAGATGAACAAATTATTTACAACAGCGGCACTTTTATGTACATTGAGTCTAGGTTTTACTTCCTGTAGCAAGGATGATGATAAAGTTGAAGAAAGCAAACTTAACGATGCAACGGCTATAACTGCAGTTGCAAAAATTGAAGTTCCCGCAGGCGCAAAAGTTTTTTATGATTTCAAAACAAATAGTGTTCAGGAGGAAGCAAAAAGTATGATAAATCTATCTGGCATGTATGGTTCTACTTTGCAAAATACATCAACTGAAAACTATAAAATGGGATATTTCGATCAAGAGAATACAAATATTGAAAAATTGACATTAGCGGCAGTACTAGGTGCCAATATAATCTCCACAGAAAAATTAGGCATAGATGCTTCCAGTGCTGGTGCTCCAGCGACAGGACCCACATGGATAATCTATGACTTTAAGAATAATCATGCAGTATACCCCACCCCTAATCGTTACATCGTAATGTATAAAGGGGAAAAGCTAAGCGATAAGAGCGACGAACTCTTTGTGATTCAGGCAGCTGGAATTACTGCTCTCAATGGAAATGCAACATACAATATTAATTTTAAAAAGTTTGTAAAATAATTTATTAAAAGGTACGATCAATCTACTCAAGTAGTTAATGTCTCCAAATATATTCAAATCAAAAAAACCTACATGAATTAAATTTGGAGACATCATTATTATTTTTCCGATCAAAAAGCTCTTCATTGAAGTTTCATTAACATTATATGCAAAGAACATATTACATATTAAGTCAAACGGTTAAAATCAAAATTAATATATAAAATATCATTTTTCATACACAAGTAATAGGGTAAACTCTTTACCTTTACCATTATTTAGAATGATTTTAAATAAAAACAAAGACACAACAAATGAATATAGCAAGACAGCTCACCAGAACAAAATATATTGCATTGCTTTGCATTGGTCTAGCAATCCATACTTCCTGCAGCAAATCGGATCCAACGGTAGAACCTGTTGTCGAGCCGCCGAAAGAAGAAGAGAGCAATACCGGGCTTTACAATAAATTGATTACTGTACGCGATTTCGCTGCTACAGATAAAAACGATGGCCAAAATGCTGCCCCTACAGTTTATTATAGCTTGGAAACCAATAAAGGTATCGCGGAAACAAATCGTCAAACGCGGAACTGGGACATTGCATTCAGCAATATCTTCAACAGCCACGTGTCTGGAAATAACGGGACGAACAACACGAATTTTGGTTACGGCAATAACGCAACTGGTGGTATCCTAATCGTTGAAAAAGCATTTGATGAAGTAACAGAAGTACCGGCTGACACTGAATTCAAGGTTATCGGCGATGCGATCGGAATGGATCAGAATGGTGATGAAGGAAATGGAGTTGGCTGGTTATTGTATGACTTTTATGGTCGTCTGGTTCGGCAGCACGCTGTTCAGAACGAACATGTTGCTTATGCGCTTGGAAATGGACTAACATTACTGAATGGAAAAGTAATTAAACCACGAACGTTAATTGTTCGTACGGCAAAAGGCAATTATGCGAAAATTAGACCGATTTCAATGTATAAAGGTCTCTATAAACCCGAGCAATGGCTTAAAGACTCTCCCCATGTATTTATCTCTTTTGATTACGTTATCGTACCAAAAGGCAGCAAAACATTTGAGATAAAACCCTAAATAGTACAATTCTTATTCAAAAAAAACCGGATATACGGTCGAGGTACATCCGGTATCAAATTGACTAATTAACATATATTTATTAACTAGCCCACTGTAGAAGTGGCAAAATTACGAAAAAGAAATGAAAATCAAATTCAGAACTTTATCAATTGCCTTAGGTATTGCCGCGATTGGCATGACCGCATCATGTAGTAAAGACAATTCACTTGCTCCTAGTATTGAAGAGCAATCACTCAGCAAACGTGCTGTTACTCCTTCGACGACAATTGGCGGTACGGTAAACTTTACCGCAACCGGTACAAAAGGATATTTAAAAACGATCGCTACAGGCACCTATGGTGCACGCAATTTCCACCAAGGTACAGTGCCAGATTTGGTGGACACAACACAATGGAAAAACCCAGCCAGCACCTATTACTACAACTTGATTACCAATGATGGTGGTACATCCACTAGCTATGATTTTCAATTTAGTGGTACAGCAAATGCGAGTTTGACCGTAAATACGACGAAATATAACTTGTATTATGTAAATACAGCTTTTGAATCTGTTTCTTCAAGTACTACAGGAACATTAATTGCAAACGGTACAGCAGCTTCCAATAGTACAAATGGAACAGGCAACCCGAGCAGTACTGGCTGGTACATCTATAACATTAGCAATCATATTATGAGCAGCTATGGGCCGAGAACGTATATTTTAGAAAACAAGACAACCGGCGATCAATGGAAATTGCGTTTAAATAGTGTTTACAAGGACGAAACTCCAAATGCGAGCTACGCCGCAACAAACTTTCCGTTTATGAGTTTCGATTATAAGAAACTATAATAAGCCTTAATACCCTTATTTTTTAATAAGAATTGTAAATTTTAAATCCGGTGCCAGCCTTGCTGGTACCGGTTACTTTCCAGACTAAAATGAAAAATCAGTTATTAACCACCCAAAAATTTAAGATCGCTACAGGCCTTTTATTAAGCAGCTTGTATTTAAGTTCTTGTACCAAAACAGAAATTCAGCCCTATGAACCGGAGAGCATGGCCCGGATCAGTAGTTTCAAGATTGTCAATACCAGCAAAGAAGTCATTGGCGCTATTGACAATGACGCCAAGACCATTACGGTTACGCTGCCCGAAGGACTCTATATGTCCAGCCTGGAGCCTGAAATAAAAGTTGCCACAGGCGCAACCCTAAAACAAGGTTCGGATACACTGATCACCAATATGGTCGATTATTTTTCCAAAGGCCGTACCATTCAATACCCTGTTACCGCTACAGATGGCAGTACAGCCACCTATACGCTGATCGTCAAAAGTGATCAACCATCGCTCAATTTGCAGGAGGTTAGTTCGAACTCAAATGAACCAGTTGTATATGACCAATCGTACTGGTATACCTCAAATGATATTTACATTTACAATAACTTCGCTAGTTACCCCTATATCGCGACTTATGAGAGCGATCTGGAACTAGTTCGTGCTAGCTTAGTGGATAAAGACGGGAAAGAGTATCCATTTAATATAGCTGTGACCGGAACTCCCCCATCGATCGAAAAATCCTATATGCATCTTGTTCTAAATGATATTAAAGGACGCGTCACAGGCAGCGGTAGTTCCCTGACATATAACAAAGTGCCGGCAGCAGGTGATTATTATGTCAAATTGCGTTACTACAGCCGCGAGGAAACCTTAAAAAATCCTATCCGAATTATTTACAACAACTAATCATTGTTTTCAAAAGCGAGATCATGACCGCATTCGCTTTCAGGTATTGACGGAAACACTCCCCGGCGATAGAAATTTACCCCAAATATGAAAAAAACAACCACATTATATCGCATTCCTACCCTATTGTTAGCAGTAGGAATCACACTATTCTCCGCTTGTAAAAAAGAGTACGAAACTGCGCTAACGCCTTACACAGAAATCACTTCTTTTAAAATCCCTTACAACGCGGGCAAAGATACCATTGTAGCAGCTGTGGATGGTGAAAACATTTATGTCTCCTGGCCCGGATCAACCGAATGGCCTATTCCGGAGACTGTTGCTCCGATTATTAATATTTCAAAAAATGCAAGCATTAGCCCTGCCTCAGGAACGGCAATCGCACTCAAAGATGGACAGCAGTATCAGGTAAAAGCTCAAGATGGCACCATTAAAACCTATACAATAAAATTATCCAACGGTGCGCTATTACCTTCCTTTAGAGACGAAGAAACGCAGATTACTGCTATCGTGGGTCAAAGCAATTTCAGTATCCCAATGAATAATCTTACGCTGGATGGAAGTGATAGTCTGTACCTCGTTAACGATCAAAATAAAGCCTATAAACTTATGCTGAATAAAGTTGAAAACGGACTTATTATTTTCTATTTGGATCAGCAAGATGGCTCGGGGATTCCTTCAGGTGATTATTATGCACAGGTGATGAACAAATTTGGTATTCCTGTTAAAAGCAGTAAAAAGTTCGTAAGCGTTGCAGCCGATCAGGCACTTCCTTATGTCTATTTTAACCATTCAAAAGAATGGCAGGTCAAAAGAGGTGAAATTATAAATCTTCCTGCAAGACATTTGAACAAAACGTCAGATATTAGAGTTGTAAATTTAAATTACACCGAAGATGGTTTCCTCAACAGTTTATCTTTGAACTTTCTCGGTATTTCAGATGATTTAAAATCCATTAAAGTGCAGATACCCGAAGATGCTCCAATAGGCATTTCTTCAGATTTAAACAATGGTATTAGCATACGGATCCGTCTTGATCGTTTTATTACACAAGTCACTCCCTATTATAATTATCCGATCAAAATCGTAGAATAAAAATCCTGTCGTTTTTCATAGATGATAAATCAGAAAACAGCATAAATATTTGGAAATAAATACGAATCTTTGTATAGAATCGTTATAAATAAAAATAAGAACATGTTAAGTCAACATATCAAAGAGCAAACGCACGCTGCTCACCAAAACGTAGAAGGAACGATCGTGCGTCAATTAAAAAATATTCGTTCTGAAGCAGATTATGCTGAAGTATTAAAAGGGTTCTATGCTTATTTCCGTGCTGTAGAAGATAACATCGCTCCTTTTGTTACGGCTGAAGTATTACCAGATCTTGCCGAACGTCGCAACTCATCTTATATTAAAAATGATATTGAGACGCTAGGTGGCAACGTCGATAGCCTCCCTGAAGCAACAGCACCTGCTGTTAACAATGTATTGGAAGCGCTAGCATCTTTATACGTGCTGGAAGGTTCTATCATGGGTGGCCCGTATATCGTACAGATGCTGAACAAATATGGTGTCAACAAGGGAACCTCTTTCTTCGAAGGTTATGGTGAAAATAGCCGCGAGATGTGGGCTGGCTTTACGGCTGTATTAAATAAATATGCTGAAGATCCCGCAACTTATGATCGTGCAGTAGAAATTGCAAACCAAACTTTTTATAACTTTGGGGACGTATTCACTCCGATCACAAGTGCAAACTAAAAAGGAGTGATATTGTTTAATCCTTCAGATGGAGCAAAAAGACAATAAATCAAAATGGTTGAAGCGTGCCGGCATGGGGGCATTCCTCTTCTTCCTAGCAAAAGGACTTGTATGGCTTGCGGTATTTTTCTTCGCAGCTAAGTCCTGCAGTGTATCTATTTAGTATTAAATAAGAAGCCGTCTCCCAATTGTATTAAAGAACAATTTCGGAGACGGCTTCTATTTTTTTAAAGGGCCGCTGTTTGCCAGTCAGCAATATACTCTCCTGGTGAAGAGGTAAGGTACAAGCTATTTATTCAAAAAACTATTGTTTTTAGTTGAAATATATTTATCGTTATCCTCTGAAAAGCTTTATATTGTAAATCTATGATATACATACCTCAGCTAAAGCAAGAGCTGAATATCTCATCAAGCCCATTTTATAATTAGCTGAGAACCCTTAAAAGTTTGCTGGCTTTATATTAAGATTTTTAAAGTTCCTTATTGAATTAAATATCTATTATGACCAACATTGACAGCATCTTCTAATTCTGAAAACTTACATTTTAGAAAAACAGGTGATATAGATATTGCTGAGCCAAAAGACTTCGCATTTACTCGCATCCACCAAGCTTTAAGTTTATTTAAATCTTTTAGATATTCCTCTTGGTTTTTTACATCAATTATTAAAAAAGGCACTGAGTTAACCTCAATTTTCCTTATTCTCACAATATCCTCCCATTTTATCAATCCAACTGAAACAAGGCTGGAGGTGTCGATAATACCATCATGGTTAATAATTACACCTGATTTATGTGTATATACCCTAAACAATATACCTAAAGAAATCAAAGATATCAAACTAGTTAATAACCCAATAATTAATGCCAAAATAGGGCTATTAAAAAAAATTGACATTTTTTCCGGAAATCTTATGGTATATAATCCTAATATCAGAATCAGAAAACATATAACAGAAAAGAGAAGTATTTTTGTTTTAGCAAGTTTAAATTCCATATTTTTTTAGTCCATTAAATCAAAATAACTTTGTACTACCCAACCACCTAATTTACTTCCCTGGTCACTCCCGTAATAAGCTCCTGCGGCCCCTCCGGCTACAGCTCCCACCACAGCACCTTGAGGGCCAGTAAATGCTCCAATAAACCCAAAGGCTCTTGAACCATCTGGAGACTCTGCAAAACAGATCCTTGGGTAGGATCAGTCTGTAATTGGTTTGAAAAAGCTTGCAAATTACGACTTTCATCCCTAACAAAACGACTTCCACTTGACTTATCAGCGGGTTCCTGTTCTAAAATTGATAGCCTAACGGGAACCAAATTCCTCGCATAGTAGGAGACAACATATTTGGGATAATATGATTTTCATCGAGACTAGATAGGTCGATATCTTCAACTGTAGATGAAATCGGAGGTATAATTTTGCTAGAAAACATCTTTTCTTCTACTATTTTAAGCGCATCATATTTAGATAATGCAGTAATTCCACAACCTAATTTAATCCCGAAAGGAGTATCAGCAACATCTTCCAAGTTAAATTTAAGCCAATATCTTATCATAATTCGCATTCCTATAATATATATAAATAAGGTTTTATAACTGTCGCAATTTCATTACTGCAATCCCACAACCAATCTTTCTAAATACAATTAATTAATCTTTTCATAAAAAAAATCACAAGTATCATCTAAAACAATCATTATATTATTTCCTGTTTTTTTTATTTCTAGTTCAGACGAAGCAGTACCTCCTGAATAACTCAAAACTAATAGTGTTCTAAAAACACCATATTCAATACGATACTCTCCATTCCCCCAAAAGGAACTTCTATATTTATTATCATCAAGCAAAGTAAGTATATCATCCCTATCAGGAATTTCTCCGATAGCACCACATTCATGATATTTAAAATAATATTTTCCTAATACCATTGAGGGGGTAATTAACCTTGAATAGATGATTGCAATAGGTAATAAAACCAAGATAAGTAAAAGTGGCCAATTATTAGTTTTCTTCATTATTTTTAATAAAATGATAGGTTTATTCTAAGCTCAACTAGGAAGTCTTGACCAGAACGTTTTCAATGAGGATCAATGAACAAGACGATTTATTTCATTCTTAAGTTACGATAGAGATTTTGATTACTTCTCAATCAAATGTTGCTGTCTTGATTCAGATTTCTTATGTCCTTAGTATAGCTGAAAGGCAGTTAGAATCGACGCTGGATTAAAATCTATTTCGTTGAGCACATTAGACCGGCGGCTACCTTTTTCCAGATACAGTATGGTAAATCCAACAAATATGGAGCTACCTACAAAATCGCTACATTTAATAGTCAGGGTCTTTGCTGGTATCCCATCCTGTTTAACATCGTATTCCCACTCAATATCTTTTATCTCTGTAGGCTCAAACTCGTCGAAGTCAAATGAGACTGCAAAAAATTTAAATACTACCGCATTGCATTTTTCAGGAAGGACCAGCGCTCTTTTGATATCAAACTCCGGAAATGATATTTTAAGCTCATTCTTCTTGTTCAGGGAGATTACCGGATCGATAAAAAGATAATCCTGCATATGACAGTTTTCATTGAACTGAAAATTTACCAAGCGATCCAATACGCAGTTACTCAGCGTCCGGCTGCCCTTTTCACAATCAAGATTTGTCTTTATCGCCCGATAGATCTGTCTATTTAAGCGATTGCCCATCTGTCCATCATGGAGATCCTGGTGGACTTCCCCAAAACACATCCGGATCATTGCACCTGCGCGACTTACCTTTCCAAAATCTTTACCTGCCCGTTTGGTATCATCCGTCTGTTTGACGCGATATGGCCTGCTTTGCAGGTAGTTTTTATTGCCAACTTTTCTATTCACCAGCGGGCCAACCAGCCCCCTGATAAATCCATTATCATTTATTCCCATACCTAAATATACGACGGTAAATAACTGATGTCAAGCATCTTATTTATTTTTAGCAAATTTAAAATTCGAGTAAAATGACAATTATAAATATTGCAATTTTAAAGGGACTTTGTTGTAAATAACTTATGGACAAGTTCGCCACAAGCTCGCCCTCCTCCCGACTTGTAAAAAACATTCAGGCACAGTGAAAGCGCCTTAAAAAGGTGGACTCAAGGTGGACTCACTGTGCATTCAATCTGCTTACAAGTCGAACTTGGTAATAACTTGGTCACCAGCAGTCCCCTCTCCCAACCAAACGTCACCATCAAACATTCCCAAGAAACCTGTTTACGCTTTTTTCACCTGAATCCCCTAATGCTGTCATTTGACAACTTCATTGCCACTCTATCCCGTTTATCCTCAGGGCGAAAAAGCTTCTAGAGTATATTTCAAATTGTGAGGCCCTTTTATTTCTCTTATTTTGCAATTTTTAATAAAAATAGACTTCGAATACATAACGTCCAATTTTTTAAGCGAATACAATTGAACAACCTAAAAACGTCAACCTATCTCGGGCCAATTTAGCAATAGCGGCATTTTAAAGTAAAGAATAAGCGTATCAGCGCATCAATTTTTCATTTTTTTCTGCAATTCCCTCAACTGCTCGTAATTATCTTTTTCTATAGTATGAGGTGCAATAGCCTTAATCAGTGTCAACGTCCGGTCACCGGAGTGGTAACCATAGATATGATTTTTATCGCGAAAAAAATAGTTGTACTCAATCACCACGGGTATCTGCCCCCTGCCCCCATCGCAACCTTCAATGACATCCACAGTAGAACCGAGCAGTTCCACGCTTTCCCGATCTGCGCTGTTGGGTATCTCTTTATCTTCTATCAGCAATTTATCGTCATAAGCGTAAGCTAGTTTCAGATCTTTTAAAGTGGACTGATGTGTTATTGTTCTTTTCTTCGTCAAGGTATTATCGTCAAATACCAATTGCCTACCATCATCAAAGAAATTAGGAATTCCTTTTTGATAAGAATAGACTCCCTTGACAAACTTGCTGTCTTTACTGAGCCAGGTCACAGGCTCTAATGTTCCCGATCCATCTTGGTCCTTATAAAAAGCTGTGCCATCAAAATAGAATCCAGAGGCAGTGATCTCCAATGATCTTGGTTGTGCAACAGCTTTCAGGTTCATTGGTGGCTGGTCATTGATCAGATCCCAACCATTATAATATATCTTACCTTCTTTATCGATAAGTTCATGTTGTTTATTCAGCCATTGTGCTTTTACTGGATACAAGTAAGCAGTTGTACCATCCTGCAATCCCAGTCCCGCCGAAATATAGCACCAGATATTTCCGTCATTAAAATCAACAAACGAATTCAGCCAGTTTTTGGCCACCTCTTTAATTGTAAATGGCCGTTTCAGATCAAGACGCAGAAGTGATTCGGTAATATCCATTTGGTCAAAAATACTGACATCATAAATGTAGGCCATATTCCCATCCGTAAGCAAATATTTATCTTCATTATTTTCTAGTTTGAGGCATTGTATGGTCGCAGGGTTCAGTCCCTCAATTATTTCAGCCGTTAATTGTCTACCTTCATAGCAATAGACATGCTTATCGTCCTTGAGCAGATATCTACGGTTTTGGAATTGAGCGAGTACAACAGGTTTATCAGGAAACACCCTGGTAGCTGTCTTGGTTATTTTTTTTGCGTATGGATCAAAGGAAAAAGAAAACCATTTTCCATGCACATAAAGTAGATCTGCGTCAAATGTAGCCTGCACATCTTTTCTAGCTGCAATTTTTACTGGCGTTACTTGGTTAACATCAGAGAATTCGGCCGCAAGTAAATAGTAGGCATTATCATCCATCAGGAGCATATTATCTCCATTTCGATTGATCATTTTCACATCCTTACCGACCTGTGACATGGATATACACCGTTGATGCGCCATACTCATACCATTAGGATCCATAACAGTAATCTCTAAAAAAGGGCTACCTTTTACCAGAACAATTTTATAGGTTGTCTTTGTATGGTAATGATAACATTCGCTTGCCCGCAGCACAACCTGGGTGAGCAGCAAGAATAAGGTGATTACAATTACTTTTTTCATTTCCTAAAGCTATTATTTTATCAAAATTACTGCCCAGCATTGGCTAATCACGCTATCCATTATTGGCGATACCGTTGGTGGTAATCTGCAATCAGTTTTTTAAGTTCATAGAAATCAACAGACAATTGATCGGCCGTCACGGCTATTCCATTACTAATAACAAATTGTTGCAACTGCGATGAAAGGTTTTGAATATGATCTTCTGGATTCTGTAATTTCACAGAGACAAATGGAGCACGATGAGCAACTCCCTCCGATACAGACTGCACTGCAGTCCATTTTATTAAGCCAATCGCTTTCCCCAGGGGTGTTCCCTTAAAATGGATACCATCTGCATTCAAAATAAGACCTGTTCGGTCTTTATCAAACATACGCTTTGTACCGGAAATTAAACCATAACAACCAAGGCAGCCCATCACAAACATCAATGTACCAAAGGTTATATTTATTCTTTGAGCTACAAAGAAAATGTAATAAGCAAAGGTCAACGTCGCGACAGTAAACACAATACCGAACACGATTAATTTCAGGCGCTTTTTGCTGTCAAATTCTATAATAGTCTCATTCATATATCTGTTTTTTTAACTTGTTTACAGGTCACTATCTCCTTATTGGGCTTTTCACTAAATCCATTGACCGTATCTTTCAACTTTGATCTATCTGAAGGAAAACGGCTCATCTCGGTATTATGACTAATTTATTGACCAATTAATGAAGCATCCGAACCAGCAAACCAAATAAAGAGAATAATCAGCCACTGCATAGCGATGCAGATCCAGAAAGGCTTATTGTTGGCCTCAGTCAGCATTTCCAATACATCGATAAATTTAGACTTCACAATATCGTAAAAGTTGTTATTGTTGTCGAGATCTAAGCTGTCAAAGCTTATTTTGTTCAGCCCAAATACGACAATACGTTTGATCCATGGATTTTCAATCTTTGTGTTTTTCACTTCGTTGATCAACTTAAGTTTCGCAAAAGTATAATCCCCAGCATTCTGAATAAGATCAGGCTGGTTGGACTGAAAAACAAGTAACACCTTGTCCAAAGCAGGAATAATTAAATCATCCTGCCGCTCTTCAACAACTTTACTGGCGACAGTCGAAAAAACATATTTATTGCTAAATAGGAAAAGCAAGATCGGCAACAAGATCAACCCAATCAACCACAGAAACTTTCCAACGGTCTGCATAGACCCGGTCATTGAAAAGAAGGCGCCATCGGCATTGCTCCTGAGCAGCAGGTATCCGACGATGAGGTACAATACTGTTGACAGAATAGCCAACAAATAGCACTTAAATAAGGTTTTTGTCCCTAGAATAGTTAATTTTTTAATATAGGCCAAATGTGTATTCATAAAGTTGTCATATAATTTATAGTACTAAATTAAAACTATTCCCTTCAAATTTATAAGCCAACTCCAATTCGCCTAGAACCATTTTAAATTCGCTACAATTTCGCGTCTATTCGCATTTCCGCGATCTGCATTTGGGTAAAATAGAATAAGGTCCAAATTCATTAAGAACTTGGACCTTACACATTCAATAGACTTAGGTTCGAAAATTTTATCTTGTCATATATGCCAATATTTGTTTATTGGATAGCCGCTCAGCTGGTGCTTTGAGACTATTAACTCTTTTTTTTCTCAAGATCTGTAATCGCAGTCCACAAAACACCGGCTTCTCCCCTGAAACTAGCTGACCCCTGTGGTTTGTTGTCTGGTGTATACCACTCATAAAAACCTTTATTTTTAAGTACACGATCTAACATTGGTTCAAGTGCCTCACAGGCTTCATCAATAAGACCATAACGGATCAATTGTGAGATCATACGTCCACCAAACCAGGTCCAGTCACCGCCATTCTGGTAGGAATATGGTCCCATACCGCCGTTTTTAAAGAAGCCCTGTGGATATACCGGATAAATTGTCAACCCTATGGTTGCCGCATTTGCTTTCTTGACGTTCTCCTGCATCTTTCTATACGCCACTTTTACCTCAGCCTTACTGAGCAATCCCGCTTCTATCGCGACAGCTGTTCCCCCGTGATAGTAGATTTCGGACTCATTGAATGAATCTGGAAAAGGCGAACTGTTCAGATAAATATGTGGTATAAATTTCTCATTCTTTTTATCCCAAAGGTGCCTACGGACATTCTTCGCAATCTTGTCTTTAATATCCTTCCAATGTTTCTGTTCAGCCTTGCTCAGGTCTGCAATCTCCAGAAAATCATTAATGGCAATGATAAACATCGCATTATCATAGATGTCAAGTGTCAGGTGGGAATTTTCATCCAAAACAACCCCCCAGTCGTGTTCCGGTTGGACATCACCCCAATCGACAGTTGTCGCTCCCCATAATAATCCATATTTTTCATTATATCGTTTGGTCAATAGAAAATCCATTGCCCGCTCAAGCCCCTTTTGTACAGAAACTCCACCAATCTTATTATTCAAAATACTTTTATCTCCTGTACTTCTGACGTATTTTGCCACTGCTTGGATCAGTGATGTTTCCTGATCAGTCTCCACCGTATTCTTATGTCCGGCATACTCTGGCGCTAACGCGGAATGATAATAATTGTAAGGAACGGCGCCTTTCTTGACGGGTACATAGCCATCCAGAATACCACCATCAGGCTGTTGAAACTGAAAAAAAGTAAGCAAATGCTTTTTTATTAACTCTTTATCATTAACTGTACTGGCAACGGTGACAAAAGTATTCAGGTCTCTTATCCAGACTTCACCATAGCCATCACCTGCGGTAAAGCCTTTTTTAACCAATTGCTCCGCCATTGTTTTGACAACATCCGCTTTGGGTTTAATTTCAACTCTTCCTGTGTTCTTCACGGCTTTCACATGCTGTCCATAACTGCTCTTACTCACGGTAAAAGCACATAGACCTACTAGCATTAACATTTTTACATTCATTTGTATCTGATAATTTATAATTGATTTAAACTTTTTATTTATTCCTGTTTTTGGTATATACATTCAGTTCCCCTATCGTGGCAAAACTATTTCCAGCATCTTGATGCAACGGAAATACGGCAGCATGATCTTCCCTTCCGACTTCCCCTCCCATTTAATTGTCAAACGAGTAGACAAAACTATACACGATTGTATATATTCACGATCAAAAAACAAACGGCGAAATACTCCCATTCTAATATAAGAAATGATACTTTAGCGCTTAATTCTGGCTGGGTTTAACTTGGTTTTCATAAAACAAATTTTAATTTGTATATACATAGTTACTGATTAAAGTTTTAATTTCAAATTTTTTTCTGTTTTTAAAGGAAAAAAACTCAAGCAAGCTTTTAGACAAAAAAAACGTATACAGCTAAACACAAGTACATTAATGCAAAAAGTAGTTGTTAACAAGATAAATTCAAATCAATCTAACTTCTTATTAGCTATTCTGTGGGAATTATGCAAAAAATTAAATTGTACATACATACATGATATTTATAGCTGCTAGTCTCTTTTTAAACTTAAAAACAGACAAGACATTGGTCAGTTTAACCAGATCATCTTTTCCTGAAGTACAGCGAATTTCGAAAAAATACAAAAAACACTTGCGTAGTTAAACGGCAACATATAAATTTGTAGTCAAATAACTTCATAATGAATTTAAGACGAGATGTTTTTCAAGCTATTGCGGATCCAACCAGAAGAGCCATACTTCTTCTTCTGGCTTCACAAGCGATGACTGCAGGGGCCATTGCCGCAAACTTTAATACCGCAAGGCCAACGGTTTCTAAGCACCTACAGATTCTAAGCGAATGTGAGCTACTAAAATCCGAGCAAAATGGCCGTGAAATTTACTATCAGCTCAATCCATCAAAATTGAAAGAAATAGCTGATTTTATTGAACCGTTCCGCGACATGTGGGATGTGCGATTTAACAAATTGGAAGAAATTATGAAAAACTATAAAGACAAATAAGATGGAAAAGAAAACAAAAATCCATGCCGAAGAGGGTAAACAGGAGATTTTGATCACCAGAGAATTTGACTTACCACTAACACTCTTATTCAAAGCATATGAACAACCTGAAATCTTTGAACAATGGATGGGAACCAAGGTTTTAAAATGGGAAAATAGAAAGCATGGCTCTTATGCCTTCGAAACCTCCCATGACAATCGTGTTGTATTTAAAGCGAACGGAACGATACACGAATTTATCCCCAATGAGAAAATCACACGAACATTCGAAATGGAAGACAGCCCCTTCCCTGTGCAATTGGAATATCTGAGCTTCGAAAAAATAACCGATAATAGCAGCAAACTTCTCATGCATATTGTATTTCAATCTGTGGGCTCCCGCGATCAGCTTCTTCAGATGCCCTTTGCTCAAGGTATCAATATCGCACATAACAGGCTTCAGGAAATCGCAACCAAACTTATCTAACCCTCCATTATCTAAACCAAAATAGAATGATAAACCTAAAAGCAGAACAGTTCTTCGAGAATACCAAAAGATGGAACGAAGAATTCAATTTACTTCGGGAAATTGTCCTAGAAAACCAATCGCTCGTAGAGGATTACAAATGGATGCACCCATGTTATACCTTTGAAGGAAAAAATGTTGTCTTGATTCACGGTTTTAAAGATTACTGCGCCTTATTATTTCACAAAGGCGTCCTATTGAAGGATACGGCGCAATTATTAATTCAACAGACTGAAAACGTCCAATCAGGCAGACAGCTCAGATTTACACATATCGGACAAATTGCAAACCTCAGGGAGACAATCGCAAATTATATCCAGGAGGCTGTAGCAATTGAAAAGTCCGGTGCTAAAGTCAACATGCGAAAAACGGAAGACTACCCCGTTCCCGAAGAATTCACGAAAGCCTTAAATGAGGATAAGGACTTGCAACATGCATTTCTATCGCTAACTCCCGGTCGTCAAAAAGGATATCTATTTTATTTCAACCAGGCAAAACAGGCAAAAACACGTGAAGCAAGGATTGAAAAATATTATCAGCATATTCTGGATGGAAAAGGCATAGATGACTAAGAGAATGAAAAAAGCTGGAGTCAATGCAGACGCAACCTGGACTTTTGGCAGTCACGGCACGAATATGACTGGAATTTGGTAGCTTTGTTATGCAACATTGAACAGAGCCTAAACCAGCATCTGTACTGTTGATGCATTACGCGGAATTACATAGCACACACAAGGAAAATATACATGAATAAAAAACTATTTTTGTTTATCTGTGGCTTACTACCATTTATAACACAAGCCCAGCAAAAAATCGACAACAAAACTCGCCCAAACATTATCTTTATCTTAACTGACGACTTCACTGCGCAAGCTTGGGGTGTTTATGGCGGAATTTTAAAAGATATTGTAAAGAATCCAAACATTGATAGCCTTGCCAAACAAGGTGCGATACTCAATAACGCATTCTGCACAAATTCCATCTGCACACCCAGCCGGGCAGCCATTCTTACAGGGCAATATAGTAACAAAAACCAAGTTTACACGCTCGATGATGCACTGGATCCAAACCGAGCGAATATCGCCAAAGACCTACAGCATGCGGGCTATCAAACGGCTGTTTTTGGGAAATGGCATCTTAAAAAGAAACCTTCAGGATTTGATGATTTTAAAGTATTGCCGGGACATGGTGTTTACCACAATCCAACATATCTTTCCAAAGACAACTGGAATGACAATGAAGAGGCTGGCACACCATACAAAGGTTATGTAGATGATATTACAACACAGCTTAGCCTAGACTGGTTGTCCCAGCGCAACCCTGACAAGCCATTCTTTTTGATGTGCCATTACAAAGCAACCCATGAGCCTTTTGACTTCGCCGATAGATTCAAGGACTTGTATCAGGGTATTGAATTCCCCTATCCTGCAACTTTTCTGGATTCTGGTGCAACGACAACCGGAAGGTCCTTTGAAGGCCAGCCGCTCGAAGAGCTCGGTAACCGTTACGAACAAGCGTCCACAGGTCCCTTCTGGACCTCCTACCCCGATCTCCCCTTCTCCACCAAAGGCATGAGTGCCCTCGACGCCCGCAAAAAGATCTATCAAAAACTTATGAGGGATTATTTACGTTGTGTCGCAGGTGTCGATGATAATCTCGGAAAAATTATGCGCTATCTGAAAACAGCTAAAATTGACGAAAACACGGTGATCATCCTTGCATCCGATCAAGGTTATTTTCTTGGGGAACATAATTTTATGGACAAACGCCTGATGTATGAAGAATCGCTACGCATGCCATTTGTTATTCGCTACCCAAGGGAAATTAAGGCTGGTAGTAAAATTGATGATATGATCCTTAATATTGACTTTGCAGCGCTTTTTGCTGACTATGCTGGCATTAAAAAACCTGCGTATATACAGGGAGAGAGTTTTCGTAAAAACCTAGCGGGTGACACGCCAAACAATTGGCGTACATCTATGTACTACCGATATTGGCAACATGCTCCTATACGCCCGGCTCATCTTGGTGTACGTGACGAACGCTACAAGCTCATCTATTTTTATGGCCAACCACTGGAAATGACCGGCAGTGATAAAAAAACTACAGCGCCAGCTTGGGAATTCTATGACCTACAAAATGATCCTATGGAAACACATAATGCGATCAATGACAAGCAATACACAAAAGAAATTAGTCGATTAAAAAAGAAACTCATTAAACTTAAAGCCGAAGCTGGAGACAGTGATATAAGCCGTCCTTCTTTCCAGCAACAGTTGATCAATGAAAGTTTAGTCAAAAAATAACAAGGTCATGAACCAACACCGTTCGTTATTTTTTTATTGATTACCTGAAGAATCGACTATTGGAGTAGCCGATAAAAAAGTGCGGCGTCATGATGATAGATGACGCCGCACTTTTTAACATTATAGATACAATAAGGAAGTATCCTCACCGTTAGTCTAACTAGTTTTGCTCCTGAAGCTGTGGGTATTTTTGATACAACCTGTTCAGAAAAAAACGTCCCATCAGCTGAAGCTTCGACTGTGTTTCAAACATACCAGAACCAGGAGATATGATACCATCAGGCATTCGTTGCACAGCACCATAATAGATGATATCAAGGCCATTTCCATTGATATCAAGATGCATTTTTTTAGGTTTTAATCCCATAATGGACCCCATACGGGTGACCTTTTCCGAATTACTGATTTGAGCAGGACACGCATTCAATAGAGATTCATGGTCAAAAACCAAATGATCTTTGGCTTCACCATCGTCAAAAAAGACATAATGCAGTTCATTATTGCTGAGCACAAGATAGGAGGCGTTGTCACGTTCGCTATATCTCGCTTTTACCCCTACTGCCGCCCAAGCTACAGTTTTAGCTGCCGTCGCTGCCGCCGAAGCCACCTTATCACCAACTGTGGCAATGTAGGCACATTGTGTGAACGCCTCGATTGGAGCTCCATTCATTTGTTTGGTTAATTCTTGAAACTCTTGAAGCAACAGTTCATCTTTGATACCCGGAGCCAAAGCAATCCCAGCATCACCTTCATACTTCCGAGCTGTCTCTTTTTGCTTTTTCATCATCATAAGAGAGATAAAAACACAGACAACTACGATCACAGCAAAAATACCGATGTATAAAATCATATTAATTCTAATTTAGAAATGGTTAATAATTCAACAATAAATTTAGCGTCAAAAAAGAGGATACTGAAAATCATTATCCTCTTGTCGTGTTTGTTAATAACAAAAATTTTGCCAAACTAGAGTATCCGATCTGGATAGTGGATATTGTTCAACGCAGTCTGATGCATATCTACCCAAACATCATTATAAGACTGCTGTAACAACCAATTTGGGGAACTACGCATATCCGCGTCTTGATCATTGTTGTAAATCGAAGGAAACTCTGATTCCTTGGCACGGAGCAGCACCACTATTGTTCCTTTCATATGTAGTGGCAGGTCTCCCAAAATGAGATTATAAAACCCTTCTTCGACCAGCCCCGGGCTAAATCGTTCAAGGCTATCGTAACTCCTTTCCAGTTTACCAATGAGCTTTTCCAGTTCCTGCGGATAATGACGTTCGACGTAAGACTCAAAAAGCCCTGTACCTTTATTATAAAACCCTGCTTTCATTAAGTTGAGCGCCTCATTACGGTATACCTGCAACAGACGATCATCATTTAGATCGGTATAGCCTCCATCCAAAGGTTTACCATCGCGACGCAAAGCCCATATCCTAAGCTCTTTGAGTCTTTCAGATTCAGTAAAACTACTTCCTTCCATACCTTAAAATTATATTAATTGCTACTATTTTAGGATAGCCTTATTGCTAATGTTCTCTTTCTTTTAGTTCAAGCTGCAGTAGAATATCCCGCTTCTTTCCTTCAATCAGTGATAAATTGCCCGCTACAAAAACACCTTTTTCTCCTGAATTTCGGCTTATTCCATATACAGTAGACTCGTCATCCGGATCTGACGCTCCCTCATAACGGAACAGATAATCAATCTTAAACTGGTCTGCATGAGCCAATAAATCATCAAATTCGATGTTGTAATCTATTTTATATCCCAAGCCGCTTAACTTTTCCAATGCCACACTAGCTGACGAGTACCCATGCATTCTTTCCATAACTAATTCTTCTTAAGTTGATCTAAATAATCCTTTTTTATTATAAAACGACCATTTACCCCCTTTTGTTTTCCTCAATTTCAAATAGTTTATTCAAAATCATATTTCTATTTTTGTAAGACGAAAACTCAATATCATATGGCAAATTTAGCAGCTCCGGCTTATCAGCATACCCCTCAACTAGCATTCCAACGTCTACTCGATGTCTTGTATACCTTAAGGCTTGAATGCCCGTGGGACAAGAAACAAACCATGGAATCTTTGCGTCACCTAACGATTGAAGAGTTATACGAGCTGACAGACGCTATCCTGGAACAGGATTACCCCGAAATAAAAAAAGAACTTGGTGACGTTCTGATGCACCTCTTATTCTATGCCCGTATTGCGGAAGAAGAAGGACATTTTAATATCGTTGATGTCCTGAATGCAATCTGTGACAAGCTAATTACCCGTCATCCGCATATCTATGCTGATGCGAGCGCAAACACGGAAGATCAAGTGAAGTCCAACTGGGAAGCCATCAAGCTTCAGGAGGGCAATAAATCTGTCCTTGCAGGTGTTCCAAAAGGGCTACCGGCTCTTGTCAAGGCCTACCGTATCCAAGATAAAGTCAGAGGTGTTGGTTTTGACTGGGAAGACAAAAGACAAGTATGGGAAAAAGTTGAAGAAGAACTTGCCGAATTTAAAACAGAATTCAATATCGAAACCACCGAAGCCATCGACCTTGAAAAAGCAGAGGCTGAATTTGGCGACCTATTATTCTCGCTCATAAATTATGCAAGGCATATTGGAATCAATCCAGAAAATGCCCTAGAACGCACCAACAAGAAATTCATCACCAGGTTCACCTATTTGGAGCAAAAGGCTGCGGAAAACAAGCAACAATTGCAGGATATGAGCCTTGAAGAAATGGATGTTTATTGGAATGAAGCAAAAAAACTAAAAAAATAACGACAATCCATTAAAAGGCACCGGAGTCACGGAATTTAATTCTACTTTGTCAAATTTATCCGTAAATTCGCAGGAATATGGAAACAGTTGTTAGTGGTATCAGAAGTACCGGAAAATTACATTTAGGAAATTACTATGGCGCATTGAGCAATTTTGTGAAAATGCAAAATGAATATAATTGCTTTTTTTTTATTGCGGATCTGCATTCTTTGACGACACACCCTACACCACATGGTCTTCAGGGCACTGTACGTCAAGTTATCGTTGAATATCTAGCTGCGGGTATAGATCCCGAAAAATCAACTATTTACGTACAGTCTGACGTCCCCGAAGTTGCTGAGCTTTACTTGTATATGAACATGAACGCTTACTTAGGCGAACTTGAGCGCGCTACAGCATTTAAAGATAAAGTACGTAGCAACCCAGATAATGTCAACGCGGGCTTGCTAACCTACCCTGTGTTAATGGCTTGCGACATTCTGATCCACCACGGAACCAAAGTTCCTGTTGGAAAAGACCAGGAACAACATCTGGAAATGACACGGACATTTGGTAATCGCTTTAATCGTCTATATAATGTAGATTATTTTAAAGAAGCTTTTGCTTTCTCCTACTCGGACAAATTGGTTAAAATACCGGGATTGGCAGGTCAAGGTAAAATGGGTAAATCCAATGGTGAGGCTGATTGCATCTATCTTTCGGATTCTGCTGATGCTATTCGTAAAAAAGTAATGCGCGCAGTTTCTGATTCAGGTCCAACTGAAATGAACCAACCCAAACCCGAAGCGATCCAGAATCTATTCGATCTAATGAAAGTGGTTTCAACAGCCGATACATTACAACACTTTGACGAGCTTTACAATAAATGTGAAATCCGTTATGGAGATTTCAAAAAGCAGTTGGCAGAAGATATGGTATTGGCTACAAATGATGTACGTCTTCGTATTGAAGATATATCGAATGATGATGATTATATTGCGAAAGTGGCAAAATTGGGTGCCGAGAAAGCCAGTGAGTCTGCACGCAAGACATTGAAAGAAGTTCGTGAAATTATTGGTATCAAGAGATTTTATTAAACAAGGAAAGAGAATATGCATATTGCTATCGTAGGAAATATAGGTGCTGGAAAAACGACGCTAACGGAATTATTGGCGAGTCATTTCAAATTTGAACCTCAATTTGAGGCCGTGGACAATAATCCCTATCTAGAAGATTTTTATTCAGACATGAAACGTTGGGCCTTCAACCTTCAGATCTTCTTCTTAAATAGCCGTTTTAGGCATATTGTAAAGCTTCAGGAGACTGACATTAATATGATTCAGGATCGTACAATCTATGAAGATGCCTATATCTTTGCCGAAAACTTATATGATATGGGTTTAATGAGTGCTCGTGATTTTGAAAACTATAGCAACATATTCCAAAGTATTATTCACTACATTAAACCTCCGGATCTATTGATCTACTTAAAAGCTTCTGTTCCCACTTTGGTTAATAATATCCAAAAAAGAGGCCGTGATTATGAATCGGCCATCCGATTAGATTATTTATCTAAATTGAATGATAAATATGACAAATGGATCAACAATTACAAGGAGGGTAAAGTAATGATCTTAGATAAAGATAATCTTGATTTTACAACTAATCCAGAGGATCTTGGTGGAATCATACAAAAGATAGAAGCCGAATTATTCGGATTATTTGAATAACAATACATAACAGATAGATAAAAGCCTGTAAATTGATAATTTTACAGGCTTTTTATTAAATAGAAATTCACAAAGTATCATGAAATTTTTAGGCATTATTCCTGCTCGATATGCTTCAAGCAGATTTCCGGGCAAACCTTTGGTTGATATTGAAGGCCAGACCATGATTCGACGGGTATACGAGCAGGTAAAGAAATCAAAAAAATTGACCGAAGTAATTGTCGCGACCGATGACCAACGTATAGCAACAGAAGTGCTCTCTTTTGGAGGTAATGTGGCCATGACATCCGATACACATCAGTCCGGTACAGACCGTTGTGCTGAAGTCATTGCCAATGATCAGGCATATGATGTCGTGATCAATATCCAGGGCGATGAACCTTTTATCAATCCTGAGCAAATAGATCTTTTGGCAACTTGTTTTGAAAATCCGCAAACAAAAATTGCAACCTTAGTAAAAGAAATCGGGACTCCAGAGGAATTATTCAATCAGAATATTCCAAAAGTTGTCCGAAACACATTTGGGGAAGCAATTTATTTCAGCAGGCAAACGATTCCTTTTTTAAGAGGAGTTGATCAGGAACAATGGCTTAAGAAACAAACATTCTACAAACATATTGGTATTTATGCCTATCAAGTGGATACTTTAAGAGCTTTGACGCAATTGCCCGTATCTATACTTGAGGAAGCTGAAGCGCTCGAACAATTACGTTGGATAGAAAATGGCTACGCAATCCAAACGGCAGTTACCACGCATGAAACTGTAGCAGTCGATACGAAAGAAGATCTCAATAAAATTTTAAAACTATTTTTTAATAAATAGATACTTACCGGTGTTCGGTGTAATATAAAGACCGGACACCGTCCAGTAATTTCTTCTTGTCTAATTTATCCAATTGCTTAATCCGTTGTGTTGTCGATAGCAATTCATCCAACTGCAATTTAGTACTCACACCTACCACAGCTGTTGCTACTGCGGGATTGGATAGCACATAGGATAGCGCTTCAGTCGCCCTACCTTCTCCTGATTTTTTTGTCCTATTATCCAGATTGCGAAGTATATGCGCGACTTCTCCAGAACTATATTGAAGATAAGGTTCCACAGGCTTATTCACCAAGAGTCCTTTTGCTAATGCTCCTCGTGCCAGCATACTGGCACCATTGTTAGCCAATAATGTATCGATCTCCTCCTCTGGTCTCCTATCCAAAACACTATATTGCATCATCACTGACGCAATAGAAGATTTTGATAGAAATGTCTTAATGACATTTGGACGAATAGACGATAGCCCGTAGGTACGGATCTTTCCTTGTTTCTTCAGTAATTCAAAAGCTTCAATGATTTCGTCAATTGGATCATCAATTGTACCACCATGCAATTGATAAAGATCAATATAATCTGTTTTCAATCGTGATAACGATCCTTCAATAGTTCTGATGATATAATCTTTCGACGCTTTCCAGTCCCAGCCCGAACCGTCAGCCCGCCAGAGATTACCGACTTTACTTGCCAAAACAATTTGCTTGCGAAAAGCCTGTACGCTTTCACCAACAACGGTCTCATTTTGACCTTTGTCATAGAGATCAGCGGTATCAAAAAATGTGATTCCCTTATCGAAAGCCTTTTGGATAATATCTTTGGATTGTTTGGGTTGATTGCTTTTTAACGACATACAACCCAAACCAATTTCCGAAACCATTAGACCACTTTCGCCTAATCTACGTTGTTCCATCCGTATTAAAATCGAGCAATTCTACTTCAAACACCAGCGTGCTATTTGCAGGAATATCATTGCCTTTTGCCTGCCCGCCATAGGCCAGTCTGCTTGGTATAAAAAATTTATATTTAGCCCCCTTAGACATCAATGGAATACCGATCTGCCATCCTTTGATCACTTGTCCCAACGATAGTTTTAATGGCTCGTTGCGATCATAGGAACTATCAAATTGTTTACCGTTTAATAAGGTTCCTTTATAATGCACAGTAACTTCATCATTTACAGTAGGCTTCGCTCCTTCTGTCTGGGTCAAAATAAGGTATTGAATACCCTCAGCCGTTGTTTTCATTCCCGCTATTTTCGCATTTTCAGCGAAGAATTTATCTTCTTGGGCACGACTTACGGCTTCTTTTTCAGCGCGTATATCCATAATGGCTTTTTGGATAACTTCTCTTGTTTGTCCATCTTCCAATAAGGTTTTCTCATTTTTCAAGGTGGCAGCAATCGCTTTCGCGATAACATCAGCTTTTAAATATTCTACTTCAGTAGATTTTAATGACTTTCCAATATCCATACCGAATGCATAGGATACAGAATCCGCTTTGGTTACCAACAGATTTGCTGAGTTTGTTTTTGTTGTCACTGTTTTTTTCTTGACCGAACTGGTCTTTTTTTTCTGCTGAGCAAATCCAGTTACGGTAGTCAGAGACAATAGGGCTAATGCGATGTACTTCATGTTTTATTTAACGGTGCTTTTGCACAATTTCTTCAATAATTTCCTGTGTTATATTAGGGTAATCAACTTCAACCCTTGATTTACTGTTGAGCCAAGCCTCAATGGCCAGCATATTTTTCTGTTTTAAACTGGATATCACTGGTACCCCCATTTCTTCCAGTGATGCAGCATTTAAATGCTGTTCATACTGATTTTTCATCGGGACAACCAATAGTTTCTTTTTCAAATATAACGCTTCTGCGGGGGTTTCAAAACCCGCACCGCATAAAATTCCGGAGGAAGAAGCCATACTTTCAATAAAAGCTTGATTATTGATCGGTTTTATGGTCACATTCTTCATCTCAAAAGGTCGGGAATTGTGCTTACTGAATACATCCCATTTCACCTCTGGAAACTTCATTAAGTGTTTCAACAGATGCGCATCATCATAAGCAGGCAAATAAACGGTGTAATGCCCTTGGTCAGTAACAGTCAGATCACGGACAGCATTACGGATAACTGGAGGAAAAATATTCTTGGCGTATCTTTTAAAATGGAAGCCATATGAATGTGTTGCAGGCGCATAATTTTTCATAATAAACTTACCCAACATATCACTTTCTTCCGGTTTAGGGCTCGCAGGGTCCAAAGCCCCGATCTGATGACTTAGTCCAATGCATTCCAGATCCTTGGAGTGACAGGCCCATGCTGAAATCGGCTCAAAATCATTGATAACCAAATCGTATCCTTCGATTGGCAGACTTTTGATCTCGTTGGTAAATTTACGAATGGTTGAACTCATAAAAGTTTTCCATAAATCTACGCCTCCCGATTTTCCGAAAATAAAGCTTAAACCATGAAAACGATACTTTACTTCAAAAGGTAGGGAGAGATCTGCCTGAATTCCACTGACCAAAACATCCACTTCTCCCAAAGCTTTCAAACAGGGAACAATGTCCATGGCACGACTCAGATGTCCATTGCCAGTCCCTTGTACGGCGTACAATATCTTCATAACGACTGTATTTGTGTCGGCAAATTAATGAATTTTAACGACTATCAATATTATTTTATTGTTTAGTTATATTAAGAAAAGATAAATTAATACAATGAATCTATAGCGTTAACACGGTTTTTCTTCTATTTTACGTATATTTAGTATTAACAATTATTTAATAACCAATTTACTATGACAAAGTCTCCTCTCCTTTGGATACTTTCCATTGTTGCACTGTTTACATTTAACTCATGGGGATTTTTTGCGCATAAAAAAATCAACCATTACGCGGTCTTTGCACTCCCCGCAAAGTTGGCCAAATTTTACAAGACCAATATTGACCTTATTACAGAGAAAGCTATAGATCCGGATAAGCGTTGTTTTATTGACAGTACTGAAGGGCCACGGCACTTTATTGATATTGAAGATTACCGTGAAGATAGGCAGATCGACTCAATACCTATACATTGGTCTCAAGCAAAGGATAAATTCCAGGAACGACAACTACTTAAAAACGGAATTATCCCCTGGCAAATTAACTTTACCTATCTAAAGCTTGTTAAAGCCTTTCAATCCAAGGATTATAATAAAATCGTCAAACATTCAGCAGATTTAGGTCATTATATCGCCGATGCCCATGTCCCCTTGCATACGACCAAAAATTATAATGGCCAATTAACTGGTCAGATCGGCATTCATGCTTTTTGGGAAAGCCGTCTACCCGAAATGTTCGCCGGCAAGTATAACTTACTTGTTGGAAAAGCCAATTATATCGTAGATCCCTTAAATGAAGCCTGGAATATTGTTCGCGAAAGCAATCAACTCGTCGATTCTGTACTCCGTATTGAATCGCTTCTCAACAAACAGTTTAAAGCCTCTCAAAAAAACTCATTTATCGAACGGAACAATCAATTGTTATGGACCTATTCTGACAATTATGCTAAAGCCTATCATCATGCATTAAATGGGATGGTGGAACGGAGAATGCGTAAAACAGTTCTTCGGGTAGCCTCCTACTGGTACTCGGCCTGGCTTGAGTCTGGTCAACCCGATCTTTCTAGCACCACCAAAATAAAAATTGACAATAAACAGGATAGCATTACTACAAACGGTAAAAAGCCTATCGGCCGCGAGGAATGGATGTAAGCAGACCGCAGACAACCAACCGGACTACACACAATATTAGTACCGGACTATTTATTTTCTTAATCAACTGAACTAGTTTTGCGGCATAAAACCTATGAACTGCCCTATCATGATTTTGCAAAAAAGTAAAATACGATAATGGCACAAATCAACAACAGGTAACAAGGATATATCGAATCTCTTTGCTGACTACCAGTTTATGATTAAATAGGATAATTAAAAGAAATCATGTTGAATAAAAAAATAGCGTTAACAAAGCTCGCCATCGTCTTGACTGTAGGTGCTACCCATGCACAAATGAGGGACACGACAGCATTGCATGAAGTCATTATTAATCAGAACAGACTCCAGATCCCCTTTTCAAAGCAAAACAAAAACATACAGATACTGACGCAAGAAGACATCCAACGGCTCCCCAATCGTTCGATAAACGAACTGCTAACTAATATCCCCGGTGTAGATGTACGCCAAAGAGGACCATTTGGTTCACAGGCTGATGTAAGTATAGATGGTGGCTCATTTGAACAAACTGCTATCCTATTAAATGGTGTTAAAATTACAGATCCACAAACTGCGCACCACAATATGAACCTCCCTGTACCTGTAGAATCTATTGAGCGTATCGAAATTATCAGAGGCCCAGCCTCCCGTATCTTCGGCATCAATGCGCTAACAGGTGCAATCAATATCGTTACAAAAAAAATCGAATCCAATCAGATCAGTGCACAGGTATATGGTGGATCGTCATTTAAAGACAATGAACAGGCGAGCTCTGGTAGATATTACGGCAAGGGAGCTCAATTAGGCGCGCAGTTCAACAGCGGACGCACCAGTCATGGCTTATATTTTGGTCACGAAGATTCCAACGGTCAGCGTTATAATACAACCTCCAATAATAACAAATTGTATTACGACGGAACTTATCAGCCCAATGAATCCCATCAAATAAAAGCAAACTTTGGCTATATAGACAATCAATTTGGGGCCAATGGATATTATGCTGCCCCAACGGACAAAGAAGCTTATGAACAAGTTAAAACAGCATTCGCATCCCTGCAGTCGAAACATCAATTGAGCAAGGACCTTTCTATCAGTCCCCGACTCAGTAACCGATATAATGAAGATGAATATTGGTATTTGGGAAGGCAAACCAGCAAAGGTAGATCAAAACATTATAGCAATGTTTTTGGGGCTGAAGTAAATGCCGCATTAGAACAGCATTACGGAACTTTTGGTTTGGGACTAGAGAGCCGATTCGAGCGAATCAATAGTACTGCTATCGGCTCCCATAACCGCGAGAACTACGGCGGTTATCTGGAATTCAAAACTGAAGCGATTGCCAAACTAATGGTCAATGCGGGAGCCTACGTAAATTATAATTCAAAATTTGGCTGGCAGGTATTCCCGGGGCTCGACTTAGGCTATGCTATTACAGAACATTGGAAATTCGTCTTGAGTGCAGGATCTGCCCAGCGTATTCCATCATTTACAGACCTCTATACCTATCAGACGGCCAATATTGGAAATCCAGATCTAACATCAGAGAATGCCTACCAGATTGAGGGTGGTATCAAATATCTGTCCAACCGTATCGTTGCTCAGGCGAGCTATTTTCACCGAAATATAAATGATTTTATAGACTGGCAAAAAACCGAGGGCGCTGTGGCTGAGGGAACCGTTGTTCCATGGAAACCCTCCAATATTGGAAAAAATACTGTTGATGGAGTCAATGGATCTTTTCGTTATCAGCTCAATGATCCAATGGCCACCACACGATATTACACGACAATAAGTTATAACTATCTAAACCCAACGATCAAAGTTGAAGATGGCATCCGCTCTAAGTATGCCATTGAAAATTTAAGACATCAGGTTATTCTCAATTTTACGGTGAATCATAAAAACTGGATGCTGACAACAGCTAATCGTTTCAACGAACGTATCAGTTACAAAAATTATTTTATTGCAGATGTAAGAGCTTCCTATCAGCTTATCGACCTCAATATTTTTGCTGATATTCAGAACATTTTTGATAAGAGCTATATTGAAGCGGCGGCTGTACCGATGCCAGGAAGGTGGTTTATTCTAGGTGCAAAATATAAATTCAGTTACTAAAAACTTAAAATCATCGCAAAGAGATACCCCTGTGTAAAAATGCATGTTGTCTCCTACAGATAAAATACCCCATAACTGATGATCAATATGGGGTATTAAACGTTTATTGAATCTTTGGCATTAAACCACTCAGCCCTTTCAATGATTATACCAACCTTAGGCTAATTACACTATTTTTTCGGAAGTACCGATAAAATCCCGCCAATCAAGTGTTTTTGGAATGCAGGTTCATCATAAGATTCTTCTGTATGCCCCAATCCTGTATAAAAAACCTTTCCTCCATCATAATTTTGGCTCCAGGAAATCGGATGATGATCCCCCATTTTTCCGCCATTATAACTCTTCTCATCTAAATTCATAAGCACATGTAGGCCTTCTTTAACATCTTTAAAATTGTACCATTCATCCTTATGCCACCATACGGGATCAAGATGTTTGGTAGCGATATGTTTTCTATCGACAACATCTATTTTAGCATTCTGTACAGCAGGATGTGATGCAAAATAAGCCCCAACCAAACCATTATACCATGGCCAGTCAAATTCGGTATCCGTTGCTGCATGGATCCCCGCAAAACCTTTGCCCGATTGAATATAACGGACAAACGCATCTTGTTGTGTCTCATCCAAAATATTACCTGTAGTACTTAAAAAGATAATCGCATCATACTTTTTCAAACCTTGGTCCGTAAACAGCCCTGCATCTTCGGAATGATCAGAGGTGATCTTTTCCTTGTCCAACAATTGTTTCAGCACTTGAGCACCTTTTTCGATACTACTGTGTCTAAACCCTTGGGTTTTACTAAAAATCAGCACTCTTTTTTGTGCAATGGCGGTCACGGTCACCGCAAAAAAGAAAAACAGAAAAATGAAGAATTTATTCATGATATAGTTGGTTATTATTAAAATTTAGTTTAGGTTTTTTTATGAGCTAATGTCATAATTTTCGGCAGTTCATTTAAACCTTAGATCATAATAGAAAAAGCTGTATACTCTCCCCGTACACAGCTTTTTCCAAAATTCTAACCGGCGGTTAGCTCACGGTAAAAATCAAGACTTTCAATAATATCATCTTCAGAAACGAAAATATCATACTGACAGCTACCTATTTTATCAAGGAGCGCAAAGCCGATCTGATTAGATAGATTTTTCTTATCATTTCGCATCAGATCCAAAAGCGTTGTATCGATAGCCGGACTGAACGTATAATCTTCAAAGTATCTTCTGAAAGTAGCAATGAGATCATTGAATTCATCCAATGAAAGTCCATTCAGTTTATGAGAAAGGTACCCTTCACAGATCATTCCAACAGCAATTGCTTCCCCATGTAATAAAGGATTGCGATCGTTCAACAGCGAATACCCCTCAATAGCATGACCTATGGTATGTCCAAAATTTAGGATTTTACGAAGTCCTTTTTCTTTGGGATCTTCTAGGACTACTTGATTCTTTATGGAAACAGAATGTTTAACCAGTTCATTATCTACCTGTGTTATATCCAGTATTTTAATACGTTCGTAATACGCATGATCAAAGATCAGTCCGTGTTTAATGACTTCAGCAAATCCGGAGATCAATTGCCTTCTATCCAATGTTTTTAAAAATTGGCTTGAGATAAATACAGCCTGCGGTTGTGTAAACGTTCCGATTATATTTTTCACACTTCCCATATCTATTCCGGTCTTTCCACCGACAGAAGCATCTACTTGCGAAAGTAAGGTTGTCGGAATTTGAATAAAGTCCATCCCCCGCTTAAACGTGGACGCCGCAAAACCACCCATATCAGTGACGACACCACCACCGAGATTGATCAGCAACGAGTGCCGGTCAGCTCCAAAATCAAGCATATTCTGCCACACTCCGATGCAGAAATCTATATTTTTATTCTCTTCCCCTGGATCTACCTCTATGACGTCATAGTTGGATAAATTAGGTAAAGCTTGCTGAAACAATGGTAAACAATTGTCTAAGGTATTGGTATCTACCAAAACTATAATTTTTGAATAATTCCGTTCCGCTAAAAACGTCTCCAAAGAGGCCAACGTATCATCAAAATATACTTGATAGCCCAAACTTTCTATGACTTCCATTCTACGATTCTTTAAGGTTTAAGTTTTCTATTTACCAATATTGTTTAATATTACACCAATTTTACTTCCATCCCATCAAATTCAACAACATCACCAGGCTTCAATTTCAGTCTTTTCCGATAATCAACCTGACCATTATACTTCACGTACCCTTCAGCGACAACCCATTGAGCCATAGCACCATGCTCCACCCAATTTAAAGCTTTAAGTAACTGAATAAGCTGTATATATTCCCCTTCGATTTTAAATTCTTGCATTTCACAAAAATAGTGGTTTAACCGAGGAATACAAGAATAATCATCGTTTTAATGCTTACTAAATTACTACATTTGCCTTATTGCAAATAAAGATTATGATTGAGAATTCTGAGCCCAGAACATTGTCCTTTGATAATACAGAGATCGCTTTTAAAAGTAAAAGTGATAAGGATTTAGAAAGAGCGTATTGGTTATTCAAAATAATAGCGAATAACTTTTTAACGAAAGTAGGTCCATCAATGACCAACTTTGCGCTGAACATTGGATTGCCGATCCAGGGTATAATCCGTAGTACAATCTTCAAGCATTTTTGTGGAGGAGAAACCATTGAAGGCTGCGAAACCGCCATCAATGAATTGGGTGAAAATGGTGTTGGAACCATATTAGACTATTCAGTTGAAGGCGAAGAGACCGAAAGTGCTTTTGATGCCTGTTGCGAAGAAGTACTACGTACGGTATCCGCTGCCAGCAAAAACAAGTATATTCCTTTTTCAGTTTTTAAACCAACAGGATTAGGACGTTTTGAATTGTTCGAGAAGGTTAATGCCAAAGAAACATTAACAGAATCTGAGCAAGCAGAATACCAACGCATGTTGGATCGCACAGACCGTATCTGTAAAGCTTGTCATGAAGCGGGTGTAAAGGTATTGGTTGATGCTGAACATTCCTGGATTCAGGACGCTATTGATGACATTGCGCGTGAGATGATGGAAAAATACAATATGGAAAAACCTATTGTTTATAATACCTATCAACTTTACCGTAGTGACAAATTAGCTTCTTTAAAAGCTGATTTTGAATATGCTAAGGTCAGAGGCTTTCACATGGGAGCAAAAATTGTACGAGGTGCCTATATGGAAATCGAACGTGCACGTGCTACACAAATGGGCTATGCTGATCCAATCCAACCGAATAAAGCTGCATCTGATACAGATTACAACGAAGCTATTGAGTTCATATTGGACCACTTGGACAATTTCGGCCTGATGGCTGGTACACACAATGAAGACAGCAGTATGTTATTGGCAGAGGAAATAGACAGACGTGGTATCGACAGATCAACAGATCGGATCTACTTTGCTCAACTATTGGGAATGTCAGACAATTTGAGCTTTAATTTGGCTGCCCACGGCTATAACGTTGCTAAATATATGCCTTATGGACCGGTTAAAGCTGTGATGCCTTACCTCTTCAGAAGAGCACAAGAAAATACCTCCGTTGCCGGAGCCACTGGTCGGGAGCTTGGGCTGTTGATCAAGGAAAAACAAAGAAGAAAAGCTAGTCGTCGATAACGACTAGCTTTTTCTTTTTCAGCGTGTATCCACCTATTAGATTTCTACGATCCAATACCCCATCTTTGTCTCCAATATCAGCAGCGACTACCTCAGGAATGCCCTCTTCCACTCTACTTTCCTTATCTATTATAAATAGCGATAATGTTTCATAAAAACAGTGTTCCTATTTCAGCTTCTCGACATTGGCATAAGCTAATTACAAATTGATTCCAAATTATTGAAACAATTATTTATGTTTGCAAACTTTTCCCTTAAAATAAAGTTCATAGGAAAATGATGTTCCCCCGGAACAAACAGTATATATATTTGAAATGGAAGAAAAACTTAGATTATTTGATCTTGCACGTCATCAGGTCAGCAAATATCCCGATCTTAACATGTTTGCTCACAAACTGGATGGCAAGTGGAATTATATCAAAACGGCTGATTTTCTTGAAAATGTGGACAATCTGTCCAAAGGACTGATTGAACTCGGTGTCAAGCCCAACGAAAAGGTTGGTCTTATCGCTGGCAGTAGTATGGAATGGCACATGATAGATTTTGCTATTCAGCAAATTGGCGCAGTGGTGGTAGCCATTTATCCCAATATTACCGACGCTGATTACCAATATATTTTTAATGATGCTGAAATCAGAGTCTGTATCGTCAGTAATAAGAGTCTATATGACCGCTTGATGAACTTAACGGAGTCCATCTATACATTAAAATATATCTTCTGCATTTCGGAACAGGAATCTACCCGAAGCTGGAATGAGCTCAATGATCTAGGGGTCAACTGTCCAGAAGATAAACTGATTCAGTTACGTGATCAGATCAAACCTGAAGATCTGGCTACATTAATTTATACTTCTGGCACAACTGGTAAGCCAAAAGGTGTTATGCTGTCCCATAATAATATTTTTTCCAATGTACTTGGAGCGGCAGAAATCACACCCTGCAAGGCTTATGATCGAGGACTAACTTTTCTCCCTCCTTGTCATGCTTATGAGCGAATGGTACTCTATACCTACATGTATCTGGGCTTTACCATACATATTGCAGAGTCTTTTGATAAAATTGGCGATAACCTAAAAGAGGTAAAACCACATATCATGACCGTGGTTCCCCGCATCCTCGAGAAGGTTTATGAGAAAATCATGAAAACTGGTCATGAGCTTACCGGATTCAAAAGAAAAGTATTTGATTGGGCCGTTAATATCGCTGAAGAATATGATCCTAACCCTATCAAGAGAAATTTTGCCTATAATATGAAGCTTAAACTTGCCAAACAGCTTGTACTCAATAAATGGTACGAAGCCTTGGGTGGTGAGCTGTTAACTGTTGCTTCTGGTTCGGCCTCGCTACATAACAGACTAACGCGAGCTTTTTTGGCCGCTGGAATTCCATTATATGAAGGATATGGTATGACTGAGGCATCACCTTTGATCTCGGTTAACCATTACATTAAAGGAATACGTATAGGTACCGTTGGGCTCCCCGTTCGGTTCGTAGAAGTCAAACTAGCTGAGGATGGTGAAATTTTGGTCAAAGGGCCTAATGTGATGATGGGCTATTACAAAAATAAAGCCGAGACTGACAAAACGATTATTGATGGCTGGTTGCATACAGGCGATATTGGTAAATGGGAAGATGAGAAATTCCTAAAAATTATAGATCGCAAGAAAGAAATGTTCAAGATTTCAGGTGGCAAGTACGTTATCCCGCAACCTATAGAGACCAAACTTGTGGAATCTAAATTTATTGAACAAGCCATGGTGATTGGTGATGGGATGAAATTTGCTTCTGCATTTATTGTACCCAATTATTCCCACCTATTGGATTGGGCTAAAAATGATGCTCCAGAACTTGCAGATATGACCAAAGAGGACTTCTTGACTAATCCCGCAATTATCAAAAAGGTAAATCAGGAAGTACGTCACGCCAATCAGCACTTTGGCAACTGGGAACAAATCAAAAAGCCTATTATTTTAAGGGATGAATTCACGATTGAAAATGGAGAACTGACACCGACATTGAAAATGAAGCGTAAAGTTATTCTCGAACATCATCAGGAAGAATTTAATAATCTATATCAAATGGAGATGGATTAACCGAAATCACTCCTATTTTAATGTATCTTCGCACTTATTTATAAAAAGTATCACATGAAATTATTAAAGGATAGAATCCTTAATGACGGCAAAAGCCTCGCTGGAGGCATACTTAAAGTAGATAACTTTATCAACCATCAGATGGATCCTGTATTGATGAAGTCTATTGCAGTAGAATTTGTACGGCGTTTCGCAGATCTACCCATCAACAAGATCATAACAATTGAAGCGAGTGGCATTGCACCCGCGATTATGCTGGGCTACCTATTAGAACTGCCTGTTGTTTTTGTTAAAAAGGCAAAACCTAAGACTATGGGTGACATGTATGTTAGTGAAGTACATTCTTTTACCAAAAATCGAACCTACGATATCTGTGTGAGTAAGGAGTTTCTCTCCGCAGATGACAAAGTGCTTTTTATCGATGACTTTCTTGCCAATGGAAATGCAGCGTTTGGTATGCTGGATCTCATCCAACAGTCTGGTGCCGCATTATTGGGTATGGGCTTTATTATCGAAAAATCCTTTCAGGAAGGTGGTAAAAGATTACGGGAATTATCCGATATCCGAATAGAATCTTTAGCACGTATAAAATCTTTGGAAGTAGATAAAGTCAGCTTCGAAGAAGATTAACAACACAAACAAAAGCCTCATTCTTTACAGAAATGAGGCTTTTTAAGTTTAAACAACAAGATAAATTATATTTTTAATCCCAACGATAGTCATTGTAAAAATCTTCTGGATGTCTACTGATCGGCACATCCTTCACCACACGTATGTTGGCAGCCCCTAAGTTAACGTTTAACATGAAAGAAGGTACATTAGCCGAAAAACTCCAACGTCCGTTTCTCATATAAACATATCCATTGCGATAAGGATCATAAAATGTTTTGTAGTCCCTAAAATAAACGTGATGTCTATTATCATATCGATGTGCTCTCGCCCAAGCTGGCGGACCATGCCTATATTCCTTACGATAATACTTGGCTACTTTTTTATGATATTTCCGATCTTCCTTATCTCTTTTTTCCCAGTATTTCCGTTCTTCCTTATCCCTTTTTTCCTCGTATTTCCGATGCTCTTTCTCATGCTTCCATTCGCGGTCATTTCCACGATGCTGAGCTGACGATTCTTTTGGAGTTATTAATGCAAGTCCTCCTATTGCTAGTGCGAAGTATATTATCTTTCTCATAACCAGACAATTTAAATTTATAAATCAAGTACGATACCGCCTACCTTTTTCACCTTTTTATAAGCGTTTCTATTGGTATGACATGCGTGTCTAAACAAAGGTTTAATTCCCCATCGAAAATTTAATTTGCTGGGATATTTAAGCACTTTCATTCCAGCCAATTTAACGTATCTTTGCAGCATGTCCAATACAGGTTATATTACTGAAGATACAATTGTCGCATTGGCGACATCGTCTGGTGCCAATGGTGCGATTGCTGTAATTCGCGTTTCAGGTCAACAGGCCATTAAAATCACCAACGATATTTTCAAGGGTAAAGATCTGCTCCAACAAGCCTCCCATACCATTCATTTTGGAACCATTCGCGATGGTGAAGAAATTATAGATGAAGTGCTCGTATCCCTTTTTGTAGCTCCAAACTCTTACACAAAAGAAAATTCTGTAGAAATCTCTACACACAATTCCAAATATATTATTGAGCGTATTATTAATTTGCTCATCAAAAAGGGAGCTCGGGCCGCCCGTGCTGGTGAATTTACGCTTCGCGCTTTCCTCAACGGTGGAATGGATCTTTCACAGGCCGAAGCTGTAGCCGATTTAATTGCCTCCAATTCGGCTGCATCCCATCAAATTGCCATGCAGCAGATGCGGGGCGGATTTTCCAATCAACTTAAATCCCTCCGTGAAGACCTGATCCACTTTGCATCCCTTATTGAATTAGAATTGGATTTTTCAGAGGAAGATGTAGAATTTGCGAATAGAGATCAGCTCAAAAATCTAATCAATAAAATAAAAGTAATTGTTCAAAAACTGGTTCAGTCTTTTGAACAAGGAAATGTGTTAAAAAATGGTGTTCCTGTAGTCATTGCGGGGAAACCAAATGTAGGTAAATCAACCCTATTGAATGCTTTCTTAAACGAGGAACGTGCCATTGTTTCGGACATCGCCGGGACTACACGTGATACCATTGAAGATGAAATTAATATCCATGGTGTAACCTTCCGGTTTATAGATACCGCTGGTATTCGCGAGACTGCAGATATCATTGAAGCGAAGGGAGTTGAGCGTACACGCGAAAAAATGAAACAGGCGAGGTTGATTATCTATCTTTTTGATCCAATGCAGGATAAAATAGATGAAGTTCAATCACAGTTGCTAGAAATTGAAAATCTTCAAATTCCATTTTTGACCATCATCAATAAATCTGATTTATTATCTGATAAACAAAAAGCAGAATATGAACCTCTTAATCCGCTTTATATTTCAGCAAAAGAGCAGATAGGTGTAGAAGAGTTGAAGGAGGAACTGATCAACAGAGTACAGCTGGGAAATTTAAATACAGACGATGTCATGGTAACTAACATCCGACATGTAGAAGCCCTGCAAAAGACATCCGATTCTCTGGAGCGTGTATTATTCGGTATTGATAATCCGGTTACTTCGGATTTCCTAGCGATGGATATCCGTCAGGCCCTATATCACCTTGGAGAGATTACAGGCAGTGTGTCTACAGATGATTTACTCGATAATATCTTTTCCAAATTCTGTATCGGAAAGTAAATACATTATAATAACCTCTACCAGCCCAAACTAGGCATTGAATGTTTCCTTTTACTTACAAGAAGAGGAAACATTCACGACTTCTTTGACTTTTATTTCCACAGAAAGAAGATATTCATAAAACACATCGCATATTTCTTGAATGCTATTGAGGTAGCAAAAATAATGATAGCTGCTTAAGGCCGGAATCAATTATTGAACAAGACTGGACAAATAGCAATTAAAAAATGGTCTACATGGTTTCGGAGCTCATTGTCATATTTCCAAGTATTATCCTTTACGGTTTAACCAATGGAAAAGCGATTTCCATCCCCTCAACACTTGTCTATGACGAGGCAATTATTTACCTTAGAAGACAGAAAATAGACTTAACTCAGTTATTATATTGGAGCACTTGAATAAAGGAACAGAGCGCCCTAGAAAGGGTATTCTATTAAAATCATTTTGGGCATGTTTAATATTTATGGCACTCTATGTCATTGGTTTTTATACAATACCCCTACCTGGTAATAACGAATTAAACTATATTATATTTTCCCCCATTGCATTTGTTCTTAGCTGGGTGTTCTTCTATGTCTTTATCCTCCTGAAAGGTGGGAGTCAACTAAAGTACTTTCTACTCGGATGTTTGCTGCTCGCTTGCTTTTTCATCTATGTAAATGGAATTTTTAATGTGGATATTCGGTTGGAGAATGCATTTAATTTCTCAAAGCTGCCAAAAGAGTATGAAAAATATGTGGATATCAACAACTCAAAAAACACATTTGGCACACATGAAATAGACCTGTTTATAGCAAGTGACGATCCTGTCTATCAATTGTTGACCCAAAACAATGAATTAATTATACACAGTACAACAAATCCACAACATACAAATGATCCTTTTCCAACCATCCATGATTTTTGCAAGCTTGACAAAAATGGCAATCAGATAGATCACTATTCTTTTCGGCAGGATAGCGATGATGATAAAGAAGTTTTATTTGAGGGTTATCTGATCAATATTTCTAAAAACTATTTTCGGAACTGGCCGCTACGCGGTGATACTATAAGAAAGACGATCGAGATATTCAATGAAGACTTAAAATGGTCAAGAGATCAGCAGCGTCAGAAATTAACTGAAATAGAAAAGGAAGCGACCTATGTTATGTCAACCCCCGTTTATCATTCTGATCGTAATAACGAATACGCTGGCTCTTATTATAAGATAACCTATTTATTAAACGATAAATGGTATACATTTTATGAGAACTTTTCAGATGAGGAATATTTCCCCTACAAGATAAAGCCAAAAGGTAATGTCGTTAATGATCTTTTTGGTCAATGGGGAGAAGATCAACTTGAACCGTCCGATAATGCTCCCCCTCCAAATATCAGATCTGTATATTATCAAAAAGTACAACGTATGCGCGATCGACATGATGCTAAAACTGGAGAATATGACCGTGGGGATGTCTGGCAGGGATATTTATTTTCACAGCTGATTGTAGACAATGATACACTAAAATTTAAAGATAAGTTATATTTGGATGAAGAATGGCATTGGTCAAAAATTGAAATAAACAATAAGAATATTGGAGCGCTTTCTTTTGAAAATACCGAACAATTTAAGGTATACAGTTTCTACTCAAATCCAGCTTTAGGCTTTCAACTCTTCACCAATCAACGCAACAGGTTATACCTGATAAAGAAGATCAAATAGTGATATGAGCTCACTGTATTATTTATCCAATTCGCTAATCGCCTGTTTTACATATTCATCATTGAGATCCTCCCCTGTAATCCGATCTCCCCAGGACAAATAGCCATCTTTATCTTTGGCAAAACAACCGGACACCGTGCTTTTTACTTTAAAGGTCTTATAGTCTACATGATCCAAAATACCTTGGCGATTCTCATAGATATGCCTTTTATCTTTTGCATAACAATCACCAAGTGCTACAAAAGTTGCATGATCAGCTTCTTCAAAAGTAGAAAAGCTTCCGCCATAAGCCATTGCATAATAGCGATAAATATGTTTTTTATCTTTATAAAATGCACTGTTTAGCTTTTGAAAAGTACTAGTATCAATAATCGCATGCAATGGTTCCTCTGTATTAAAGCCCATTCTTGTAAGATAACTATCAACAAAAGTAATACCCTCATTTCCAACAGGGATCATTTCCTTCAATCCGATATCTCCTTTTTTATTAATCCATAGATCCTCTTTCAGAAGTCTCCATTCTAAGCTCCTATTTGCGCTATCAAGAGCTTGTGCAAGCATTTTGTCCCGCTGTCTATCCTTCTCATTAGGGCACCCAATATCCTGTATTCCAGCAAAGGACAATAGCCCACCAAGTTTCTGTAGTTCCTTTTCTTTAATAATATTCCTATCTATCTGATAGATTCCCATGCGGTATCGGTATAGATTATCCTCACCGCAGCTGTTGGAATATGGTATCGGCTTCAAAAATGAAATCAGGCAAAAAATACATGCCAATAGTATCACCACCACAAATATAAATTTCAATAATTTCATATGAGGAAGTCTTTTATCAAGAATAGGGCTTCCGGCGTATCAATATCACGAAAACGATCAATATCAATTGCACTACAATTATCAAAAGAGCTAATATTTGTGTTTGAAAAGCCCGCCCCGAAATCTGCCTTTCATTAGTACGCTTCAGATCTATTTGATTTTTAATAATTTGCTTTTCGCAGGAATCGATATCGCTCCGTTGATCCACCCGCCACTTTTGCTCACTTGCAAACTGATCATTTTTATTGGACGGAATATCCAAAGAGCTCACCAGACCAAGGATGAGCCAACCACAGATTAGAATAGTCATAACGGCCAAAATAATAACAACACTTTTCTTTATCATAACACCATACCTCCCATGATTTCGATCTATACTACCATTGCTTTCATTTTCCATAATCATTAAGATAATAGAATAAATATTTTCGGTTAAACTGTCTATCCAAAAGAAAAATGCTATAGATAGCCCGCATGTTAATTTTTTTAATACGTATAGCTTTCTTCATCACTAAATATGATTGAATATACATTGCTAGCAATTTCCGCTAATTGTTATTGACTATTTTATAAGCGGTTTCCATAGCCCCATTCAACGAACCGTTTTCAAATAGATATTTTTCCTTTTTCATCTTAAATGTATTAGTTTTGACAGGCATCTCTTCCTTTGCAGTATCCGTTATTTCCTCCATCAATTTTCCTTCTACCACATCATAATAGAGCGATTGCGAAGAACCAGCGCCAACATTATAAGTCTCTACATAAGTCAACACCAGATCATCCCCAAAATATTTATAATGTCCCCAAATATTACCCTGGACACCAGCAAGCCCATAGAAATTAAGATGAAGTTCACCATTTACAACACTAATGTCCTCTGTTCCATATATTTTTGATCCATCCTTATTAAATTCAACTGGCATGAGGAGATTTGAAATTTTGTCCAAACGATAAGATTTGTCCTTATTCTGAAGTAGTACCAAGATTGATCTGATCGCCATTTTATTTGTTTTATCTCTTCGCACCATCACGATATCAGACAGACCATCAGCATTTAAATCTCCTACTGTTTCATATTGAATCTCAAAAACAGTAGGATCGACAATAAAGTCCAAAACCTTTTCCCCTGTTGAGGGGAATGTAAATGCTGGATCTTCGTCTGATTCAACATAGTCGGGGTTAATTAACCGCAGATTCTTAGGTTTCGTAATTTCTACAAACTTTTCTTTCTCCAAGTCAATACGCCATATCCTCCTGACCTGCGTAATGATTTCGGCATCATTATTATAAAACTCAACAAAATAATCTCCTTCTATATCATTTTCTATTGCCAATTGGAAATTCCCAAAGCAGATCGCCGGATAGTTGGCCACCACATCCAGTTCATCCACAATCAAAAACACAGATTTACCGTTCGCATCATGACGTAGAAATCGTTCAATTACAAATTTGCTCTGTCCGTGTTGGCAATGATCAATGACAGCGGAATACTGCGCAAGTGCATACTTATCTTTCGATGCTTTTCTGGACAACATTACTCCAAAGCATTCATGCATCTTTGACAGGTCAATATCGTTAGTTGTTTTACCAATAAAAGAGCGAATTGGAATAGCAGCCGTTTTTATGGTATCTACCTGTATGACATCCCTCTCTATCGCAGGAGTTACCTTTTCTTTGACATGATCTTGTGCTTTATAACGACAAGATTGCAAGAAGGTACCAACTGCTAAGGTCAATATGAAGGATCTTTTCATAACACTTATTTTTTACTGAGGTTTTTAGCTCGATCCTGATTCTTAGCTATCAAATTCCGCCAAAGGAATAAGAGATATAATATAGTAGAAAGCCCGACGATAATCATGGTTGACAGATCAAACAAAACCTGACCAAAGACCTTACTATCACCAAAACATTGCACCGAATCACCCCAAATACTAGTTCCGATTGCGCCTTCGGTGTCGCAACCTACGCAAGCAAAGTATTCAGGTACAATAAGGCCAAGGTAAAACAAAATAACGAGCACATAGATCCCTCCAAGAATAACTTGGGCTACTTTGATCATGTTGATTCCTATGTTATCCTTTATTACTCCTGCTCCCATAACTTTTCAATATCTTCAGGCGTCAATCTCCGTTTAAAAATCAATGTTTTTCTTTCAAATGGAATTGCAATTACACGTTTAAAATATTGACCGCCACTATAAAAGTAGTTGGCCTTTCCCGCTAAAACCTCTACGGTAATAATCTCATCATTTAGGATAACAAGCTTCAATTTGACAGTCTTGCTTTTCGCACCGAATCCATTATTGCGATGTCTAAGTTTCAAACGATAATCTGCTTGTATTCCAAAACTGGCTGCAGGTGTTTGTGTATGCTCTCCAATCTGATAGCAGATCGTATCATTTGATACAATAAGTGTTCTTCTGATGGTTTTCTTTTCAAAGTTTAGCAAATTCTCTCTTCCCTTTCCAAGGGTATCAGGCGAAGTAATATCAGTAAATTCGTATACACCACTCTTTAAAGAAGCTTGGGCAAACGCTGCATTCGTTTCCATTATCACAAAAATCAATATGCAAAATATCCACTTCATACCAGATTAGTTTTCCAGCAATATACAGTTGATTTTTGTAGTGTATAAGGTTATTTTATAATTCGTTAGCAGATATTTATTATTCGCTATTGCCTCATCATTATCCGTATAATCTCATTGTGGCAATTTCCCTCTAAAGACCAAACTGATCAACCAACCAAAAAGTGACCCCATAAATAGATAAATAAGTGTTTTGATTAAAAAGAAAGGCCATGAAATAATTGCTAGCCCAAACTGATCGTCAATTGGAGCCGTATCGGAGTAACTAACCATGGCATCCCAAAAAGAAAACAAAACACCTGCTATTCCGCCAATAATAATAAAAATAAGTCTCATTCAAGGACGCTTAAAAAATCATCTTTTCTTTGAAATAGATCGAATCTGTTTAATTGAAAGATAGATGAGCATAATAGAAAAACCTATAAAAACAACAGTCTGAAAAGCAAATCGTATAGGTCTGGTAGTCCACTTGATCATTGTATACCCACCACCTGTTCTGCTAAACCTCAACTTATATTCGCCCATTCCTAGTCCGTCAATAGCCATACTGGCAGTCATGCCCGCTAGCGCCAGCAGAAATATTATCATACCTATCTGCAGTACATAATATGCTATGGTAAAAAGCTTTGCAATCAAATTTCCCCAAAAGCTCCTTTCTGGTAAAAGCGTAAGAGCAAAATACAATAACATCAAAATGATGCCAGCAACTAAGCCGACAATTCCAATGCACAGTATGACCACAAATATTTCTGTTATACCCACTATCTGTTATGCTTTAGTGATTTCTATCCTATTATCCGAAATAGCACAAATTACTGTTCCAATCCATTAACTTTCAAAGAAAGATCTTTAACAAGAAAGGCCTGAATCCCCCTGAATAATAAATGAACAACTGCCGAATCAAAGATATCAAGTTATTTTCGGTCAACACGAAACGAATCTTAAGTCAATCTCGGCGAATCGTAATTGTTTGTAATGACAACAGGAGCCATTCGTACATTCAAAAAAATATTGCAAGAGAGATATTCCAAACTTACCCCCTATTATCCTGCAACATAATACTAGCTTATACGACATACAACTAACGGAGTAGACATACAACGTTGATAGAAATATAAAAAATGCGAATTCAACGAAACCTCCACATGATCATGCCCAACAATTCGAAAGCAAGATGTATTTTGATCACATTCATAGCCCTGCTACTGTCTGTATCGGCAACCAAGATCATGGCACAACAGGTTCAGACAAATGACTTCATATTATCTGGAAAAATAGCGACTACGGAAATTACCTCACTGGAAATTAACCTATTCAATGCAGAGGCTAAGCTGATCAAGACTGAATTTCCCAATCAGCAAGGTGAGTTTCGATTTGATGCCCTCAGCAAAGGAGCTTATTACTTCAAAATTCGTCGTGGTCAATCAGACCTCTACAATTCGGAGGTCATTCAAGTGACGGACCATGACATAGCTCTACCTGAAATTCGAATAATCGAACAACGACTGGAGACCGTCGTCATCAACAAATCACGTCCTTTTATTGAACGACATGACGGTAAAATGATCTTAAATGTAGAAAGTAGCCTTCAAAATACGGGTGGATCTGCGTTAGAAATACTGGGAAAAGCACCTGGTGTTACAATAGATGGGAATGACAACGTTATTTTACGGGGGAAAAATAATATTTTAATACAGATTGATGGGAAAAACTCACCACTTACCGGCGATGAGCTAGCCAATTACCTCCGCGGACTCCCCGCATCTGCGATTGACAAAATTGAACTCATTACCAACCCTTCCGCAAAATATGACGCTGCTGGAACTGCCATTATTAATATAAAACTAAAAAAAGGAACAAATAAGGGAACCAACGGAAGCTTTTCTACAGCGTTAGGTGCAGGTAGATACGTTAAAAATAACAACAGTTTTAATATCAACCATCGTAATAATAAGTTCAACCTCTTTGCCAATTATAATTTTGCTTATCGCGAAGCATTTAACGAGCTCATGATCGATCGAAAGTTTTACACGGAAGGCAATTTAGAGAAAACGTACCTACAGGACAATTTCTTTAAGTTCAATACCCGTAACCATAACGGTAAAATCGGCCTCGATTACAATCTAACTGAAAAAAACCTACTGGGTGTATCTGTCAGCTTCACAAGTAATGTCTTTAAACCACGTGGGGATAGCAAAACGGCCATCCTAGGTCCCAACGATCAGCCACTCAGTCATACCGCCACCTTAAGTCAAACGGCCAATACCTTGAAAAATATCTCTGCTAATCTCAATCATAAATACAGTATGGATACACTGGGGTCCGAACTTAGCACGGATATAGATTTCATTCGCTATGTCAATACATCGAACCAAGGTTTTGATACCAAAACCAACAACAACGAAGGTGAACCTATAGGTATACCCTATATCTTGAGAGGAAAAACTGATGGCGGTTTGAACATCTATGCACTAAAAAGCGACTGGATTAAGATCTTTCCTAAATACCTCAAACTGGAGGCCGGCTTTAAAACGAGTTACGTTAAATCAGATAACGATATTGAATTTTATGATCATAGTACATCGCCGGCTGTACGGGACACCAATAAATCGAATCATTACATATACCAGGAGCGCATCTATGCAGCCTACGGTAATGTATCCAAAAAATGGAATAAGCTGAAAACCGTATTAGGTCTACGTATTGAAAAAACCGATGTGACAGGAACACAGCTAACCACTGCACAAATTAATAAAAGGCAATACACTCAGCTATTTCCAAGTGCCGTTTTTTCCTATGAGTTCACAACAGATCATAATCTCGAAGTCAATCTCAGCCGTCGCATCAACCGTCCCAATTATCAACAGCTCAACCCCTTTAAATATTATATTAATGCGACAACATATCGCGTTGGCAACCCCGATCTAAATGCACAAACATCGCAAAACTATGAACTCACCTATAGTTTCAAAAGTAGATATATAGCCACCCTGAGTTATAGCAAAATAAGCAACAATATCACGACTGTCATAAAACCCGTAATCGAAAATGGAGAGAACATCACCGTTCAGACAGAAGAAAACCTGAAATCAGCATCCTATTACTCCCTCAATCTCATTCTACCGATCAAGCCGACCAATTGGTGGGATATAAACAATAGTGCAAACTTCTATTACGGTTCATATACAGGAAACGTCTCAGGGACACAGATCAATAATATTGGCAATTTTACCCTCGACATGAATAGCATCCATACGCTTAAATTGGGTAAAAATTTCGTCGCCGAATTAGCGGTCAATTATAAAGCTACCGAAGTATATGCCTTCGTGCGTATTGACCCTTATTGGTACCTCAATATCGGGTTGCAAAAGAAATTTAAGGACAAAAATACCTTGAAGCTCTCCGTAAGTGATCTATTCAACAGCAATGCGATAAAGGGAGTGACCGTCTACAATGATTACAAAGAAAATTTTAAGAGCAGAAGAGAGCCCCGCGTTGTGATGCTGTCCTATAGCTATAATTTTGGATCCACCAAAACAGGACAGTCTCGAAAAACAGGTGCCGCCGACGATCTCAAACGAAGGGCCGAATAGCTTTACTCAAGAGTTTGGATTCACAAACTCTTGAGTAAAGCTATTTATCTTTCAGAAGCGGCCGTGGATCAAAGACAACCTTTATCTTCAGGATCAACTCGTTTTCTACTTGATACCAGCCTGCACTAAAGATCTCCATTCCACCCATATCAATGTTATAGAAGATAGCCACATGATTACCATTTGTCATTACTTCTTTAATATTGTATTTAAACTTCATTTTCTTCATATCCGCAATATAATGATCCGCAGTATGCCGACTCCCAAGCACCCCCTCGAACACCATATCACTATCCAATAATTCATATGCAGCAGTAAAATCTTCTTTATTCAGACTTTCGAGAAAACTGAGCACAATGTATTTCGCCGATTTCATTTCTTTCTTTTTTATGGTTATTTATACTATTCCTTATTTGGCCATTACTATTATGAATACTTAAATAGAAATTCACAACATCCTGTCCCAGGCCAGTTAAATAAAAGAACAACAAAATTGACGAAGCGTTTGATAATTTTTTATTTTTCCCTTCCCTTCTATCACTTATACCCTTATATTTCCGGCAAAACAAAGATTCCGTCTCGAAAAGCAGCCCTTATCTAGCTTTACCACTGGCATCAAAAAATAACTTGACAGGGTCAAAAATTTATTTAAATTTGTTTCTAACAAGAGAAGTAAGTAGCCTTTCTTTATAAATCCTAACACAATTGAACCATGCCAGAGAACAAAGTTTTATCTCAATTGACCAACGAGGAGTTAAACAAAAAGAAAAAACAGTCCATTGGAATTATGATATCTTTTGGTATTGTCATGTTTATAGCTATTGTAGTTTTGGTCTATCTCTCCTTTAAAACAAAAAAGTACGCTCTCTCAGGTATTGCAGCTTCCTTGTTTTGTGTATTTATACCGATCTATGTGAATAATATACAGATCAACCAAGAACTCAAATCGCGCCAATCCAAGAAGGACTAAATTGCAATTTTGTAGCTGTATAGATCGCTGTAACGACTATAGAAACTAAGTACGTGATGTATTGGAACAATATGGCCCACTATCGATCATAGAATGAGTAGGCATTTAACAGTGAGAATCATTTTTTTCAACTAAAAGCGATTCACCCCAGTCATTTAATTTCCAAAGCACCTCTACCAGACTTTTACCTAGTGGTGTCAGTGTATATTCTACCCGCGGGGGTAGCTCTTTAAAAACCTCCTTGCGAAGTATTCCGTCATGCTCCAACTCCTTTAGCTGTTGATTCAATACACGCCGATCTACCTTAACAATACCACGCAACATTTCGCTTGGACGCTTTTCACCCTGATTGATACGCCAGACAATCGGAATTTTCCATTTCCCACTGATCGCATTGACTGCAAATTCTAATGGGCATATTTTTTCTTCTATGGCTCTATCCGTTTTTTTCATAATGTTGACTTTTTTATCCCATAGTGACAATTTTATGCGTTATTGTACTTATGGATTAACTTTCGAATCTTTGCAAAGATTAGGAATAAATATGAAAAATAGATAAGAGGATATGCCAGTATTAAATAAAAATTCAGCAAAACAGTGCCCACCACCAAAACGAATAGGTGCACGAAAAACAAGTGAGATACCAACATATATTCTGGAACAATTGAACAAGGGCGAGATTGAAACTGCCAATCTTGTCGAATGGCTAGCCGTAGACCAACCTGTTTTGCTAAACCATCTACTCACACAGCATGATCGAACAGCCTATCTTAAGCCGATACTAAACGAAATTAATCAGTTAAAAAAACGGACTGTCAATACCATCAATGAAGCCATCGGAATTGGACTTCTTGAACAGATCACACAGCAAAATGATATCGTTTTCTTCCAGACGATATCGCTTCATCCGGCTGATCTGGTTCGTTGTTGGGCCGCATATACTGTTGGGAAAAATAAGGATCTAAGTACCTCCGAAACACTAAACCGGATACAACAGTTTGCTGCTGACCAACATTTTGGTGTTCGAGAAATCAGCTGGCTAGCCGTACGAGAAAAAATAAGCAGCAACTTGCAAGAAAGCATTTATATTCTTACCGAATGGACCAACAACGTCGATGAAAATATTAGGCGCTTTGCTTCAGAGGCTATACGGCCCAGAGGTGTATGGTCTGCACATATTGATGCGTTAAAACAAAATCCCGCCATCGCCTTATCAATATTGGAAGCCTTGAAGTCCGATCCATCCCGATATGTGCAAAATAGCGTGGCCAATTGGCTGAATGACGCCGCCAAGACCTGTCCGTTATTTGTTAAAGAATTATGTACCAGATGGGAAAGAGAAAGTAAAAGTAAAGAAACCATATACATCGTAAAGCGAGCGATCAGAAACTTCAGTTGAGACGACAGATAACGCTAAATATCAAATCATTTTTAATTTTTCATACAACAGGAAATATGTACATTTGGTATACATCAACTCACGGATTAGGCCATGCAGATACTCCCGCCAAAAGAATTATTGCCTTACATCAAACACTACCTCTTTTTGGAAAGCGCTGCCGATTCGCAAAAAACGCTACGCTTATTCTCGGACGGCAATACAGGAATGGTATTTCTTTTGAATCAAGGCCGATTATCCATCAACCGAAACGATCATCTCCCGCAGTCATTTTTGTATGGTCAGATCAGTCATTTTAAAGATCTCTGTGTAGTCGAACGCATTTCCTTTATTATTGTTGTATTTCAACCCGATGGTCTCTACAAATTACTGGGTATACCGGCACATGAGCTAAGAGATCAAATCATTGGCTTAAAGGATATCTTTGGACAGTCAGCAGACCGGCTTTACGATCAGCTTATGTACTGCAAGTATCCAACAGCTAAATTAAATGCATTAAACACCTTCTTTTATACACTCGCCATTCAACACAAATCGCCAGGTCAGACCTGCTTTTCTAACGTATTAAAATGTATTACCGACCACAAAGGGCTCCTCTCTGTGGAAGAATTACTCAAACTCAGTGGTCATAATGAGCGGCAGATGGAACGGTTATTTGCCGAACAGGTCGGTATGAGTCCCAAAAAATTCGGAAGCATTGTCCAACTCCATTTCTTTTTGAAGTTACTTCGCAATAAACCTGATGGTACAACACTGACGACCATCTCCTACGAAAGCGGGTATTTTGATCAATCTCATCTCATCAGGACATTTAAAAAATATACTGGTTTTACACCATCCATATATTTGAACAATACAAGCAGACTGGCAATCAATTTTATGGAGCTCCAAGCCTTGCCTGATCGTTTGTCGGATTTGTACAATTTATCTTAACAACTTACAAGTAGATTTGTCAATAGATCAAAGAAAGAAATATGGACAAATTAAGAATTGCTACAGCACAATTTGAGCATAAAAGTGCGGATAAAGCCTATAATCTGACAATCATCGACACCCTTGCGCAACAGGCCGCAGCCCAAGGTGCTGATGTGATTGCTTTTCACGAATGCTCCATTACTGGTTATACTTTCGCAAGAAATTTAGATAAACAGCAAATGCTCGATATTGCCGAACTCGTTCCTGAAGGAAACAGCACCCAGAAGTTGATCGAGATAGCAACCAAATACAATATCACCATTCTTGCCGGTTTATTTGAAAAAGATGAAAACGATAATTTATATAAGCCCTATATCTGTGTCGACAAAGATGGCTTAGTCGCCAAACATCGCAAATTACATCCCTTCATAAACCCCTATCTGACCCCAGGTCAAGCTTATACGGTATTTGAGATCAAAGGATGGAAATGTGGCATTTTGATCTGCTACGACAATAATGTCATTGAAAATGTACGCGCAACAAAATTATTGGGAGCTGACATTATCTTTATGCCACATGTGACCATGTGTACTCCTTCATCTAGACCTGGAGCGGGCTTTGTGGATCCTCAGCTCTGGCATAACCGTGAAAATGACCCAACCTCCTTGCGATTGGAGTTTGATGGAATGAAAGGACGCAGCTGGTTAATGAAATGGTTGCCAGCCAGGGCCTATGACAACGCGGTTTACACCGTGTTTTCAAACCCCATCGGAATGGATGACGATCAGTTAAAAAATGGTTGTTCAATGATCTTAGATCCTTTCGGGGATATTCTCGCAGAATGCCATACATTTGACGATAGTTTTGTCATAGCCACAGTCACACCCGAAAAACTGATACAGGCTGGCGGACATCGTTATATCAGCGCCCGACGACCAGAACTCTACCGCAACATTATTGGTCAGCAACATGAAGCAGAGCAAAAAGTAGTCTGGTTACATACAGAAAATAGCTAATCTCCATCAATCCAGCAACTGATTTAAGGTCTCTCAACCGAAGTCTTAAATCAGTTGTCTCACGATTATCCACCAGAGGTACCCCAGCCATCTGTCAATTAAAGTATTGCGAACATTTTTTTCGCTAAGCATCGCGCTACAACACCTTATTTATGTTAATTTAGCGGATTAATATTCACTAGCAGTTTAAATAAAATTATGAACTATATCCGAAGATATTGGAACATACTCACGAATATCGGAACGCATCCGGATATGTCCTATATCGACCTCAAAAGGATACAGATGGTCAATTTGATTGCCATACTTTGTTTATTGCCCACACTTTGCTTTTTTATCCTTAATATCATCGACCAACGTTATCTGCTGTCAACGATCAACCTATCCAATACCATTTGTTCTATTTCGGTACTCTTTCTACAATATGACGGTAAACATAACTTTGCGAAGGCGATGTTATTGGTCAGCAATTTCATCTTTTTTCTTTTGGGTGCTATGTTATTTAAAAATGGCGGCGAATATTTTCTATTATGCACCCTGATCGCGTCCATGTTACTCTATGACGACCGTCGTATCCATATCTTTTTCTGCCTTGCTACTGCTTTCGCCATTGCATTGCTCTATTTCTTTCCGACCATTGTTCCTGTAGCCCAACGTGTCCCCAGGCTAAGACTGATCTTCAACATTAGCAATGCACTTGCCTTTATTGTTATCGCTGTCAACTCCTTCCTACAGATTATTTACAACAATATGGAGAAGATTGAGGAACAGCGTCGAAAACTGGAATCTATGAATCGCGATAAGGAGAAAATATTTTCCATTGTCGCTCATGATATCAAAAGTCCATTTGCCAGTTTGGAGGCATTGGTATTGATGCTTCGCGACCAGATTCTCAACAATACCGTATCTAGAGAATACATACAACAGCTTTATCAACAGATTGTACATCAAAATCAAGCGCTGGACGACTTTCTGCAATGGGGAAGTAGCAGTATGCGTGGGATTACCAGCCCTGCTATTTTAGTACTGATCGAACCATTGATCCGCGAAATCATCATATTGTTTACCGATCAAATACAAGCAAAACAGCTCAAGATAGAAGTTGCTATACCCGAAGGAACACATATCTTCGCCAATAAGGATCATACCTCCATTATTCTCCGAAACCTTATTAGTAATGCAATCAAATTTAGTTATGTGGCCGGAAAGATAAGTATTTATTGCAGTAGAAATGAGATTCATACCAACATTCATATCCAAGATGAGGGGGTTGGAATTAATCCCTCCAAATCGGCCTTACTCTTTAATGTAATACAGCATAAATCATTCGGTACGGAAGATGAACCCGGATCGGGCTTAGGGCTCGTATTATGTAAAGATCTGATCGAGCGCAACAAAGGTACAGTCGATATTCAGAGTATTCCCAATAAAGGTTCAATTTTCACTGTTGGCTTACCGTCATACCCCACCAGAAACCAGGGCTCCAAAAAAGAAGCACAGACCTATTGCTAAAAACCTGTCCGTGCTTCTTATGCCGTGCAATATCCCCATGTATTCCTTTAGCACCGTATTCAATCAACAGCAGTACAATTGAATTTCCTTTCCTAAAAGGTAAAAGTCACCAACAGGGCCTTATGATCTGTAGGCCATATTCCTTTTGGAAGCAAAAATTCATCTTCGCTATCTTTTTCCTGCTTTTTGGCATATTTCACCGTTTCCGCAGGTCCCACAATTCTCGCCCTCACCACTTTTAATGGTAGCTTACTACGATAATAGACATAGTCTATTCTGTCCCGATCATCCGCTGTAGGTGCCCAGACCAACTTATCAATAGGCACATCCTTATTGAACGCCGGATAGGTAAAGCCGGGATGACTTACCGGGTTAGGATACTGCACACGAAAACTATCTTTAAATCCTGCCTTTTCCAATAGAACTGAACAGTCCCAAGGCACTACAGCACCCCGATGGTCAAACAGATCCTTTGTCGCTACAGTCCAATCCAGATGTGAAGGTTCATTAAAATCACCCGCAACAATAAAAGATTGCAATTGCTTCTCCCCCTCCACATCGTGTATAATATCACGTATCGCCTCATCCCTTTTGCTTTTACGATTGGCTTCCACAATTGCCGATACCTCAGTAATCGGATTTTCCATTTTCTTCCAGGTTACACCATCATACCCCCTAGGTAGGTAACAGGCATAATTGGTATAATCCAGGTGTAAAGAATAAAAGACAAAATCGCGTTTGCCAACTTTGATCTTACTTTTCAACACACCTCCCATCCCACTATCTTTGCCATACAATGCGTGTTGGTCCGTCACTGGAAATTTGGAGATCAATCCAACATCCAGCTTTTCATCACTTGACTTACCAAAATAGCTTGCTCCTTTGGATTTTAATTCTGCTAATATCCGCTGGATATAGTCTGTCCCTTTGTAATTACGTACCTCACTAAAGAGCACGATATCCGCATGCTTGTCGATGATTTCATCTGCAATAGCCGGGAAACCATTGGGTACGACTGTCCCCTCCTGCCAAATATTGATCTGCAACACTTTCAATTCGGTTTTCCCCTGAGCGACTATGAACTGCCCAATGCTGAGCAGTAGCAACAGCATTATAAATTTTCCTATTTTCATCTATGGTATATATTAATGCATCAGTATATAAAACTTGCCCTAGCGAACTAAGGCAAGTCTAATCTTCAAATATCCAAAGACTTTGGCACAAGTCCTATTTTATTTTTGTAACAACCATATGATTTTGTCTACATTGTCTACACCACCCCATTGACGTTGTATCGCCGCATCCACATTCTCCCGATTGGTATCAAATTCTGAGCTTGGATACATCCAGCGCATCGGCATTTTTGTATTCGTGATATTCTGATTCGTATTCGGATTAATCGGAAATTTCGGATATCCTGTACGTCTATAGTCATAATACGATTCCCACTCGCGTTGCATAAAAGACAACAGGTATTTCTGATACATAATTTTCTCCAAATCTGTCTCAAAGTTTCCGGTTAAAAGGTTTGACGGATGGTTTTGTACAGCTTGTATATTGGCACCATCAATCTTTTTATTATGGTGATAGTCCGCAACATCCGGTGTATTATCGGCCACAAATAGCATACTCGCACGGATGGCTTCATTGTAGTAGCTACTCGCCTGGCCTGGAATCCAGCCACGCAAGGCAGCTTCTGCCAAAATAAATTGCTGTTCAGCATAGCCTAACTTAACAATAGGCTCCCCGCTAGGCAATTGCGTATAACGTGCATTAATTCCTGAGAATTGACCAGAAGACCATCTTTTGCTGATCACATCAAATGAAGCTGAAGGGTCAACACTTAGATAAGCATCCGGACTATTGGCTGGCACCTGTTTATCTGTTTCGCTTTTTGCCGGTTTGGCAAAGTAATACAATCTGTTATCTGAGCTTTCCTTCAATTTATCGATGATTAGATAACTCAACATCGCATAGGGATTATGATTAAGCCGTGTAAAATATACAGGATAATATTCTTTGGCATTATTGGAATAAATGCGTTGAAAGTTGTCCGCATTAGAGGTCATCAAATCCGATTTCGCATAATTTTGAAAGCGGCTGGCCACTTTCAGGTCATTATCAGTCTGTTTAATAGACAAATGCATTAATACTTTAAGCTGAAAAGCGCGCACAGTCTTTCGCCATTTGACCGGATCACTCTTAAAAATTGGATCAGCCTCCAGCTTGACTCCTTTACCAAAAGCCTCATAAGATCGATCCAGATCATTTAAAATAGCCAACAAGGCTTCTTTCTGCGTATCATATTTAGGTTTCAAAATCCCGCTTTCCCCTTGGAACGCTTCAGTATAAGGGATATCTCCTAAAGTCATCGTTAGATAAAACATCTGATAGGCTTTAGCAAAGTAATATAGTCCCTCATAAGCCGGCCTATTTGCATCAGTCGTCAACTCCAACATTTTATTACCGTTGATTACTGTACTGTAGCCGCTCAGGTCCGATCGACCAAAAGAATTATATTGGTTGCCATCTGCGCTTTCTCCCCAGGCCAAGCTTTTAGATACCAGCTGGTTGGCGTAAAATGGCTTACCCATACTACTCGAAGTCAAATCCAAAATAATATTTGTCGCTAATAGCGGCCTTGACGCTCGTGTTGATCCATTGGGATCAGTATTGATATCCTCAAAATTATTACACGATGTAAAAGTTGTACCCAAGGTCAATACTAGTACAAATAATTTATTTATTTTCTGTTTCATGATGCTGCTGTTTAAGTTAAAATTGAAGTTTTACATTCATCCCGATATATCGGATTGACGCTGAGTTTAAGTTTTCTTTACCGATATCCGGGTCGGAATATTTAAAGTCCTTGGCCCACATCCACAGATTCTGCCCGATTAAACCTACCGATGTATTTTTGGCTTTGATCTTCTGTGACCAGGCAACTGGCAAACGGTATTCTAAGCTCAGATCTCTTAATTTGACAAAGGTCTGCGAAAACATAAATTGTGATCTTGGACTACCAATATAAGGTGCCATACGAATTTGATAGTTTTCATAGGACACTGGTACATCATTGGCAGTAAATACACGGTCATCTCTGGTGATATTACCATACGAATCGTAATCAACCGAACCAGAAAGCACCTTCACACCTTGACCTACATAATTATTCTTTCCATTGACCACCATATCATAGCGGTATTCGTTATCACTATCAGGGTGACTTCCCGAATTCCACATGGCCTGATCAGTCACACTTTGAGCAATACCACCAACACGACCATCAAAAGATAGGTTTAAGGTAAACTGCTTGTATGAAAAAGTATTTGACCAGCCCCAGATAAAGTCAGCTTCGTTAAATCCAGCGACAGTTTGGTAGGCACTCGCTCTAGGTAATCCGCCATAATGGATAATATTACCACTAGGGTCTCTTTCCCAATCATTAATAGCCACCCAGTTCCATCGAGCACCATCTTTTACCCAAGGTCTATCTGTGGAGTAATCCGGATCCACCCGATCATACGTATAGCGTTCTCGAGACCAGTTGATTTTGGAATTCCAATTAAAGTCAGCACTTTTTATAACGTCCGCACCTAGCATAATCTCCACACCGCGTCTGCGTAGGTCTTCTTTGATATTGATCTGTGTTCTAGAAAATCCTGAGGCAGAGCTGATAGCCGCATCACGCTGTTGGTTAAATGTTAATGCGTCATAGTAGGTAAGATCAAATTGTATTCTATTTTTCAGTAAATTGATTCCAGTACCCAATTCCCATGAATCCATTGTGACTGGTTTAATCGAAGCATTTCTTAACGTGGATGGATAAGAAGCTGTTCCTAACCCCTGCCAAACATCGCTATTAATTGTATACTGTTGGTTAATGGCGTAGATATCGGGAGCCGTTTTTGTCCTTGTCCAAGAGCCTCTTACCTTCCAGAAACTAATGGCTGAAGGCAGATTCAATAAGTCAGAGAGTACCACACTGGACAATACCGAAGGATAGAAAAATGAACGATTATTTTTGTCCAATGTAGAGCTCCAATCGTTACGTCCCGTCACTTCCAAAAAAACGGCATTTTTCCATGAAGCAGTAAATCGTCCATATATTGCATTCTCCTGGCGCCGCTCGAGTTGAGATGTTGTTGTTGCTGGATTGACCGAAGCTTTTAACGAATAGAATCCTGGAATCGTTAGCCCACCTGAGGTGCTTCCATTTTGGTTATCCTTATTGCGGTAGTTTATTCCCGTACCCACGAAGCCCTCAACATTGAATTGGCCAAACTGTTTCTTTGCTGTTGCCATCAAATCTCCATTCACACTATAGCCACCCTCACGGCTTGTTGAGAAATAGCCTAACCGGTGCCATCCCCCCACGGCACCAATTGGATTTTGGTATTGGTCGAGCTGCGAATAAACATCCGAACCCAGACGTGCCGTGATTGTCAGCCAGTCGTTTGACTTAAACTCGGTATTTAGGTAGCCATTTAGGATATTGTAATCACCGGAATGCACAATTTCATTAGCGATAAAATACGGGTTATCATACCAGGAAGCATCCATCCAGTTCTGTTTTTCATTAGGTGTCACCCAATAATTCTTATAATCCCTAATATCGTATTCGGTTCCCGACCAAACAGTTAAGTTGTAAAGAATACCGCCACCACCATACCCTGTGGCTCCCATATTTGGATAGTACCGCTTATTATAATTCAGCCCGCCCTCAAATTTAAATTTACCAGCAGTCATATCACCGGAGACGGAGTAAGTCATCTTGTTCAGCTTGTTGTTTTCATACTGGCCTTTATTATATACATGCGTAAAAGAAGCTCTGACGCCACCATTTTCACCCCGTTGAGCGATACTTATATTATTATTGGTAATAAAGCTTTGTTGTTGAAAATTTTTCAGATTATCTTTTCCTACAGATCGTAATTCGGTATCCTCTTCCTGAAAAGTATAAGGGTTATAAATCTTTGCGGTTCTTCCGATATCCAACTTATCGCCCCAGACATAACTTCCCGGTTTATATTTACCGCCCTGTCCTGTACTATAGGATGTCTGGACCTCTGGTCTCCGCAGATAACCCGCATTAAACATTGTACTACTATTAAGCTGCACATCCAATCCCTTTCCCTTACTCTTTTTTGTGGTAATCATGATGGCTCCGGCACCGCCTCTGGAACCATATAACGCCGCAGCTGTTGCTCCTTTCAATACGCTGATATCTTCTATATCATCTGCCGGAACATCCCGTAGACTAACAAATTGCGACGCTACCCCATCAATTACAATCAAGGGTGTACGCCCGCGTAGTTCAATTGTTGGCGTAGTGTTAAACTCAGTGCTATTTTTAATATTCAGACCGGCCACACGCCCTGTCAACGAAGTCGCTACATCCACACCTTTAGCTGAAGAAAGTGCTGCTCCACCTACCTTTTGGACAGCATAACCCAACGCTTTCTGTTCACGTTTTACCCCTAAGGCGGTCACCACGACTTCATCCAATGCCCTGTTTCCTGTGTTCAACTGGACACGAAGTTCATGTGAGCTTGAAGGGCTCAGCTCCACACTTTCAAAACCAAGAGCATTGACGAATAGATTTTGATCAGCTTGAACACGGATCGTAAATTTCCCCAGTTGATCCGTACTTGTTTTTCGTTCCCCTTGACTTACCGTTGCTCCGGAAAAGGGCTTTTGTGATTCATCCAATACGATACCACTGACCGTAATCAGCTGCTGTTGCCCTTCCGATTTCGTAACACTTGATTTTTCCTTTACCGAAAGGATGATATTTCCTTCCATAATACGGTAACTGATTTCAGTGCCTTTAAAAAGTCGCTCAAGCACGGCATTGATATCCTCGCCCTTGGCATTGACCGAAAAACTACGCTTAGTGTCAATCTGATTGTTGTTGTAGAAGAATCGAAAACCCGATTTCTTTTCAATTTCATCCAGGATTGTCTGCATGCTTTTGTTGCTGACAGACAAAGTCAGTGACTTCTGCTGGGCTTGGACAAATTGGAATGCAGAGATTCCAAAACCCAATAAGATCAGTTTTAATCTTAACTTGTTCATGATAATGGTTAATAAATTGTATAAGTAGAATTTTATTGTTTACATAGTAATAAGGCTTATTTATAGAGTTCCACCGTGATCGAACCATCGGTTTTGCTACCATCATTGATCATATTATATTGGATCTGCGAGGATATTTTGATATGCTCCAACACCGTAATCAATTGTTGCGAATCAAACACACCCGTAAACCGTTCGTCATTCAGTTTCGACGATTTCAAATTAAACTTGACATTGAATCGCTTGGATACAATTGTCAGTAACTCAGTTAGACTCGTGTTCTTGAGTACGATCTGATTATCTTTCCAGGAGGTCAGGGTCTTCTCATTTAATTCGTTAGGCACTATCGACTGATTTTTCCTGTTATAGACTATAGTCTGGCTCGGTTGCAGTAGCAAGGATTTAGACCCTGTATTGGATTGGTAATTAAACTGTACACTTCCCTCTTCAAGCGTTGCCCGCACAGTCGAGTCCGTATGGTAGGCATCTACATTAAAACGGGTTCCCAATACCTCAATAGCCGCCTGCGCAGGAGTCTGTACTTTAAATTTCTTTTCAGGATTTTTTGTTACATCAAAAAAGGCTTCACCGTCCAGTTTGACAAGTCGCTCTTTATTGAATTTCTGCGGATAGCTGATCACTGTATTTGCATTCAACCACACCGTTGAACTATCTGGCAATCGTATTGAAGCTACCATTCCTGGATTGGTCCGCATGGTAACCCAAGCTTCGGAACCAGAACGGTTGTCGTACCATTGATACAACTGAACCAGCAACAGTGGAATAAACAGTACAGCCGCTGCACGTTGGAGTACCCGGAGATAGCTCAGCGATCGAACCGGCCTAAATTCACCGATTTTCCCGGTCATTTTCTCAAATGCCTGATCAGTATCAGTGCTCTCCAAAGTTGTGTAGGCATCGATCTGATGGTAAAATTCACAGAAGGCACGTGCTCTGTCTCGATTGCTTTCTGATTCCAGCAGCCAACCCCGCAAAAACTCCTCTTCATCTGCCGCTAAATTATTATTAACAAAATTCAAAAGCAGAGTTTCTATATATTCATCATTTTTATGCATTTTTACAATGATTTTAAAGGATGACTATTTAAGGGGAGTATATCCTAAAAATTTTTTTATTATTTTATGAATACGAGTTTAGGCGACGAGATCCTCGTCGAAAATCTGGTTAAAGGAGATAAATACGCATTCGAGTCTATTTTCAAAAAGTACTATGCCCCGCTATTGGCTTATGGGAAGCAATATGTGGAATTAGCTGATGCACAAGAAAATGTACAGGACTTGATGTTATGGCTCTGGAACAACCGTGAGAACCTCTATTTTAGTACTTCCCTAAAAAGCTATCTATTTGCAGCTGTACGCAACCGCTGTTTGACAGCAATCAAGAAGGAAAAAACAAAAGCAAGTTCTTTTTATGAATTAAGCCAGCTGAGTGGATTCGAGCTATCGAGCCAGGATCTCTATTTTGAAAAGGAACTGAAAGAGAAGATCGATAAAGCAATCGCCAATCTGCCTAGTCCGTTTCGTGAGGCTTTTGAATTGAATAGGTTTGAGAATTTCACCTACAAAGAGATTGCGTTAAAATTAGGAGTTTCACCCAAGACCGTTGATTACCGCATCCAACAAGCGCTGAAAATCCTGAGGAAAGACCTCAGGAATTACCTGCCTTTATTGGTCTATTTTTACCCCATGCTACGCATATAACTTTCCCGGTTTCTATACTCGACCCTTACGCATCAAGTTGAAATACCTTTTTTGTTATTGAGCTTATTTTTTACTGGATTATCTGCTACCATTTAAAGCAAGAAAGCGTCTTAGTCGCTATTCGAATACTAGGCCTATCTATAAACAAAAAAACAGAGAGGCTTGTTATAAAGAGTACATTATTCAAAAAATATCCCCTAAGCTTTTGAGCTTAGGGGATATTTTCATAACGAAATCAATTAACCGATAATTATATTCGGCAACCGTTTTTAGCAGAGAATAGTACAGTGGTTTTCCATTAATGATTATTCAAGTGTACCAAATTTACCAGCCTGAAAGTCTTCAAAAGCCTGATAGATTTCCTCTTGTGTGTTCATTACAAAAGGGCCATAGCTTACAATAGGTTCGTCAATAGGTTCTCCACTCATAAACAATAAGACAGCTTGCTCATTGGCCTTGATCACGACTTCTTCACCATCGTTTTCAAACAGCACAAAACTATGTTCTTTGGCCAACTGTCCATTGACCTCCGCTTCTCCATTGACCACCAGAATGGCGGAATTGTGATGTTGCGGAACACTAAATGCTGTCTGATGTCCCTTTTCCAATTTAATATCAAAGAGATTGACTGCAGTATAAGTTTCGGCAGGTCCCTTTATATCCTGAAATACACCGGCTATGATATTGACGATCCCGCCATTTTCAGGCAACTGTACTTTGCCCATCTGATCTGCCGTAATACCCTGATAATGTGCTTCGGTAGATTTATCCTTTGCAGGAAGATTAACCCAAAGCTGTACCATTTCAAAGGGGCCACCAGCTCTGGAGAAATTCTCCTCATGATACTCTTTGTGCAATATTCCTGCTCCAGCTGTCATCCATTGAACATCCCCAGGATTGATCACTCCGCTGTTGCCTGAACTGTCGTGATGCGCTACACTGCCTTTATAGGCGATTGTAACTGTTTCAAACCCTTTATGCGGATGAACATCTACCCCACGAATATGATCTGATGGACCAAAATCAAATTCCGCATTGAAATCCAATAAGAGGAAAGGACTCATCCGTCTCTTGGTAATGCCGTTACCGGGAACCATATTATAAACACGGAATCCGTCACCTACCATACCGGGCTGTGCAGGACGAGGGAAGATTTTTTCAATTGATTTTTTCATTTTTAATACTCCTATCTTTTGAATTCATACATCACCGAATACGCTCCGCTTGCTTGCTTGCTTGCTTGCTTGCTTGCTTGCTTGCTTGCTTGCTTGCTGTTCGATTTTGTATATTCAAATTTACGCAAACAAAGAGGTATAAGCCAATAACCTAGCTTAAGCTAAAAGCTTAATGTAGATTAAGAATCCTTCAGCGTCTCTTGAGCTGCAGGTTTTTTAAAAAGCAGCCACAACAAGATAAAAAAAATCAGGTAGGCAATATTAAATCCCGCTGCGAGTAACCAACCCTTCAGTACAGACGAGGGTAGGAATCTCAAGGGCAACTGATATATAGTGATAAAAACAGGACTGATAAAGGCTGCCCAGCGAGGTAACTGTGTCCTCCGCATAAAAACCAGTATCGAAAACAGCAGCCAGCCTACCATCAACACCACAATAGCCGTCCCCCAAGCAATATACAGTACCTTCGTAAAGCCTGATGCTGTCTCCAACAGATATGGATGAGCGACCGGATCGCTGTGGTATATCGCTTTATATATTTCACCCGTATAATAAAAGTCCGCATGACCTAGCGGCATCAACATAACACTGACTATTAACACAAAATAAGTCCCCCAGGCATACCACCTTGATTTGTCGTTAAAATACTGATAGGCCAGCCACACGCCCGGTAAGAATAAAGTAGCTGTCATCGAGGCAATCAGTGCACCAAACATGAGACGTTCGCTCGACCCTTTCAGCATGAGTACCGCAATACCCACATCCACCTGCTCCGCATAAGTCTTCGAAAAAAGTGGATATTCCCCAGGATCTACATCAAAACCCGCGACAAACATATCTCCGATAATCCAACATACCGCTGCCAGTATACTAGCAATAAATGACCATTTAATTTTTGTTGTGTAAAGCATATCAAGAATTATTCTAAATAATATAAATATGCTGCAAAGATATTGTTAAGGAAGCTATACAGAATCCGTCTAAAGGAGCAATTTATCCGCAGAAGGGATTTTTTGAATGGATACTGAGAATACGCAACAGTCGTCTCTGCTTAAAAAACATTAAATCACTCAAAAAACAACCATAACCATTGGTTATAAGCATGCATTTTTAGCACTACACTTTTAATTCATATAAACAATATAACCAACTAGATTACAAACAGAAAACACACACAAAACACAATTAAAAATCCCAAGTTCATCGCTACAAATCCATTATGGATATCCGACTCCATAGGAATCTATATTACCGATTTTATCATGCACAAAATAGTATTTTATCAAAGCAGTCGCTTCGCTCATCGTCACTGCTGTGACGGCAAATTTGATCAGATATTCATCTATTAGTATCTCCACTTTGATTACTTTATTATCCGCTACTTCAGTCCTATCTAAGGGTTTCAACTGTAAATAAGAATCCCCGAATTCTTGGTTGTAAAATGTGTTTTCATCATCCCAATTCAGCGTATAGAACAATGCAAGAGCCTCTTGATAATTCATAGTTATTCCATAATGACCTTTGGATTTACTATGTATTATTTTCCGTAATATCATATTAAAAGCGAATTATTGAATTTAAAATAAAAGCTCCAGTCAGAATTCCGCAATGGAATAGTAGATCCTGGTTATTCCTTTCCTGTTTTCTACCATTTTGTTAAAGCCTCTTTCTTTGGTAAAGATAGTATCCAGTTTATCTCTTTCCTCCAAAATAGGTTTGCCAAAGATCAAATTAGCGAAACCTACATGATACTTGATCAACTTATCCTGGTAGTTGATCACGATTTTAGCATAGTCGGAATCATTCCAAATATCAAAACTCACGATCTTGTCCAAATTAAACTGTCGTACCCCGTCCCCTTGCACCACGATGCGATCTGAATAAAATGCCATGATATATTTTTTAGCGAGGAATTTCGAAAAAATAAATGCGACACAAACAAAGGACACAATACCTAAGCCTCCCATAATACCGATTATTTGTCCCCTATTCAAATCGGTGATATTATTGTGCATTACAAAACCCATAAAGGCTGCTACCGGGATCAGAATAGCCATCAGGATCAGTCCAATGGCTATCTGATATCTTTTGCTGCTAAGTGCTCTAAATGTCAGATTTCCGATCACTGTCAACGATATGGTATTATTTTCAATATTTTTTTCCATGTCTTAATTTTCCGATTTATAGAATTTATCTTTTATTCCCCTACTAATAAGCACCGCCCCATGACCACTATTTCAAACTAGCCATTAGCATATAGCAGTTCAATACCGACTAATACCCTTTTACAAAAAAACATAATAACAATTAATAATCAACACACTACAATAACCAAATTAAACACAAACTTCACCACTATCCATCCATCAGATCGGTGAAATTATGTGAGGCAGAAATGACTAAAAAAGTTATTCCATTGTCCACTATCTATGGAGTTACGTTTAAATATAAGGCAATTACAGACCGGCAACAGCGGCAAATTGATATCCGGTACATCTTATTTACCATTCGTTGTATGCAAACTATTATCCGTGTAAATGGATGTACGCTTTCGTAAATACCTGGGAATGCTGGCTAATATGGATTTCTACTTTTTTATACTATTCTTGACAACAAAGCTATTTGTGTAATATAAGGTATCAGATAATATTATATTAAATTTTCGTTAAGCGGTAAAGTCATTCATAGCCCTATTTATCATATCATATGAAAATAATATACAAAAACTTAAGTCGAAATATATTATTTTCATCTTTAACCACAACATCGCTACATGCCCAAGAGAAGGTCAATGTGATCCTTCTTGGAATATACCATTTTAATAATCCAGGTAATGATGCGATGAGAATCGCTGAGCGAAATATTTTGTGTAAAAAAGATCAGTTGGAGCTTGAGGAAATAATCCTCTGAAAAACACAAGCCTTATCAAGTAGTTGTGGAGAGCGCGTTTTCCAAAAAGAAACATTTGAATTACCTACCGATTATATCAGGGTAATCAATACAATCTTTATACAGATACCTTGCAGAACAAAAGATCTAAGCGCTATACATTGAGGGCGAGACCTTTCAGCTTGCGTGATGATCGCTTTAACCCAAAACACACATACACAAACTTTAAACTATCCCCTTCTAACAATTGTTCCTTTCTAAAAAAGAAGAACTAAAACTGACAGTCATGAATGATATTTTGATAAAAGATCATATTCAACAATTAAAGGATGTCGAAGCAGCTGACCTCTGGATCGACGAAAATTTTGCAAAGAAACTAGCTCAGGTGGACGGAACAACAGCTTTTGAGCGTCCCATCCCTGAAATGCACAGCATCGCAGAACTTGCATCCCATTTAATCGAGTGGCGCAGGGAAGTTTTAAGCCGCCTAAAGGGAAATCCAAGAGGACTTGAGATGAGTGATGCAGCAAACTGGCGAAATAATGATGAGTTAAGAAAACGTGGTTGGGAAAATCTAATGCAGGATCTTCACGCAACACAGCAAAATATTATTTCTTTTCTGGAAGGAAAAGATGATTCTTTCCTTCATACTGCTTACCCACATGCTGACAGCTCCTTTCCGCACAATTACAAGTACCTGTTAACGGGTTTAATTCATCATGACATGTACCACCTCGGGCAGATGGGTATTACGATTAAGTTTCTGAAAATTCAACATTGAGATGTTAACACATCCATTCTCAATGGCTTTACAAGAACGCGATATTTAGAAAACACAGGAGCTGATTGACATCCTTTATTTTTTCGTTACTGTATTCGGCCACTTTCACTTTCGAGCGCTGACTTTCGACTACGCTGTTCCTTTGTCGCCCCACGGCTAAATCTATAGCCAAAACTAAGACGCACCTGCCTTGACTCATAATAACCATAGCTTGATGACTGCAAGCCGGGTAAATTCTGCGTGTATTTAATCTGGTTGCCTTTATAGACATCCGTCACGGCTAGTCTAAGCGTCGCTTTATCCTTCAATAAACTCTTTTGTAATGCAATATCCACTTGACTGATCGGTCTACTTATCGTATTTGCTCCACCCAGCCGCTTCGAGTTGTAGACCATTGAAATCTCACACCGCATCTTATTCGGCAGCTTAAAAGACTGAAGAAGGCTAACACGTCCAGCAGTCTGCTTTAAATTGAGGTTTTGGTACTGGTCAAATGAAACATCATTGTGAATATAATATAGCAACCCATTCAAGGTAATATCCCACCAAGGTTTTGGTGATAGCGTCTGAGTCAAGGATAGCGACCAATGCTTTTGTGTACCCACATTTTTGCTGATCATCATTATTTTATCAGCTTCCAATGTATCCGTTATTTTGGCATTCAATTGATCCGTATACGCATAATTTAAGCCGACAACCGTCGAGCTCTTTAGGGAATAAAGTAAGGAAAATCGTTGGGTCAGTGAAGGGATCAAAAAAGGGTTTCCTTTCCAGAAAGACAGCTCATCGAGCATATAGACAAAAGGATTCAAATCCTGATAGGCTGGTCGTTCAATACGCTTAGCGTATGACAGTGAAATCGTCTGTTTATTGGCCAGTTGCCTAGTGATAGATAAAAAAGGGAAAAGATTAGTGAAATTTCTATTGATTTGATCATCCAGATCCTTTTCTTGCTCCCTATAAAATAAAACACCCTTGGAATTCGCATTTTCTAGCCTTAGTCCAGCTTGGAGAGACCATTCTCCGATCGTTCTTTTATAGTCAAGATATGCACTAGCTATGCGTTCGTCAAAATGAAAATCATTGGACCGTCTATTATCGAGACTATCACTTACAGGGCCGACATGATAAAACCGGGAATTGTTTTTAGAACCTACAGCCGAATATTTGGCACCTGCTTCCAATTTTCCGTCCCACAGTTTCGTAGCGTAATCCACCTTTAGCCCTTTTAGATCAATATCGATATCATTCAGCGTACGGTACAGATTCTCGTCAAAGACATTTCCCCCATTGTCCCGATAGGTATTCGATTGCAGGTTTTTATTCCATTTATCAAAAAGACCGTAATCCAAATCCACATTTAAGCTACGGCCCAACGTATCTTCATATTTGTAGTTCAGATTAAAGTTGTAGCGCTTGGTGCTCTGGCCGTAGTAATCGTTGATAGCATCAAGAGATCCTTCCAACACTACCGAGGGAAGTGTAGCAATCGTCGTAGCTGTATTGGTCAGTCCGCCACCGAAGATAAAATTACCGTTTACCAAAAGACCTATTGTATTTTTATCATTGAGAAAGTAATCTATCCCCACCTGAGCGCCCATTTTCTGGCGCTTATCCACATCGACCGTGTGGCTGTCATAGGATTTGCCGTTTTGCTGACGATTAGTGCCATACAAGTAATTGTAGTGGCCAAGTGTATGGTTATAACTCCCAAATACATTAAGTTTATTCACCCGGTAATTGAAGGTCATATGCTGCAATTGCTTCGGGCTGACACCATAAGCAAAGGCACTTGTTATACTTCCATTCAAGCCCTTCAACTGATTTTTCTTCGTTTTGATATTGATAATACCAGCTGCACCGCTCGCATCATATTTAGCCGAGGGACTATTGACAATTTCGATGGATCTGATGTTATTCGATGACATCGACTTCAATAGATCGCTGAGCTCCTTGCCCGAAAGAAAAGTTTGTCTTCCATCCAACAGTATCTGCACCCCGCTTTTACCATTGAGCGTAATATCGACTTCATTTTCGATCTGTACACCAGGAGCTCTTTTCAATGCATCAAAGGCCGAAATATCCTGTGCTCCGATACTATTTTCTACCTGATAGACAATGGTGCCGCCATCAACCGTCAGCACCGCTCTTTTGCCTTCGACTGTCACTGCTTCCAGCTTATTTTCCTGTCGGGAGAGTTTTACTATCTCCAAATTACTATTGGCAAGGTCAAATAGCGTGCTCCTATAATCGTGGTAGCCAAGGTGTTTCACTGCGATAAAATATTTACCCGGAATTTTACCCCGAAGCTGAAAAGTCCCGAGACTATCGGTGTTTGTACTGGATACCAATATCCCACTGCTACTGTACAGGCCTACTGTAGCCAAGGCAACAGGTGACATCCCCGGATCAACCACCTTGCCTTTGACCAGGTCACTATCATTCTGCCCATAGAGTATTCCACTCCATAAGAAGACAGTTGCAATCAATACGAGTTTTATAAAATCAAATAGGATCATTGGCTACCCTTAATCGTACGTAATAACAGATAAAAAAGCAAGCTAAGCAATAAAACGCAAAAAACCTCTTCTTTATTGATGCTCAATAAAGATAAAAAAATCATAGTAACTGAATTCTGACAGGGCAATATCATATATCACAATCATATATAAATAGTTTTTAGTAAATTGTAAATCGAATAATTCGAACCAACCTTTTATCTATGAAAAATCCCATCGGCATCAAGGATATTGCTGAAATGCTTGGCATTTCTGTTTCCACTGTTTCACGAGCGTTTCGAGACACGCATGATGTCAACCCCACAACACGTCAGAAAGTATTGTCACTGGCCAGGGAACTTAATTTTAAGCCCAACAAAAATGCAGCGGCATTAGCCTCAGGTTCAACAAAAAATATTGGCGTTGTCATTCCATTCATTACCAACTATTATTTCTCGACAGTTATTTCAGGTATTCAGGAGGAAGCCTATGAACAGGATTACAATATTATTCTTTATGTCACCAACGATAGTATGGCCCGTGAGCAGAGCCTACTGGAAAACCTATCGACCAGTAGCCTCGACGGACTTCTAGTCTCCATATCTTCGGATTCCTATATCAACGAACATTTTGAACGACTGATGGCTAAAGGGCTACCTATTGTATTTTTCGACCGGGTCCCAAATAATATCGTAGCATCGAAAGTTGTACAGGATGACTTTGCGGGCGCTTTTCAGGCAACAAGATTTCTACTCGAGAATGGCGCCAACCGTATTGCCCATATTGCTGGTCCGAAAGACCTCAAATTTACACAACAGCGGCTCAACGGTTATATTGAAGCATTGAAACAGTGCAACAGACCTTTAGAAGAGAACCTGATCGTACATTCCGGTTTCTCGCAAATTCACGGCAGTGAGGATACAACCAAACTACTGGCACTACCTCAGCGTCCCGACGCCATCTTTGCCGCCAATGACCGCAAAGCTGTCGGTGCAATCTTGTGCATCAAAAAACACAACTTGCGCGTAGGTATTGATATCAGCGTTATTGGTTTTACAAATGACCCCATCTGCACCGTAGTCGAACCCAATCTGACCACCATAGAGGAACCCGCCTTTGATATCGGAAAACGTAGCTGTGCCCTGCTGATCCGTCACATAAAAAATAAAGACTTCGAAATTCAGGATATTATACTTCCCGGAAAACTGGTGGTTCGTGATTCAGTGATCAACAAGATCACCTAATTAATTTTTATAACATAATTTGCCGGATATAAAAGTATAGTGTACCCGTATATCTTGATCAAACAGAACAATATCCGCATCCTTGCCGATATCTATCGCACCCATACGATCGTCGCAGCCAAGTAATCTTGCAGGGTTTAGCGTCATCATCTTTATGGCCGTTATAAGATCTAAACCAGCCATATTGATCATAGTCCTGATTAGCCGATCGGCGGTAGCGACACTCCCGGCAAAAGAAGAGTAATCAGGTAGTTTAGCAACGCCATCTTCAACAATAACTTCAATTCCACCTGTAAGACTTCCCAATATACTTTTTCCTTCGGGCATACCTGCGGCCCGCATGGCGTCTGTAATCAGAATGATTTTATCATCACCCTTGATTTTATGGATCAATTTTAAAAAGGGTTCTGGCAAATGAACACCATCGGCGATAATCTCGACATCAATAGCATCTAGAAGCAGACAGCTTTCTATTGCCCCAGCATAACGATAAGCATTCCGTCGTGTCATTCCAGACATTCCCGAATACAAATGAGTTGCCAACCGATAGCCGTGTTCAACTGCAGGGAGGATTTCTTCATAGATAGCATCTGTATGAGCCAGAGCCAGTAAAATTCCATAGTCATGGACTTTCTGTCCAAAATCAAGCGCCCCCGGAAGTTCAGGAGCGGCACTCCATCGTGCAATCAGGTGATGATACTGCTCGAGAATAGGCAGATACTCATTCGGGTCTGGATTTCGAATATAACGTGGATCCTGTGCCCCCCGCTGGTTCATCGCAAAATAAGGTCCCTCCAAGTGCAACCCCAAAAAGCGCGAGCCGTGCACGTTGCGGTTTAAAGCCTCCATATAGGTATCAAACAAAGCCAATAACTCACTTGGCTCACTGGTCAGTGTCGTCGGCAACATCGCTGTGGTACCATAACAGACATGTGTCTGTGCAACTTTTAGAAAAGCATCAACCGTATTATCCATAAAATCGGCACCACCACCCCCATGCACATGGATATCAATAAATCCCGGGGACAAAAAAAGCCCCTTGGCATCCAGCCATTCACCTGGCTGCTCTTCCGCTGAAACTCGCTGCGTAGCGATATCCACAATTTTTCCCTCAGCAATCCTTATTGTTCCATTTTCAATGATGCGATTGGGCGTAATGATGTTAGTGTTTGTAATCGTTAGCATAGCTCAATTTTGTTTATTAAATATATTCCATGTGCGTAACCTATGGCCTTTGAATGCATAGAAAACTAAATATAGAAAACAAGGTATCAATATCCAATAGGCAGACCTTACATCAACAGCATCTGCCCATAATCCATACAGCAACGGTAATACGGCATTCCCACTCAGTCCCATAATCAACAATGCAGACCCCTGTTTTGCATAACTTCCCAAGCCTTCCAATGCTAGGGGCCAAATTCCAGCCCAAATCAGGGCATTAGGTAGCCCGATCAGTACGATGAACCAAACCGAAATATCCAAATCTTTATTCAAAAAATAGACAGAGCCATGCGATGTACAAACTAATAACGCCAGCATTAACCCAAGGATCGTACAAAATTTAAGCGCGAGTCGTTGGCTGCAGATCTTTGGGATCAGCACAATACCACAGAGATATCCACAGATCGTAGCAGTTAATGTATAAGATGGCAGAGCTTTGGCTTCCAACAGGGATACCCCCATCGATCCGGCATAATTAATTATGGTATCGATCGCAATGACTTGCGTTCCCACATGCAAAAAAATTGCCAGTGCCCCAAGTACGAGGTGAGGGAACTGAAAGATTCCTTTTTTGTTTATCCTTTGTCCATCCGCTATAGGGGCTTCCTGTTGATCCAATTCTGGGAGAATGGAAAACTTGACTAATACCCCAATCAGAAACAGCACCCCACTTACGACAGTGTAAGGCCAGACGACACGTAAAATCAACTCATCCAACGCAATGGCACGGGACACCTCATCCATTGCTTCCAGTTGATTAAAAAGCGTATTGTCCTGAGGCCGCAGGATAACATATGAAAAGATCAGCGGAGCCAGTATCCCGGCTCCTTTGTTACAGATCCCCATCATGCTGATTCGTTGTGCTGCCCGCTCTTTTTCACCAATCAGTGTAATATACAGGTTAGCGACAGTTTGCAGCACCGTCAATCCGGTACCCAAAGTAAAGAGACCTACTAAAAAAATAAGGTATGTACGTCCATAAGCAGCCGGGACGAACAACAATGCTCCCATTGCCATAATCCAAAAACCGACCATAATCCCATTTTTATAACCCAGCTTCTTTAATATATAAGATGCAGGCATCGACATCAACAAGTAGGAAATGTAAAACGCAAACGCGACCAAATACGACTGAAAATTACTTAATTCACATGCGATTTTAAAATAAGGAATCAGTATCGCATTTACCCAGGAGACAAATCCAAAAATAAAGAACATCAGTCCTATGATCCCTATGGATACCAATGTTGTCTTTCGATCTAAAGCAGTTGATGTCATCGCAGCGGATTATAGTAAAGAAGCTGATTCTTTGTCGAGATAGCAAGTACTATCCGTGTGTTGCTGTAATATGCTCGCAGGGTGCCAGTTCGAGATCATCCCGGAGAGGCAGTTCCGCACCGCCTCTGCTTTTCGTTTATCTGGTACTGCACATATAATTTTTCGGGATAACATAATCTGTCGAATAGACATACTGATAGCCTGAGCAGGAACTTCGTCAATCGATGCAAACCATCCCTCGCCCAGCTGTTGCTGCCTGCACTGTGTATCAAGGTTTACTACCAGATAAGCTCCACTGGCATCAAAATCCGCAGGCGGATCGTTGAAAGCTAGGTGTCCATTTTCGCCTATCCCGACAAAGGCAACGTCAATGGGATGTGCTCCGATTTTTTTGTCGAGACGTTCACATTCAGCTTGGGGATCCCCTTCTCCATTAATGAGCACGACCTCTTTTAAAGGAGCTACAAGATTAAGAAAGCGCTCGGTCAAATACTTACGGAAGCTTGCTTTATGTGTTACCGGAATACCGATGTATTCATCCAGATGAAACATCCGTACTTTGCCCCAATCAATATCCGTCGCCGCTACCAGCGTTGCCAAAGTTTCAAACTGGCTCTGTCCTGTCGCCAGAATAATATTTACCTCACCATTTTCCGCTATTGCAGTTTTAATAGCCTCGATTCCGGCCTTTCCAGCCGCCAAACCCAGTTCTTCGCGTGTTTTAAAAGTTTTTAAGTTCACTTGATTTTATTTAGTTGATTTCAATACTTGTGTTGTTCCACCTTTTGTTAAGTTGATATCATGTACCAGATTATCTTTCCAGAGGCCATTTGTAAAATCTGGTATTTCAATCGGTTGAGAGCCATTAGCCACAGACCATTCGCTCAATGGGCCGATAACACTCCAGCTTGCGGCATCGTAGACATCCATATCGACTGGAAGCCCATTTCTAAGACAGTCGATCAATCGCCAATCCATCATAAAATCCATCCCCCCATGACCACCAATTGCTTTTGCTAGCTCGCCGATCCTGGTGATAATACCAGGAGCATACTTCTTTTCCAATTCAGCCATCTCGGTTGCTCCTAAAAAATCATCATGCCCTATAGCAATCTTTCCAGGCAATGGATATTTTTGAGCAAAAGCCTTTGTACCACTCACCAGATGAATACGCGAATACGGACGCGGTGAACTTACGTCATGCTGCAACATCATCGTACTACCGTCTGAATTCATAATGTTCGACACATTAATATTTCCGCGGAAAGGTTTATCGACATAACTTTCAAACTGCTTATCTACCTGTGCCATTTCCTTTGCTTTGGAATTAAGCATAAAGTCCTTTGAAGACATTGAGTTCATATAGTCCATTTTGTTGCCACGATTGATCCGAAGTATCTGGCAAATCGGCCCCAGTCCATGGGTTGGATATAGATTTCCGTTTCGAGCAGCATTTTCTTTGAGCCGCCAAAAATCGTATCGCTTTTTCTCATCAAAAAGGCTGTCCATGATATCATGGATATAAGCCCCCTCACAGTGGATGATATCACCGAAAAACCCCTGTCTTGCCAAGTTGAGCGTCAATAGCTCAAAATAGTCGTAACAGCAATTTTCGAGCATCATACAATGTTTTTTTGTTGCTTCGGAGGTTCTCACCAATCTCCAGCAGTCCTCCACGGTAATTGCCGCGGGGATCTCGAGTGCGACATGTTTACCCTGTTCCATGGCATAGATCGCCATATCAGCATGCATGCTCCAATGTGTAGCAATATAGATCAGATCAAATTGATCCGATTCACACATCCTTTTCCAATCTTCTCCAGTTTTGGCATAAATTGTGGCAATATGCCCTGACGTCTTAATCCGCTCTTTGGCTTCATGGGCTTTCTCCGGCCTGATGTCACAGATACCATGAATGCTGACACCAGCAATCTGGCTCATTCGTTCTACCGCCGCCGAGCCCCGGTTTCCAACACCAATAAAACCCACGCGTACAGTTTCAATTTTGGGTGCGGCATAGCCCGACATGTTAAAAATGCTGTTATATTTTTTAGATGCTTCCAGCCGGATATGATCGAGTTTAGTACCCGAGGTTTTCTTTTCCTGTGCAGTGCAACCGGTTATTAGTCCAAAACCGGCTAGACCAGATAATTTTAAAAATGATCTTCTATTTGTTCCCATGGTCACTAATTGATCTGGAGAGTTCCTCCAATGTTAAACTTTCTTTTATACGCATTTACCTTATTCAATAATTGCTTTTTATCCTTTTCTGGGCAGCTTTTACCACTCCAGGGCATCAGCTCATCCACATTAATATCTTCCCTACTCAATGCCAACAACAAGGGTATATCGCCCCACTTTAAAATTCCAGGAATATGGACGGCCATGTTGAAATTTTCCAGACTGCCGGTCATATCTGGCAGGTAACTGGCGGGCAATCGCCGGAGCTGCAGTATCCGTTGTTGTGGCGATAAGTCGCTGCTGATCAAGGCGGCCAAAGCAGTTTCGCGATCGGCATGAACAATCATCTTATGGTTACCGTAATGTTGCTGCAGATAGTCACTTACGAGCGTAATCTCGTTGGCCCATATTCCCATCATAGTTTGTCCCATCCAAAGCATTGAACGTGAGATGGTATGAAAACGAGGTAGCGCCCCATCAATATGTTCGGCACTGGCTGAAGCTCGCTCCCCGAGGCCAAAGAGATCTACGATCGCAATGCCCTCGCCCCTCGCGACCATCTGGTCAATTTCCGTAAGATTAAGTCCCTGTTTGCCCTGATCGGGGAATAGCACGTGCATCATCTGCCCTCCTCCAGCAGGCTCCTTAACGAGCAGAGGAATCAGTTGCCGCTGAGCCGTTTCGAGAATAATTCGTCGCCATCCTGCCTCAGGTAATAACGTTCTTACCGAAAGCAGTCGATCCGATTCGACCTTGGAGAGCAGCAGGCGGAGCTCCTGCAGATAGGTTTCTGTGCTCCGCCCATTAGTAATGATTAACTTATTTTCAGCTAGTTTGAACTCCCTATTCACAAAGGCTGGTATCGTCATTATTTTTTCGCTTTTAATCCCATATTGCAACACCGACAAACGACTGGTATCGAGCATATGTACCGCATTTAGCTCAATTGGTAAGGACTGGCGATAATTAAAGCTTTTATTAAACCAAGAGAGCATAGCTTTATTCATTTCAATTGTATAGCTGTGCGACTCATCAAATAATTCATACGCTAATCGATCAGCCGAGTCCTGTTGTTGATATGCTAACTTGCCAAGACGATACGACTTCAGCATCTGATGAACGTTAAATGCGGCGTTCCCATCTTTTAGGGCTGTAATGATCTTTACAGCCTTAGGAGCCATCGCCTGCAAGAGCTGCCCCTCTTCAAAATGCTGCAGGCCATTAGGATGTAACTCACAGACACAGTTGCTATTCATAATATAAGAGCGGAAGGTACCTACACTGACTACCGGGACAGCAGCTTTGACGCGAGCATCCATTGCTGTTAGCCACATGGTCTGATTGCCACCACCACTGGCACCAGTAGCGCCAATTTGCTCTTTATTCACATAATCCAAGCTGCATAGCAGATCTATAGCACGTTTATTTTCCTGCAGCTGTATCCCCATTAGGGGTGTCCCCATATCCAGTAATAATGACCCCAGATTGGCCCCATGATATTCATGTTCGTGTCGACGTCCACGTTCCCCCGCCCCCATAGCATCGATACTAAGGCATACATAGCCATTGCTTGCTAGTATTTGAGATGTCCGTTGCACGATTTCACTACGACGTCCCGGTGCCCAATGACCGTGGCTGTTTAATATCGCTGGAAAAGGCCCTTGCCCTTTGGGAACATAGAGGTTGGCTGGGACGTATACGCCCGGCAGACTTTGAAAGATCAGATTATATACCGTATAGCCACCACAGTCCAGGCTAGCAACAACCCGCATATCCAGATCGCTATCGTCGCTGTTACCCAATTGAAGATTGGTATGAATCTGATTTAAGAGTTGTTCAGGGTCTACAATACGATCCATCGGCAGTTTATACAAGAGTTCATCCGCCTGACTTTCGATTAATTCCTTGAGCGGATCAATGTCCTTTGGGATGGATAGTATTTCCGGTAGGGCTGTCTGTGCAGCTACCTGCTGTCCGAATGTCATCATAAGCGTGACTGTATATAGTTTAAAATTCATCCTTATTTAACCCTTAATCCACGTCCCACCAAAGTTTAGTTGCGGCGTTATCCGCTCCACCGAGCAAGGCACGACCCTTTGTCAATTCGGCAAAGTTGTCTGTCACTTCCGTCAAAGGGTAAGGCAACCTCTTGATAAATGTTCCAGCCGGCAGGTCGGGATTGTCGGACTGTAGCACCGCATACATCTTTGGGTATCCTGAACGACGGTATTCAGCCCATGCTTCCATACCGTTGGGATAGATTGCAAGCCACTTCTGTACACCAATCTGTTCACGCTGTTCAGCCTCCGTACCGCTCCATTTAATTGGAGTTACGGCAACTGCTGGAGAATTATGGTAATCGCCCGGAGCGGTCGGTCTATTCGTTGAGGAAAGGTAATTGCGGATGATTGTTTCATCATTGACACCCCATTGCGCCATACTCAGACGTATTCCTTGTTCGTAGAGCACCTGTGCTGTACCATCCATATTCCAACCATTCAGAGCGCCTTCCGCACGCAGCATAAACGATTCGGCGGCACACATAATATGAAAATTCTGTGTAAAATTACCTTCAAGCACTTCGCCATTGTAGCGCACCCAGTAGGTACCCACATTGGAATTGGCTCTCGACTGATTTCTTGGCTGCCCAAGATCGGTGGCTATAGCTCCATTACGTACGCTGTTAAAGACTTTTCCACTCAAGCTGGGTTGAAAATAAATACCCAATCTTGGATCTTCATAGCCTTTGAGATATGAGGCTATCGTTGAACTCATCGAAAATTCGTTCCAAACAGCCACCTGCGACAGACCGTTGGTATCGTTGCCCGAGAGTGACTTGAGCATGGTGGCATTTTGACCATTACTGGTCATCACACCTGCTGCCACCGCAGCTTCAGCTTCAAACTTTGCCTTTATGGGATCTACTTTTGATATCCGAAGAGCGAGCCGTAGGCGCATGGAATTCGCAAAGCGGATCCAATTTTCCACATTTCCGTTATACATTAGATCATATCCCTGAAAGATTGTTGCACTCGCAGGCAGGGCTTTCAGCTGGTCTACCGCTGTCGTAAGACGAGTAAAAAAATCCGCATAGATCTTATCCATCGGATCGTAAGGAATGACATCGCGAGCCTCTGCTGCTGCAAAATAAGGGATCGGACCAAAATGATCAGTCAAGCGGTGAAAGGCATATACCCACATAATATTCGCGAGTGCCGCTTCCCCTGTACCAGACTCGGTATTATCCATAATACTTTTAAGCTGCGGCGCGGTATCAACATACACCACAGTCCAGAATCGCCGCTGCCAGTCAGGTGTCAGCAGGTAGCGATCCGTACTGAAAGAATTAGTTGTCAATGCAAAATACTGTCCATAGAGATCGGCGCCAAGATTCTGTACGGTTTGGTAAAAAGAACGGTTCATCGCAGCCGAAGACTGTGCTTTTGCAAACATAAAGGGCAGCTCACGCTGTGTGATCACCGTGATGTTGTTGGGATCGCTGTTAATCCGATCAAAATCTTTGCTGCAAGAAATAAGGCTCAATCCTAGCAAAGCACCATATAGCATGTTTCTTCTCATGTTTACAACTGTTAAAAGGTTAATTTTAAGTTTAGCCCGAATGTCCGTACCGACGGTGGTAGTCCAACTTCCACACCCTGATAATTGCCAGCTCCCAGCGCAGCCTCGGGGTCTATCGGGTTTTTTGTCTTCCCAATGCCCGGTATATCCAGTTTGGATTTTCCGCGGTAGATGAAAAAGAGGTTACGTCCTGTTAGGGATAGCCCAGCATTCTTGAATACCGAGGTATTCTTTAAGTCCAACCTATAAGTAATGGACAATTCCCGGAGCCGCACATTAGTCATGTCATAAGTAAAAAACTCACCCCAACCATCCCGGCCATTTTGCGATACACGTGTCCACAACTGCTGCGCGGTGATGGCTTGTGTATTGGCGGCACCATTGGCATCCACAGCATCCAGTACGAGACCACCTTCGCGATACATTGAGGTGTAGTCTGCTACACCAAAGGCTGCGAGGTAGGCTGAAGTTCCTGAGACTATTTCTCCTCCAATTCTTGCATCCACTAATGTATTGAGCGTAAAACCCTTGTATGAAAAGGAATTGGACCAACCCAATAAAGCCTTGGGATTAAAGTTACCTAATTTTTGATTCGCTTCTACCACCGGCAGCCCACTACCATCCACCACAAATTTTCCACGCTGTGGATCACGTTTCCAAGCATAACCGTAGAGGTCACCATACTTCTCTCCTTCGTTTACCACAACTGTGGCATACCTGTTATTGTCGGTAATATTGGCTCGTTTTGTTTTATCGTGCAATGCGATTATCTTGTTGGTGTTACTGGCAAAATTCAACGTCGTCTCCCAAGAAAAATGTTCGCTTTTTATAGGCGTTGCCATCAGCTGCAGTTCAAGTCCTCGGTTTTCAATATCCCCTGCATTGATGTATTGCCGGCTATAACCGCTAGCCATAGGCAGCCCCAGAAAGAGTAGCTGATTTACCGTATTGCTTTTGTACAAAGTCAGGTCAAAACCTAGTCTGTTTCCAAAGAATTTCATATCAAGACCTGCTTCAAATGACTTGGTCAATTCGGGTTTTAGGTCTGGAATAGCTTTAATCGGCGAGCGGGAAATAAATCCATTTCCGGCTCCCAATCCAAATGAATAAAGCTGTCTGAGCAGATACGGATCAGCATCATTACCGACCTGAGTATAAGATGCTCTAATTTTTCCAAAATTGACCCAAGCAGGCATCTGTAACAACTCATTGAATATCGCAGACATACCAACAGAAGGATAAAAATAACTGTGCGGTGCTTTCAATGTTGAGGTCCAGTCATTACGGGCAGTCATATCCAAAAAAATAGTATTGTCAAAGGATAGCTGTGTACTGGCATAAACGGAATTGAGGCGGCGCTCGTAGCCTGCTATAGCTAAAAACTCAGGCGTCGTTGCCATTTTCAGGCTAAACTCATTTGGAATGGATAGACCATTGGCCATATTCTGAAAACTACTGTATTTCCGACGTAATGTACTAGCCCCGAGATTGTAGGTAATGGCGATATGTTCTGTCAACGGATTTTTACCGTTGATCAGAAAGTCAAGGTTACTTTCTTGGTACCGGGCATTCGTCTCATAATATTTCCCCCCTTTGCGCACATCGCCAACAGATACTGTACTCGCAAAAAAGGAACCATCCGTATTATCAATATATTTATCAAAGCTATATCTGCCCATGATGCTGATCCAGTCCCTAAGCTGATAAGTCGCCGAACCCAGTGCTGTAATGCGATCACGTACTTCATTGACAGATGTACGGTTGATACTCCAATAAGGATTATCGTAAATGGCCGATCCCGACCAGTATTTACGTAGGGGCTGACCTGTATTGGGATCGATGGTCTCATAATCCATCAGTTCATTTTTATCCATGTCCCGTGGAATAATATAGGCTTCAACAGGAATCCCCATATCCCCCAGGCGTGGCCGGTTGTCAATCTGCTGATTGACATAATTGAGTTTGACATCCGTTTTCAATTTGGGAATAAGCTCCGTATTGACGCGCAGATTAAGGCTGTTACGTTTAAGTGAGTTACCCTGGATAATCCCGCCGATTTTGTTGTTGGCATAGGAAACATATCCCTGCAGCTTCTCTGTACCACCATAGGTGCTGATACTGTTATTGAAAGTTGCCGAATTTTCATAGAAGTCCTTAACATTATTTTTATAGGTTTGTGCCTTTGGTCCCCAACTCTCCCCGATGTTTGTCCCGCTGACACCACCATTTCCTCGGCCATAGGTATTTTGAAACTCGGTAAGTAGGTTGACCTGATCAAAGAAGGCACTTCCGTTGTAATCTATCGTATATCGTCCCGACTTTCCCTGTTTGGTCGTGATCAGAATTGCCCCGTTTGCAGCTCTGCTTCCATACAACGCCGCTGCTGAGGGACCTTTGAGTACGTTGATGGATTCCACATCATCCGGATTGATATTGGCAGCACCATCACTGGTACCGTAGTTATAGGTCGTACCAGTCGCCTGCTGTGCACTTGAATTGTCATATGGTACGCCATCGACAACGATCAGGGCATTATTATTTCCTGAAATGGATTTGTTACCGCGGAGAACCACCCGTGCTGAAGCACCGGGACCGGAGGCGGCAGTGGTAATAACAGCACCGGCCACTTTACCCGTGAGACTGCTCATGATATTCCCGCTATTGTCCCTAGCGTCATTAACGGCACTGCCACTAAGCTGCTGTGTTGCATAGGTAAGTCCTCTCGTTTCCCTTTTGATACCAAGTGCTGTTACCACAACCTCATCGATGGTAAAATTCTCCTGTGCAAGGCCAACGGTCAATAAGCCTGCTGCCGTCACAGGCAACTCCGCCGATTTATACCCGATCAAAGAGAACTTGAGTCTATCCCCCACCGCAGCCCTGATACTAAAATTACCTTCTTGGTCTGTGTGCTCCGCCAGCTGCGTGCTGAGGTTTAGCACCGTCACTCCCAGTAGCGGTTTCTGATCCGTCGTGCTGATCACCTTTCCTATCCGGGTGCTTGGCTGTGCATGAGCTCCCTTGGTAAAAAGGAAGAAATAACAGCCAATTAGCCCCACAAAAAACAAATGTTTACTGTCGATACGAGCTATCATAATTTATCGATTTAAATTGTTGGATTTTAGTTTATTTCCATTGCGTTATACCCAAAGAAAGACCTTTGGAGAAAGAAATCCAACAGATTGCCCGAATAAAGTAGCGGTAGCGTTACCGAAAATCCGCCCTCTATATAAAGCGTTCAAACGACCAACAAAACTTTTCTGACAGTTTGATCAGAGCAAATCGGACCGATAACGTTATCATTGATTTTCATTGTTGCTTTTCATAATAAACAGTAGAATTGTAAATCAGATCAAAACCCAATTGCCGCGCTAAAAAAACGAACAATGGAAAATAATAAAGCCACATTATCTTGGAAGCAGCTGAACGCTATAGATCCCACATGGGTCGATATCCCCGAGCTGTCTCTATTGACACTACCTGAACGGGTGATCCAATTTGGCACTGGAGCCCTTTTGCGTGGCCTACCTGACGACTATATCCACCGAGCCAATCTCGCTGGCATCTTTCAAGGCCGAATTTTAGTCGTCAAGTCGACCGATCAAGGCAGTACAACAGCCTTTGAACAGCAAAATTCGCTCTATACTTTACTTGTACAGGGGTACGAAGATGGACAGCATATCGTCTCTAGACAGGTCAATGCTGCTATTTCCCGCGTATTGTCTGCGCAGCAACAATGGCATGAAATCTTAAAGACCGCCAGATCTCCCGAAATGGAGATCCTAATTTCCAATACCACCGAAGCTGGTATTGTCGGCTCCGAAGGTACAATCCATGACAGTCCTCCAATAAGCCTTGCCGCTAAAATACTTGCTTACCTATACGCTCGTTATCGGCATTTCGATGCGGATCCGACCAAAGGGTTGGTCATTATACCTACCGAACTCATTACAGACAATGCTGCTGTACTTAAAGATATTATCCTCAATTTATGTCATCAGCAACAACTTGAAGACACCTTTATCGATTGGGTTGATCAAGCAAACTACTTCTGTAATTCGCTAGTAGACCGGATTGTCCTCAATAAGGTAGCCCCAGAGACACTGCCCTATGTGGATTCACTTGCGATAATGGCAGAACCCTACCGGCTATGGGCCATCGAATCGGATAGCAGTGTTGTACACAACAAGCTGTCTTTTGCAGCCCTGGATCCATCGATCAAAATAGTTCCAAATATCACTAAGTACAAAGAGATTAAGCTCCGCCTGTTAAATGCGACTCATACACTCTGCTGTGGTCTGGCTATACTTTCCGGTATTGCAGATGTCAAAACATTCTTTACAGATGCAGTCCTGGACTGTTATATCCGTCAGATCCTTTTCAAGGAAATTGGCCCTAGCCTCCTGCAAACAGGAATCCTAACTACAGAAGCTGACCAGTTTGCCCATACCGTCATTGACCGTTTCAAAAATCCATTTCTGTCCCATCAATGGATTTCCATTGCCATACAATTCAGCAGTAAGATCAAGACCCGTGTGCTTCCTATACTGCCTTATTGGTATGGCCAGCATCAAGCTCCCCCCACAGGGGTCGCCATCGGCTTTGCAGCCTATATTTTGCTGATGCAGCAGACCACTGAAGAAAACGACTTTCATGACGATTACCGCACTGCAGTGCAATTACATCTGCAACAGCCTGATCCCGTTCAATCCTTACTAGCAGACCAGCAGATCTGGGGTGAGTCTCTCCTAAACTACTCTGGACTTGCCTGCATGGTCAGTGAAATTTTACAACGTATTAAACAGTTGGGACTACGCAGCACCATAGTTGATTATCTTTTCGAACAGCAAACAGTATGAATACACTTAAAATACATCCCAAAGACAATGTAATTGTCGCACTGAGGGATTTATACGCACAGACTACCGTAAGAAACGGATCCAACACGTATTACCTCCATAATGATATTCCGGCCAAACATAAATTTTTTATAGAGGACCTGAAAGCTGGGCAAGAGGTCCTGATGTATGGTGTCGTCGTTGGCCGTTTAACGCAAGATGTGACACAAGGCAGTCTGATGGACACTGCCAATACCCAACATGCTGCGGATTCCTTTCAATACCGAGGATTTTCACAACAATGGACACCACCAGATGTCAGCTCATTCAAAGATCGACATTTTATGGGTTACCGCCGTGCAGACGGTCGTGTAGGCACTGCGAACTACTGGCTATGTATTCCAACCGTTTTTTGTGAAAATAGAAATATTGATGTCCTCCGGCAGGCCATGGAGGAAGAACTGGGTTACGGCAGTTCCAATATATATAAAAATTATACCCGGGCTCTATTGCGCGCTTATGATTCTATTGAAAACCTAGAGCAAGTGGATCTATCACCCGAAAGCACGCAACATGAAGCACGTGTTTTTACGCACGTTGACGGCATTAAGTTTTTACAGCATCAAGGTGGTTGCGGGGGAACCCGGCAAGACGCAACTGTACTTGCCCATTTATTAGCCGCCTATGCAGATCATCCCAATGTTGCTGGTGTTACTGTATTGAGCCTAGGCTGCGAGAATCTACAAGTCGAAGACTTTCGCGCTGCACTATTCCATCGCAATCCCCAATTTAACAAACCGTTGCTTGTATTTTCGCAGCAGCAAATAGGAAGTGAAAGAGCTCTTATGCAGCATGCCATTAAAGAAACATTTATTGGCATGGTCGATGCCAATAAACTGCGACGAACACCACAACCAATCAGCAAACTTACCCTTGGCGTCAAATGTGGTGGTAGCGATGGCTTCAGCGGCATCTCTGCCAATCCCGCAGTAGGTTACTGCTCGGATCTTCTGGTTGCTCTGGGAGGCAAGGTTCTCCTGGCCGAATTTCCTGAACTCTGCGGGGCCGAACAGCAGCTCATCGACCGCATGCAAGATGCACAAACCGCTCATAAATTTATAAAGCTGATGAGTGACTACAGCTTTGCAGCTGAACAGGCTGGGTCCGGCTTTCATATGAATCCTTCACCTGGTAATATTAAGGATGGCCTTATTACTGATGCCATAAAGAGCAATGGAGCTGCAAAAAAAGGAGGTACTTCACCTGTAGTAGCTGTTCTGGATTATACCGAACCGGCAAACAAAGCTGGACTCAGTCTTGTCTGCACCCCTGGCAATGATGTGGAAGCAACGACAGGAAAAGCCGCCGCTGGAGCAACCCTCATGTTATTTACTACAGGTCTAGGCACACCGACAGGCAATCCAATCTGCCCGACGATCAAAATAGCCACCAACAATCGACTAGCCACCCACATGTCTGATATCATCGATATCAATACAGGAGCCATTATCGAAGGCCAGAAGACAATTGAGCAAATGGGAATAGAAATCCTTGAATATTGTATTTTGGTAGCCAGCGGAAAAATCATTCCTAAAGCAGTACAACTTCGACAGGACGATTTTATTCCTTGGAAACGTGGCGTGAGCCTTTAAGTCTTCTTTCCATCAAACAGAACTATTTTAATATCCACTTGAGAAGACTTATAATTTGTTAACCGTAACTAAATTCTCCCATTTGCATACTAAGGTGCCCATGAAGGGTTGTTCCATCAGTTCCGAACTAGAATGTATTCCTAATGAACGGCCTCTTTCGAAACAGTTCATTTCCTAAGACTTAATGTACCTTAAGTCTTAGGCTTAATCTGCTTTATTTTCCACTACAAATACGCTGCCTACCTTTAACCAAAGATTTATTATACAAATTAAAATTTTAAAATTATGGCACTTACAACAAGAATCAATGCAGATGATGTTGCATTTTTACTAATCGACCACCAGAGTGGTCTATTCCAAACAGTCAAAGATATCGAAGTACCTACATTACGAAACAATGTCGTGGCACTAGCCCAAATTGCCGCAATAGAAAATATTCCGGTCATCACTACCGCATCAGAACCCAAAGGCCCCAATGGACCATTAATGCCCGAAATCCACGAAAATGTGCCACAGGCTGTATATGTTGGTCGTACTGGAGAGGTTAATGCCTGGGATACTCCGGCTTTTGTTCAAGCAGTGAAGAATACCGGGAAGAAAAAATTAGTGATTGCGGGAGTACTGACCAGTGTCTGTGTTGCCTTCCCTGCTATTTCAGCGATCGCCGAAGGTTATGAGGTATTTGCGGTCATTGATGCCTCTGGCGATATGAGCCCGCTATCGACTCAGGTAACTCTTGCAAGACTACAGCTGGCAGGAGTTATCCCAATCACAACTACTGCTGTTATCAGTGAGGTATTAAAAAGCTGGCAACACAAGGATGCGACGAAATATGCCAAAGCACTTTCCATGGTCATGCCAAATTACCAGGCCTTGATTGAAAGTTACTACAAAGCGCAGGAAGTTGCACTTGAGAATAAATAATAACCACACATTAGACTGTCGTAAAAATTATGGCAGTCTAAATAAAAAAAGACTAATCTCACGACTAGTCTTCCTATGAAACAACAAATTTAAGTGCTTATGTCGTCTCGAAGATAAGTGTTATTTAGAATAATTACAAATAATAATTTATTTATTCAATCATTAAGATTATCGAAATTGCTTTGGTTTCATTTGGCAAGCAGCCTGTTCCGCAATTTCCACGATCCGTTTGTTTCGGGTTTCAGGACGCTTCGCTAACGCAATCCATTGCAGCAACATTTTTTTTGCTGATTTACTCAAACCGGCAAAGAATGCTTCAGCCTCGGGATAGCTCTTCAATGCACTGTCTAGATCTTCCGGAATAAACAGTTCCTCTACACTATCGAGAGCGGACCACGAGCCGTTTTCCTGGGCCAATCTGATTACTTCCAGTCCTGCTGGAGTCATCTGTCCATTCGCAATAAGCTTCACTATTTTTTCCTTGTTGACCCTAGACCAAGTTCCCTTGGACTTACGTCTGCTGAATAACTGCTTAAAAGAGCCTTTCTGAATTGTTTTTCTTGTACTATCAATCCAGCCGAAACACAATGCTTCATCCACCAATTCACTCCAGGCTACAGCCGGCTGCCCCGAATTCTTTGTATGACAGATAATCCACACGGATTTCTCCACAAGATGGTTATCCATTAGCCACTGCCGCCATTCCGCCTGTGTGTGAATACTGATGGACTGCACTTCCTTTACCTGATGTATCTTATTCATTTGTAGTTTATTTATTACTTCCGGATCTCGACGGGATTATCCCCACAGAAATATTTCTACAGGGTTCAGCATTTTACTGCATTATCAACCCGCCCTCCCTATTATTGGTATATAAAATTAGTAAAACAAAAGACAACAGTTTGTCAGTACGGAATAATTCTACAGGATTACCTCGGAGATGAATCGCTTTAGATGGGGAGTTTAGTCAATTTAGATACCGCAAAAAAGCAGGTAAAGCCTTGTTTTTTCTATCCAAATTAATATTATATTTAATAAACCGATTATTGATGGTTTTCCAGAGAAATAACAAGATACTGTCTAAAACTGAGCATTATGAAAAATATTAAAATTGAGATTAAATGGGCTATTTTTTTCACACTGATGACTTTAGTGTGGATGCTATTAGAAAAAGTGTGTGGGCTCCATGGCAAGTATATTGACTATCACCTTTACCTAACCAATCTTTTTGCCATCCCGGCAATCCTATTTATGGTACTGGCACTGAAAGATAAGAAGAAAAATTTCTACAACGGTAATATGAGCTATATCCGGGGATTAATTTCGGGCTTAGTGCTTTCTGCTATTATCGCTTTATTAAGTCCGCTGACACAATGGATTATTTCTTATGTCATCAGTCCGGAGTATTTCCCCAACGTCATCAAGCGATCGGTCGAAATAGGTTATTATAAAACAACAGCCGAAGCGGAAGCAAATTTCAACTATAAGAATTATGCCATTAATTCTACTATTTTTGCTTTCATTTTCGGTGCTGTCACCACAGCGATCGCGATGATTTTTATACGTACAAAAAAGTGATCCCCTACCCAGAACTTTTAAATGTCTGAATAAAGTTGGATAACAAAAATTTACAGGGAAGTATCACTTTTCAATTGGGAGTACAAGAAATTAATGGACAGATTTATAACAAGGGTCATCAAGACAAAAAAGAAGCAAGCCTTAACTTTTAGAGCAAGTCTATTCTTCCAAACCGAGCTAACTTTTCGGCCCATTTTTCACTGTATGAATTTTTTAAGTTATGCAACTCTCCCATTGCCGAAGTTCGCACCGGAGAGATATGACACCTTTCAAAAACATCCTTCTTGATACTCATAAAGTTTGTTTTCTTAAACTGACTATATTCATGAAAAAGCTCATTATCCAATATACTAACAATACGTGCAGATTTCCCATAAAAGTTATTGTCAATGCGATTAGGGTCTAAGTTGCTCTGATTGGACAGGAATAAACGATCAAAGAACCCTCTTATTTTGGAAGGTATATAGGAGCGATAGACTGGGCAAAATAAGACAATATGTTTTGCCCAATGTAGCTCACGCAGTGCATCCTGAAGATCAATCTCTAATGGACTTGAGTAGATGGACGGAAGTTTGATATTATAATTAAAAAGCAAGTCAACGATTTTCAGATCATGCACAATACCATCGGCTTGGTAAACACCAGCGCGGTAAGCATCCATCAAAAAATCAGTGGACGCTGTTTTAAAAAGGTCTCCGTTGATTAACAATACGTTCTTCATCTTCTGCTAACATAAGCAAAAAAATAAAGATTCAAAGGCCTTACTTATTAAAATAATAAATATGTTAATCTAACAAAGACCAAGTACGTCTTGTCTGCACTTCCTGAACAACCTTCTGCTCCGCAACAACAATATTTTCCCGTCGCTGACCGATATATTCCAATGTTGCTAATTTGCCCCATAGCGACACCATAACATCCATAAAATCAGCAACACAGCTCATGGCCTCAGCAATCTCAAAATGATTATACCGCATTTCAATGAGATTGGATAGGCGTTCCTCAAAATTACCTGGTGTCACATCTTTCCATTCATAGAAATATTTAAGCATTTCTTCCCGTTCAGCAGGTTCAACTAAACGTACTGCATTGAAAAATACATGGGCAAAATCAGAAAAATATTTTAACAGATATATGGGTGCCCGTTGTGGGAGAACAGATCTATATTCAAAAAATGTCGTAGCCATATATTCCAAGATCTTTTCAGTAATAAAGCGGATATTCAGCCCCAATTCCGTGATTTTAGGTCTGTTAACTGTTTTATCCATGATCTTATAGGCAGCCGTTTGAAATTCATTCAGCAAGCGATAGAAGCGATTGTGATAATCCATCAATAGCGGATGACTCTCGACGTACATACTTGGAATAATGTATTGCTGTATCAATATGGTCTCCTGTGCTTCTTGAAACAACTTACCAATCGGCAGAAATGATCCTGTCACTTGCCTTTGATTGACATCAGATTTACTCACAATATCGATTGTATACTCTTTTTTAACATAGGGATAACGGAGCGGAGACTCTTCCGGATTAGGTTCGCCAAAAGCTGATCTTTTAAAGGGATTTACATGTAAAACCACATAATGCTCGCCGAGGGCCAATTTAGAAACATCCATATAGGCACTGAAACTTGCTTCAACTGCCCCTTGCTGATATGCTATGTTGATTCGGTTACCATCGCTGGTCACCGCATTACAAAATCGAACTTCAACTTCCAGATAACTTGTTGTTTTTTTGATAAGCGATATATCGTATGAACGTTCATATCCCGCAAAAGCTGGTAATAAACCAAAATTAGTACCATTCAGCCCCACCGAAATGCTATCGCGCACGAGATCCTGCGTAAAAAGATCCGTATGAACAAAATCCCCGCTGGAAAGTTTCATACCATCAATCCAGTTGATGCCTTCGTAATTTAATGGTTTTTGCATATCCTTCTTTGTTAACCTATTGTTTCTGAAACACGCTTAGCGTGTATGGTCATTTTTTCTGTAATCTGATTTCCCGAAATATCCAAACTTGGATCGATATAGACATTTCGCTTGAAAACAGACCGTTTCACAACAAATATCCATTTCTGATATTCTCCGCCAATATCGGCATAGCGAACTGGCGCATTGGGAAATTTACTATTGTAATCTTCGATAAATTTTTGAAACCACAAACCGAAATTCATCTTTTCAGGGGCTTTTACCTTTACACGTAATGGTTCGACATCTTTGCTATCCTTGTATAATTCCAGTTCCAATACCAGCAATTTGTCAAAATCCAGGTGGTCCAAATTAATTTCTTCAGGAAATCGTGGATACTCCCAGACTCGATGGATCTCCATCGGAATAGAAAGCAACGCAATATAAGTCCACCAAAAAAACATCGGCACAAAGAAAATCGAAACGCTAGTCGCTGCCCACCACCCTAATCGGAAAGGACTCATCCAATCAAAAAATAGTTTATAGATGTATAGTCCGAGCAACAACATGACCAACATCACAAAAAACACGAAAACCTTTCTATTTTCTAAGCTATTCAAGTCCCATTTGCTCAGCAGATATACCCATAAAACCCCCAGCCCAAATGCATAGATCATTGTCATGAAATAGCCCCAGGGCATAAATGCAAAACCCAAAAATCCGAAAAAACCAGGCAATGCCAATGCCAATCCTCCCAACAAGATCGAAATGATAAGCTTCTTATTACTCAGAAGACTATTCTTTTTATTCCAGACCGACATTACAATGGCCGAAATAAATACCAATAAAGGCGCAAGGATGTACCTTAAAAAAACTGTTTGAACTTCCATTTCAACTGTTGCACTATTCACAAACAAATATACTATCTTTAAACAAAAATTTACAATACTGATCACTCATCTCAGTTAAATTAGCTGATCGAGTTTTAGGGTTCAAGAAATAATTCTTTCAATGAAAAAAAAGGACAGTTTATTTTCAAGCAATAGTATGGTTTCGGATATCAAAGCAAGCCAAAAAGCCGCCGACTTGATTCAGCGCGGTGTTGATCCAGATCACATCATCTTTCGCTGCGCGGGTTCGAGCCGTCGTCCTTTCTCGAAAGAAATCCAACAGGTTGACACCTATCTATCTGAAAGCAGCAATGAAGAGTTTGTCCGAATCAATATGAACCGGGAAGGACTTTATGATATGCTTCCAGAAGGTCTCTTTCATACCCTACATGCGGGCAGTGAAATCCTTGACGAAGATGTTATGATTCAGGATGTGCGCAACAAAAGACGCCAAGAACAGAATGCAAGAAAATTCTTCGCTCCATTTGAAAACGAATTATTTTATCTACGTACTCTGTTGGATCAATATGAAAGCCGTCTTGACATGCAGACAAGCCATCAAGAAATGAGCGACCTACTTTTGTCCAACTGGCCTGAATTACAGAAACTCAATGCACGCCAACGTGTGATCTGGATGCATTTTATTCCTGAAATTCATACTCATAAAAATGATCTCGGCTATGCACAACAGCTCTTGCGCAATCTGCTCAATATTCCCATCGATCTCAAGCTATCAACGCGTGACCGTGTCCTAGATTGGACTGAGATAGATATATCTTCTGGCCGACTAGGTCATTGTCAGCTTGGAGTCGATAGTTTGACGTCCATGACATATGAAATTAACGAGACTTATCTCGCGATTCTGATAGGTCCTTCCTATCCCCAACTATTAAAGAACTATTTGCCTAATGCCAAGGATGAATATATTATTCATCTTGTGCTAGACCATCTATTCCCCGTTCAATTAAACGTTCATATTACATATGATCTCCTACCCGAAGTAAAACACAGCTACTTAAGTGACAAACATGGCCACAATCAAAGTATCCTCGGGCATACGTCATACTTATAAAACTAGGCTATTTTACTAATAATCTATAATGTACTTCCATACTGCTGCGTACCTGTAATTTCCCCAGCACTTGGGCTAATAATTCCTTCCATTCCGAGCCTTCTAAATCAAAAGCCAGATCCGGTTCTACATAGATATCCGTTGTCTTTTGAAATCCTCTCCTCGGATCACTGTCCATAACCACTCCAGGCTTTATTTCAATACGTTTTACCACATTGCCAAGCTCAAGCTTGATAAAATTGATGATATCGTTTTTACTGACAATACGATCTCCGGTAGTTACATTGTATTTGAAAGCTTGTAAACTATCTCGCCGGTTGAGTCTAGAGCGACCACCTTTACTATTGGTCAACAATACTAGCTGTTCATAATTTTTTGCGGCCCCCAGCTGTAGCTGCAATTGACTGCCAACACTGATTCCGTTTGCCAATTCAGCATGTGTCAGCCACATTTTTGTGAACACGAGATCACCGTCATTTTTGGCGTTCATAACAATATATTGTTTAAACTCATTCTGGCTCAAATGCAGTGCTTTACCCTTTTGCTGGATTAACGCTAGGTTTTTATCCAACTCACGAAGTATAGTATTCAGAAAATCAGCATTATAAGATGCAAATGCCGCTTTCTCATCTCTAATCAACTCAAATAAGTAATCCAATAGGTCTTTGGCTGTCCGACCGTCCAATCGCTCAACGCCGCCCTGCCGCACGGTATAAAATCCAGCATCGGCATGTACCCCAGACCGGTTGTAGGGCACTTCGCTATAGCGTTCGCCCTCCTGATCCACGACATCCTCTACCGTGAGCAGCTGTTCAAGTTCGGCAGTTTCTATTGCGACAATATTTTTAAGCGCCTTCACCCGATGTTTGCCTTCAACCAGACGTTTATTAACAACTGGAAACGCATTTATCTGTACATGTAGTTCCTCCAAAAGCTGATTTGGGAGCGAAGTAGGCATATCAATTCTGATCCAGTCCAGATCCTGATCCAGTTTGCTGACGATCTGCGCATCAAAATTAGCCGTAATTCCCTCAGGTATACTTTGTTCCTTTCCAAAACAGGTCTCGTCCAGATCATCATCCAACGTCAAAAAATGCTGCTGGTAGTACCCTTCGATATCTTGGCTCAGATTAAAAAGATAATTTTTACGGCCAAAGAGCTCTTCTTCTGATCGCCAATTTTTCTTTAGGAATCTATTCTGATGATGCTTCACTGGGACTCCATTGAGATACCATTTTCCCAAGTTCAGTACTTTGTACATCTCTCGGTTAACTTGGTAATTTCCCCAGTCAAAATAAAAATTCAATCCTTCAAAAGATTTCATCTTATGCTCCTCCAAGCATTTGATCCCCAAATAAATGGCATGTTCTGTCGTCAGGTGTACCGATTTCCCCAATACTTTTTTCGAGTTGGGCTGCACTTCGTACAATTGGCGGGCCGTAGCCATATAACGGATCTTCCCATGAAACAGATCAACCTCCTCCAAACTTGAAAAATTCATTTCCATCATCTTCTCTCCTTTTGAGCCCCCAGCTGCAATTTTCTTCTTCATGTTCATCTGAAGATAAGGGCTTACACGCACCTCATTTTCATTGGGTTGATAAAATAGAATAGCATGAGCCGGTAGCGGAGCGACAAGATAATCCGGTGCCAGTAGACGACCGATCTTATCGAAAATTCGGTTTTCAAAATCGTGCACATCATTGGAAACTTGAAAAATCTCACTGCTCAGTACCTCCATTAATAACAGAACCAAAGGATCAAAGTCAAAGACCTTTTGAATCCCCCAAAGTTCTTGTGCTTTCTTGATGATCCTGTTCCGAATCTCCTCTTTGCTCGAATAAAAAATATCGTTCATTTAAATCTCACTATTTAGATAATGGGCTTAGAAAAAGCGAAGTGCTGAACGCATATCGTTCGCCCGTTTCCACCATCTTTCCTTCCACATAGATCATCACCTTCTTTTTAATTTCAGCCACATTCCGTTTTGGAAAAAAAGTCTCCACTTCAGAAATATTGACCTGTACCGTAACCTGCTGAATACGCCATTCATATCGCGTGATCGAGTCCAGCAACGATTTTCGGAACTTCTCTTCCCAGAGGCTTTCGCTGACAATAAGCTCAAAATCAAGATCCCAGATTGCACAGCCAAAATCGGCGTTGAATCGATGTTCACCTTTTCGCGTAAATATGATCAGCTCCAGGTAGTTTGAAATGGATCTCCCCAGGTCGGCCTCTTTTAAGCGTTGACTTTGAACCGGAAGGTCCAGCTGCAGTGGTTTATCTAAGTAAAAATCCATTTCAAATCACTTATTGTTGGTTATATTCACTTGCCCAAGTTGTGCTTTCATCCTCCCCTTTATAACCATCAAGTTTTACCATAAAACTTTTTGCCGGAAAATAAGGTGTGATGTGAATGTCCAAGTGAATCTTATCTTTCTGCTGATCATCACGTTCAAAACGCATAATCTTAAATCGTTCAATTAGTCTGTCTGGTCCTTGGATACTGTCCAGAAACTTAACGATCTGTGCACGAAGGTCTTTTTCGGTTTTGGTTGTCCAGTTCTCAAAAGCTCTTCTGTTTAAGAAATCAAACAAGACTTTGGTGACATAATCAAATACGCGGACAACCGAATAAGTTTGTAGACCAATATTATCGCCATTGAACAATGTTTTGGCCGAGAAAGCCATTACTTTACCATATTCATTGACCATCGGTACTAGACCGATACGTTCAAGATGGGAGATCTCACTTTTTTTCAAGTCGAATTTTACACCATCGACCTCATTGATTGTACCATGTTTTTTACCAGCAGTCACCTGTGACATCAATGTGTAGTACATTTTCCCCGCCAAAGCAGCAGAGCCTGGTACAGTCAGATCCTCCTCTTCGCCAACAGTGGTATTTTTTTCACGCCCGATCAACCAATTGGTTGTCATAATGACATTCGACTTATAGGCTTCGGCACTGGTATAATTACCTGAAGTAAACAGATCGATGACATCATCAGGTTGATCCAGATCCGCAAAGTCTGTTACCAGCATTGCTTTATTGACATTGGCAATCTTTGCCCAACGGTCCAACACCTTATTGGAACCTAAATAGCCAGGGACCACTAATAGCGAATAATTATCCCGAAGATCCAGACGATCATAATTTTGTTTAAATTCTTCGGAAACATATTCGATAAATCGAGGATTGTCCAGGTCCGTCAGTTGATCCATACTTGCATTCATCAAGACCACGTTGTCCAGTTTATCCGACTCTGTATTTTTGTAGAATAAATGTACCGAACGGTAAGATTGCTCCAGTTCACGGCTAGCTTCCAATGCCACCCCCAAATTACGATTCAAGGTCTCTTCAGCAACTTTTAATTTTTCAGCACTTTTCTCCACCATTCCAGCAACAGAATCCGAGTTCTCCAAAAGATCCACCCATAACTCCATCTTCTTCTTCAGCTGCTCCCGTTCTTTCTTTTTCTGATCATCACTCAAAAAAATCTGTTTCCGTGCCTTCCTTTCAGGATTCAAATTCTGAATCCCGTCCACAGAGGCTTCCAAAAGGTCAAAACCACCGACACGAACCAATTTATCCAAGCTATCTTGCAGGTTCTCTTTCGCTGACCTATCTTTTACTTCTTTATATCCGGCAGCGGTACCCGCTTGCGCCGCTTTTTCTTGTTGTGTATTTGCCATCTGTTTCCTATTTATTTGCTTCCAATTCTGCGATGAAATTTTTTAGCACATTAATAAATGCTTCTTTAGTCTCCGCGTTTTCAATCGCTGATTTCAACGTTTTATTTGACTTCAGCTGTTTGATTACACTCGCAGAAAGATCTTTCTGTACACTAATGTTAGATAAAAAATCGCTTTGTTGCGTTAGATTCTTGGCCGAAAAATCGCCAAGATTTTGAAACTTCAAATTCTCGTTTACTGCCGCTCCATCTTCGTCCTCAAACGATACATCCACATTCGGTTTAAAATGGGCAAAGACATCATCTACTTTCTTTAGTCCTTCAACTTTTTCAGGCCTTAAGGGCTCATTGTCAGTCAGCTTCTGAATAAACATCGTTTTATTGAACGAGATGTCCACAATGGACTCCGAAGTCTCTACTTTTCTTTCGTTTCCACCAATTTCGTACTCAAACATATTTCAAAAAATTAAGTTTATACTTATTTAAATTTTTCCTATTTTATATACAATATAACAAAATATTGGTAAATATTCATTATTTACGTCCGCTATTCCGCTGTCCTAAAACGACATACAGATTATTTCTGTTTTATATCCCAGATCAATTTTTCTGCCTTTTCATCCCAGTCCACCGTCAACAGATCGCCCCGGTTCAGTTCGCCCGCGATCAGCATTTTGGAAATGGGTCTTCGCAGTTCATTTCTGATTCCTGCAGCAAGTTGTCGTGCACCATATTTAGGTGTAAATCCTTTCAGCGCAATCGCCTTTTTCGCCTCTTCTGTCAATTGCAGTGCTACAGCCTGCTTATCCAATAGTTGGATAAGCTGCCGCAATTGTATATCAAATATCTTCACGACATTACCTTCAGATATAGGTGCAAAAGGCACAATTTCAGATATTCTGGCCAAAAACTCAGGTCTAAAATGAGCGGTCATAATATCCATGAGTTGATTATGTTTTGGAAAGCCCTGCCCTGATTCAATTTGCCCTGCAATCCATTCACTACCGATATTGGAGGTAAACAGGATCAACGCATTGCTAAAATCACCTTCTTTACCCAAACGATCATGCATAAGCCCCTCATCCAATATTTGAAGAAAAGTATCAAATACCGACGGATGCGCTTTCTCAATTTCATCGAACAATAATACAGAATAGGGCTGCTGTCTAATTTTGTTGACCAATAATCCACCCTCCTCATAGCCCACATATCCCGGAGGAGCACCATACAGCAATGCGGCACTATGCTCTTCCTTAAATTCGGACATATCAAAACGAATCATTGCTTTTTCGTCATTAAACAAAAATTCAGCAATTGATTTAGCGAGCTCCGTTTTTCCCGTTCCAGTCGGCCCCAATAAGAAAAACGAACCTATCGGCTGACCTTTTTTATTCAGCCCACTTCTTGATTCTAATATCGCTTCGGACACTGCTTTCACAGCCTGATCTTGTCCCACAACACGTTTTTGGAGGTAACCTTCGATCTGTAGCAGCTTTTCCTTTTCTCCGGCCTGCAGTTTACCCATAGGGATCCCTGTTTTATAAGCCATCACTGCCACAATATCCTGTTTAGTAACCGTATCTGAGAGCTGTTGGGCCTGCTCCTTTAACAGAGGAACAATCCGCGTCAGATAGTCATTGAATTGCGCTGCGGAGTCAAAATCTTCAAAACTTGTTTCTTCAGTCAGCAAGCCCAACAGAATCGGACTTAACTTATTAAAAAGTACCTCCGTCAGCCATTTGTAATCATTCAAGAGCTGAATCTCATTCTTGTGCTGCTGACCCGATTTCAACACTTCAAATTCCTTATCGGCATTTTCAAGAATTTCCAGTGAACCACTTTGTGCCAGTTTTAATGCAGCCATACTACGGTCCATCAGATCAAATGCCGAGTCTGGCAAATGTCGGTCCTTCATGTAGCGCTTTGCCAGTGTCACTATGACAGGAAGTGCATCTAGCTCAACTTTTAGACCATGGTGTTGTTCGTATTTATCCAATACTTTCTCGAGCATCTTGATGGTTTTTTCTTCCGAGGGTTCTGCCACCTGGAGCAACTCAAAGCGTCGGTTAAATGCCTGTTCAGGTTCGATGATCTTTCGGTACTCATCCAAGGTTGTTGCTCCTATTACCGTGATTTCACCCCTTGCCAATTCGGGCTTCAGCAGATTTCCGGCACCAGAGCCTATCGGTCCTTTATTGTCCAACAACGTATGGATTTCGTCGATAAACAAAATCGCCTTATCAAAACCTTTTATTTCTGTGATAATCTTTTTTAAGCGATCTTCGATTTCCCCCTTGTAACTTGCCCCGGCGATCAAAGCCCCCAAATCCAGTTCGAATAATTGAGCATCTTTCAACAGTGCCGGCACATTTCCATTCACAATATCAATCGCAAAACCATCCACTAGCGCAGTTTTACCCACCCCGGCTTCACCAGCAATAATAACATTGGGTTTGTTGCGCCGACAGAGGATCTCCATCATCATCCGGATCTCCTTATCCCGCCCCACAATCGGGTCAGATTTACCTTCACGCACCAATTGCAGACGATCCACACAATACTGATGCAATGCTCCTTTTACCGTAGCGCTACTATTCATATCGCTACTTTCATTTCCACCTTTCGAAACAGCCTGACCGATTTGATTCTGATCTACGTAGAGGTCATATATTTCTTTCTCCTTGATCGGGAAGGATTTTAATTGATTGACATCAAAAGCAATTCCTGCCTTTGAAATGGCCGTGAGCAAACAGATGGGTGTGATTAAATCAAGCCCGAGTTTGATCCTGACGAGATCAGCCTCATCCAGCAAACGAATGACCCCTTCATTTCCTTTTATTTCTTCGGCTGGAACCGCAATATTCGATCGCTCCAACTCGTCCATACGAATTTCGGCCCACTCAGCGATATACTGATCATCTTTATGAATAGACTGAACAAATTGGCGCAAGCCAACATCCTTATGCATCAACGCTTTCAGCAAATGAGCTGGACCAAATTGGTTCTGATGATATTCCTCCGCTAAAGCTTGAGCAATATGAATGGCTAATTTAACAGATTCACTAAAGTTGCTGATCGTCATTTGCTGGTTGTTTGAGGTGCATTGATATTAAAGAAACTACCACGGACACGGTAATATTGCTCCCCGTTAGAGAAAAATTTACCTTGATTTTGAGCATACGATCTAGTCATTGCCATCACCTGCTGCAGATAAACAATATAAGCTTCAAAAGTTTCCAGTGTCATTTCCTTCTTATTTTTTAATGCTTCCACTTTCATATCTGTAAATGTATTGTGGATAATAGGAAGCCCTAACATAACTGAAAAATACTTTCCAATGGTCCATTTGTCGACAGCTCCAGCACTATACATTGGCCATTTCTTCTTATAGGCCTCAATGTAATTCTGATACAGTTTCTTTCTGAATGAATTATCATCTTTGACCAAATTATCTCCGGTCATGACAGACAAGGTGCTGTTGAATTCGTTAAATTCTCCGGTATTCAAAACAAGGTCAAAATCCAAACCCTTAGTTAATTGGTACTGCAAATCAGGGCTAAATTTCAGCATAGAAGCAAACTTAAAGGCATTATGTGGCATTGATTCACCGACATCCTGGTTAAACTTGCCACCCAATGACTTAGCAACACTTGGATTGATGTTGGCATTTTCAATTCCCGTTAGGCGGAAGGCACTATCCAAGCTGTGTATATGTGAGCGTATATCCTCGCGGGTTTCATCCATGAAACGGTAAAATGCGACATTGAAACTCTTGTTGTTGAGCGATGAACCCCGGGTTGGAAACACCACTCCGCCCTGGATAAGGCTATTTTTCGGAAAATCCAAGTAATACGATATTGAATCCGTCAGATTAAAATCGTAGGATTGATTTCCGAAAGCTTCTCCTTTAACCAATTGAAATTTACGTCGTTCAGCAGCATAATAAGCTTCGCTGGACACCAGTTTTCTCGATTGTACGATGAAATCATTGAATGTTGTCTGCGTGCTATTATACGCTTGTAACATAACCATCCGACCTTCTACATCCGCAACCCTTCGGGCAATAGAGGAGATCTGACTGGGATTGGCACCGCCTAAATTGCCTGTAGATCCTACAATCACAAATAGATTCGTTTGCTTTGCCACATCTTTAACCAAGTTGGTCGCCTCGCCTATGCCTTCAAAAAGAGGTTGTTCAGAATTACCGCGATCGCAGTTGCTTGTGATCTTGGATTGCTCGCGCAAGAAGCCCGTCAACTTGCGGAAGTCTTCGGTAAGTTCCATTTTTGCAGTTCGTCCACCACAAGAAGAAGGGTTTCGGAAGACCACACTACCATACTTTATGTTCTGCTTGTTAAAAATCGTTTCAACACTATTTTCAAATCCTTGAATAGTATTAGTCAAGCTCGCAAAGTGGTTGCGCATGGCATTTCCACCATCGATAACAAAAATAATATTGATTTTCGATCTATTTTTAATGAGGTTAATTAACCCAGGGTAAGTCAATTCGGCACCGTTGATCGTCAATAGTTTATTATTAGTTTTATTGAATACGTCAATGGCATAGTTTGTCACGATTCCCGATTCATCTACCGTTTGCACAGGTACGCCCAATAAAGTAATGTTTGCCGTATCGATCAATGGGTCTATTTTGTAAGGCTCAAGTCCATCGATACGATCTTTATTGATCTTCTCCATAACAACATCAGCTTCTGGAGACTGGAAAGTATAGGGCGCAAAATACAAACGGTGGCCCCAGTTCTGAACGACAGATGAGGATACCCATCCTTTCACATATTTGCCAGCCTCTCTGGGAACAAACTGATCAGCCGAACCGATAAGCAGCTGCTTGCCATCATCCGATTTTTTAAAGACATATACATAATTATGAAGTGCAACTTTCGCTTTTCCATTTTTCAGATCTGGTCCATCAAAAACATAAATCGAATCTTTTTTGTCAAAATAATATTGTCCGGCGACCAAAGGTTCAACATCATTAATAATCGTCAATGCCTTATTTGGAAAACGGGTCGCGACATCAACAAAAGAGCGTTGCCATAACAATAATTTATCTTTAGCAATCCATCCCACACTTTCTGCATGTTTTTTGTCTTTCAATTTAAGCCCACGCACCATATTCTCGCTGAAGCGTAACAGCTTTAGATAACCATCTTTTTCTTCCGAAACATAGAATGGCTGCATAAAGGTCAACTTCTCCATCATCAGTGTTCCTCCTGGCGAGGTCGTGGTGTAATTATCATTACGGTCAGAAAACACAATCCAAGGAAGATTAGATTTGCCCAGAGATAATTTGGTCGAGGTCGCAGGATTGGGTTCAAGATAAGGCACGGGTAGACCGACAACACTTCCACCAAAGGATGTTGCAGATTGTGCTTTGACAGCATCTGTACCCAGCGCTCCCCATAACAAGCCAAGGCATAAGGTATAAGGCAGGAAATATTTAGCTATACTCATAGTAAGACTTTGCTATTATTTTGATTGTTTAACTTTGATTAATGTAGGACATTCTTTTGTTGCATTTGGTGTCGAAGCACTTTCTACAGTTACCTCATTGATCGTGACACCTTTGGAAAAAGTAAGTCCCATCAGATAGGTGTAGATATCCATTTGCTTCTTTTTTCCGTCCATCTCTACATTTACCTTGACCTTTTCATCTCCACACAGATATTTTGAAAGGATATAATTATACTTTGCATTAAAATCTGCGCCATTTGCAATAGCCTGTATTTTTTCTTTCAGATCATTGAGTGCATCCTGAGCTCCTTTTCCTGGAGTGACAAGCTGGTTGATATCAGCTGTTGGATCGACGATACGTATCGTGTGAAAAACAAATTTTGGGCTTTTATCCGAACGGAGCTGCACCTTATAGATACCAGGTTTTGTATAGGTATAGAGCGCAGATTTACCTATTGCATCCACTTTTCCTGTCTCTCCAAACCACCATTCAAACACTTCGCCAGGACCATTTGCTTCCAGTCGTATCTCCTCCAGTACAATGCCATTGGTCGAACCACTGATAAATAAGGTTGTATCCTGTGCCAAAGAATGAACGACACTGTCTTTCACCGACACAAAAAACTGTTCACGGAGTTTATCGTTTACCGTGAGCCTTAAGACATAGGAGCCTACAGCCGGAAAGCGATAAGTCCCTTGTTGTTTTGTCGATTTATCGCCATTTCCAAACTCCCAAACCCATTTCTTTGCACCATTGGTATTATCTGCATAGATCAGATCCTCATTCAAATAAATTTCAGTCTTGTTTATCTTGGCGCTGATCTTCTCTTCTGCTTTGGTATAGATTTTAAAGAAATATAGCAATCCCGCTAAAATCGCAATGACTAAAAAGATGATGATAAACAAATAGATACGAGGGTTACTCTTGGAAACCTTCTGTACTGACTCCTCTTCAATAAAATTATTATCCATTTAGCTATAATTGATTATTTATATGTATTAACGCGCATTCATCATATTGATGGTCTGCTGCAATTGTTTCCTGTTTACGATGCAATCATCCAGATTTTTAGATATACGGTCTATATCATTTATATTGCCTTTAAGCTCCCGACGGTCAACATAGTAATTCTCATAGAGGACTGCTGCCTGTGCAAATATGCCATATCTGTTGTCGAAACTATTCTGCGCATAAATGGCATTGACATCATTAAATGTTTTTTTAATATCATTTTCAATGAATACAGCCTGCACTGATGGATCAAATCGCTTGATCTGCAAGGAGGCACTATCCACATAGCGTAAGGCCATTTTTGCAGACTCTTCAAATTTCTGGTCATCCTGGATACGCAATGCAAGGTCTTCTTTTGATATTGCAAACCGAGGACCGTCACTATAGAAAAGAACAAAGCCTAATATTGTCATTGCCAGTACAAAAGCTCCCAGCAATAAAAGAAAATGTTCACGTCTTTCAGCTAAACTAAGTTTTATCATATTTTACCTCCCTACAATCGAGCCTTGGTTTACAACTTTGTTAATTTGGTTATTCATTAGGATACAACTTTCGAGCTGCATACGTTTACTTTCAATCAGATTTTTGGTAGAAAATAATGAATCTTGTAAGCGGGAAACTAAAATCACATCTCTATTTAACTGTCGATAAAATTTCAGGCTAGCTCTGCTACTATCTGCCTTTAAACCATCAATTACTCGACTGATATGGCCCGAACTTTTGGCAATTTCATTCTGAAGCACCCGTTTTCTGGCGATAGCTGACATATCCGCATTCCCCTGACCAATATCTCTGAAATATTGATTGATCTGTGCAAATTGTCTATTGATATCCGCCCTCGAATTCATCAGATTTTCGACCTCTTCATACTGCTCTTTCAAGACCACATACTCTTTCTCAGCAGCTTTCAAGTAGAGAAAAAAACTCGATAGTGATACCAGTAAAAGCATCGTAAACAAAATAATAAACTTGCGATAAGCCGCACTTATTTCCTTTTGGTTTATTGGTTTCATAATTTCAATACTCCTTTTTCTAAAACTATCGCAATCATATATTCCAGCATTTGGATAATTAAAACAGATCAAAATAAACCTAGTGGCACAAGCATTAATCTATTCAATATATGAACTAACGTTAGTATGATACTTCAAAATACTTCGTTGAACGTAAAAGCAAAAAACAGGCCACAAATAGGTAATTATTTATACTAGACACCTGATTTAGCATATTGTAATACTGCAACGGAGAACTACAATACCTGTTTTTCCTTTTGATCACACAAGCTAAAATGCTCAAAAAGCATAGCGGTAAAACATTAATAATCAAAATCATATTTATTAAAAAATATTCCCACAGCACTTTTCGTATAATATCCTAAAACAAGTAAAAAAGACAAGTTTCCATAGTTATATTAATTTATTATTATTATTTAAGCGGTGATTTTTTTATTTTCTTCCCGATCCTTATAACCTATCGCAGGCTAACTCTTTTCTCCTACCACTACGACAATTCTTTTAAGTGACTAATCTATTTGTTGTAAAGTTGAACTTACCTTATCGTTAACGCTTCTTATCCTGACACATTCCAACACCTAAGCTACTGCAACAAAACCAATGTAATATTAAGGCATTGCCTGTTAGAAACAAACAACGGTTTAAAATCCGTCAGTTATCATCTTAAATCCGTTGGATATTTCCTTAAATTCGTATCAGCCCCAACATTGGATGAAGATTGCTATAAAAAAGCCCAACAAATATGCTGGGCTTCCGAAATACTATGCGAATTAGTTTTACCTTATTCTTTACTCTTTTTCTATAAATTCAAACAGATCATTTTTATCCCCTTCGCTGCTTGCTACATTTTTAATATTTTTTGGGGCTGCTTTACCTAACTACAGAAAAATCTACTTGTTCATTTGGGTTATTAGATGTACAACCGATCAAAAACCACAAAGACAGCAGTATAAATAGCACACAAACCGCATGCCTATTTAGTTCAAATTCTTACCTTACCCCTCGAACAATCCTAGTCAGTTTTACTAGAAAACAGTTAAATTGTTATTTTTATCCTGGCTTAGCCAAAGTTCAATAATAAGCTCCTCCGCTGTTTCATTATTTTCTAATGCCAATGCCGAATTTCCATCTATCCGTACCAAGCGGCACAATCGACCATTGCCAGCTACTTCAACAACACTGTGTTTATCCAGATCCATCATCTTGAAGCCCTCCTTAATATCCTTCCTTATGGCATCTACTCTGCTTTTCACCTCTACTTCAGAAAGATAAAGAGTCAAAGCATTCCTCCTTTCGGTGAGTTCAATAGCAGCAAACAATTTGTTATAGTCGCCTTTTTTACCAGCGTCTATGATCTCGCGATATATCCTAAATAATCTCTCTTTGAGATCATCTTCATTTACATTCCCGAGATCTCCCCAATTGGATACAACATAGGGAACATCCGCATGAAAGACACCCTTGCTCAGAAGAAAAGGTTTAGGTTCTGGCTCAGGTCCAATCTGATGTTTTCCAAAACTTTTTATAAAATCCCAATTTGGTGTATTTACGTCAACAGCTTTTACTTGGTAATGAAAATTTGCTTGCGGATTGAGCAGTTTTTCACCCTCCAGAGGCAAGGCCCTAATTTCAATATGTTGTTCACCACTACCGAATATTCCACCATTCAAAGGTATTTCAGAAGCCACTTGGCCATCAATATTTAACATAAATACCTCAAGATCATTCACTTTAATTTGAAGTTTACACATCGTCGCTCCAAAATCCAAATTGTAATATGGCTTTTGCATGAGTTTTAATTTTTAGGATACATCATATTAAAATTGTCCAAAATGGTATTGTAACTCGTATCCTGACTATTCTCTACACGAGTTCCTTTCTTTACATAGAGGAAATTAGAATTTAGGAAATCTTTGCCATTGCTATCCACAGAAACACTTGGATAATAGAAAAGCCAGGCATTTAAAGATTCTATATCCCAAAAGTAAACCTCGCCGGTTGAATCTTTTCTTTGTTCAAATTTTGGATATTTTTTCTTCAGATAATTAACTAATTCCTTTATTTCATCCTGTTTTACCGTAGTATACCGGAAACCTAAATATTGCTGAGAAGTTCGGTCGTCCACATATACTTGTATTCTATTAAAATCTGCTACTGGGCCATTCGGATACTTGTAGGTCGACAAATCTATATCTCCGATTTTGAATCCTTCCAACTTATCTGTTTTAAACGTATAGATTCCATAATTCGGATCTTGAAATTCTTCCAATTTTTGCGCACTAATCAAGGTGGAAACGGATTGATTAAAATGAATTGCCAGCAAATCATTCCTATTTTGAGAATTACAGGAAGTAACTCCAATTAGACATAGTAACATCAATAAATATATTTTCATAGTTTTTTTAGTTTGTAATTAACGGAATATTTGCGTCAACATTGAAGGTCTTTTCAATTTTTTCTATTATATCAAATTTTGGAATAACGTTATCATAATTACCCTCTGCGAGCACGACTTTCTTTTCCTCAGTCATTTCCATTTTCGTTTGATCTTTTTTAATTTTCTTTGCCAAAGAGAGCGATACAGCTACAATATATTTGGCATTCAAACCATCAAATCCTAGAATAGGGCGATAGTATAAACCTTTAGCATCATAATTTAATTTATGTCCAAACGTTATAGATCCTTCTGCGGATGCAGATGCTTCGAAATATCCTTGCACTTTAACCACAACTAGAGAAAGTTCACCTTTGACTTTAATACCTACCTTCAGTTCTACTTTCAATCTGCCTTTTGCGGATATATCAATTTTAGAGTCAGAAGGTTTTCCTACCGTATTAAAAGCAAAAGTACTATCAACTAATATTTCGTTCGTTATAACCAAGTCCATATATATATCTACACTCGCTTTAAACCCCAAATCGTCTGTCCCAACATTCGCGCCAGTCATCAACTGGTCTTTGATTTTTTGATACAATTTTAACACACCTGGTGCCGCTGCGCCCCCCGAGATTGCTCCCGAAACTCCCCAAACAATTGCTCCTAGCAGGTCTATTGTGATTTCCAAGGCTATTAGTGGATTAGCAGCCAACTTAATTGAAACCTCCGTTCCGATCTCGTCAACATTTGCACTATTCTTCACTTTTTTAAGAAACCATTCCCCTTCCAAGCTCAAATTAGGTGGTTTGACCGCTATCATCACTGGAACACCTGGAATACTCGTTTTGACGGCCCCCTTTGTTTCAGCAGTAATGCTTTTTGCTAAATCCCCCATCGAGGAGAAGATATCATAAAGCTTCTTGAACTTTCCTTCATATGAAGTTTTGAGTTCTAGTTTTGAGCCATAATTTTCACCAGACTTGTTCCATTGAGCCAACAAGCCAAAACCAAATGAAGCATCTTTTTGCTTCCACCTATTCTCCGCGCCAATTTTACCAGCTTTGCTCTGGTATTCTCTATGTTGCTCTGGTGTAACATTCTGCCACTTAACACTTAAGTCATTTGTTAAATTAAGAAAGAAATTTAGTTTCCATTTGATATCTGGGAACACCCTGATTTTTAGAGGTGGATTATTCTCAACAGAAAAGTACCTGCAGGAATGAAAATGAACTATATAATCGTTAGCCGAACTGAAAGACCGTATATTGGTCAGACAGTACCTCGGCCAGATATAATTCAGTGGTACGAGATTCGTATCTGATAGACGAGAGATAGCTGGAATACTGCCCCCAAGTCCATTTTTGATATTGGTGTTCGAAAACTTAATTTCTTTTTTGTGTTTGGTTTTACTAAAACATGCCTTTGTATCAAAATTGACAGGATCAACGGTTATGGTTGTGGGTTTACTACCCAAAATTGTATCATAAACAATTGTATCAGCATTATGTCCGTAATATTCAAATGAAATATCAACCCTACGATTATTGATATAATCTTTTTCATCCTTATATTTTAGATTGTCCCTTCCTTTTTTATCGTCGGTAGGATTTAGTTCGCCATGGCCCACCGTTGTGATCCGGCCTCCCGCCAATTTTCCTTTAATAAAGAATTCCTTAACCGTCTTTGACCTATTTTCCGAGAGCACCTGGTTGTCAATCTGCTTACCAATCACACAAGCGTAACCATCCAATCGGATAGAAGAACCATTATGTTCCAAAATAAATTGTAAAATGGTATCCATCTTCTTGCGACTATCCGGGGTTAATTCTGTTTTTCCTATTTCAAAGAATATCGATTCCAACACAGGTTCCCTAGGGTTTGATTTATTTTTGACACCGCCGCCGTGATCAAATACGATAACAGGCGTTTTCCCTACTTCGGTAATTTTAATTTGCTCAAATCTGCAGGGCTCAAATCTGGCCGCATTCTTATCCGGTTCATAAATCGTTACAGGCACCCTATTTTGAGGGGTTTCTATTACTTGGGAAACCTCATTATCCTTGATTCTTAAAAACCGAGCATGAGCTGTACTGGGCTTCGGCATCGTATCTGCGATATATTTCTTGGTGACGGGATGTACTACCCTAACGTAAAATTCCTCCACAGATGCCCGATCGGGTATACTCTTACCCCAAGAATAAGTATTTGGGATACGCAAATTAATCTCCCCATTGATAACCTGGCATAAATAGATTTTCCGGGTTACTTCATCATCTTTCGGAAGCAGGCCAAATGCAGATCTCAATCGTCTAAAGACACGTACTTCCACATTATTATACCCGTTTAGCCCTTCGGTAAAAAGACGGAGCCAAATCAATTCACCATACGAAAATTGATATGTTTTCCGCACGTCTTCCCCTCCTTCATTTCTCGTCCATCGGCTATCAACAATTCGCGCTGGAGCTTCTCCACGGAGACTTAAGCCTGCTTTACCATCAAAGTTGCCACTCCAAGAAGCCTCCACATAAAAGGTATAAGGGCCACATAATTTTCTGGAAAGACGAAACCCATATTTGTAGTTCCATCCTAGCGTCTTTTGGTATTCTATTCTTCCTTCTTTATTTTGTACAGCCCATTTCAGATCCTTCTTTTTTTCCGTTTCGGTAGTACCCGGATGCCAATCCCCCACCTGAAACCATACGTATTCTCCGGGAGCTATTACAAGTAAAGAATTTGGAACAGATCCTTTTGTCCCGTTGTAAACTGGCCCCTCCCCAGTCCATTTTATTTTTCTAACACCTTTAGCCATAATTTATCGTGTTGCGACTTCAATACCTTCAAAAGATCCTTGATCAGTTATCATATTTGCCATAGGATTCAATTGTCCCTGTACTTCTTTCGAGCTGTTGTCTATATTTTTTTGAGACGGTTCCGCTTGCTGACCATGTTGAATCACACGGATACAGTCAGCCCCTCCTATTGGACAGCTCGCTTTGCTATCCTCCAATAGTACTTTTCCACCATTGGATAAAATAGTATCCGGATAGAACCCCGACCAACTCTGTACAACAGCATTACAAGGTTTGTTATTCATTTTGGAACAGGATCCAAACATATTTTTTTCGAATGTAGTTCCAATATCTTTTGTTGTAGCAATCGGTTTCTTACTTCCTTGGCTATCATTTGCAAAGTCCTTATCATTCGTTAGCACCTTCAGTTTATCAGGCGCTGTACCGAAGTTGCACATACATTGTGCCCCTTGAACAACTACATGTTTTTCTGCCATCTTTTTTAAAGGTTAAATAATTTCGCCCAGGTACTCTTTTCATCTTTTTGTTTATTCAGGCTTCCCGTACCAAGATCGGCCTGTGCAGTTGTATTATTTTTTTTATTATAATCAAACACAAAATCGCCATCCTCTTCCGGCAGATAGAACATCCTCAGCCCCACTAGCACCTGGTTACCTTCGACCTTGGACTCCCAATAGCCATTGGCAGCCAATAAAATCCGCGTTTGTGGATGAAAAATATAATGTGCTTCGCTACGACCAGAACAGATTATTCCGTAATCAGCATCTTGTTCCAACAGCCCCTGTTGTATTAATTCTATTGCCCCGAAATGATTCAATTCTGGCATCATGTTTTCTATGAGTTGATACTGCATCGACAATGTTGGAAGGTTTGGAAAAAATTGCCTTCTAGCAATATTTTGAGCAGGATACAACTTATAGAAAGGTTGAAAAAACACACGTATAAACCAATCTGTCCTGTTGATCGCCGAAAATATATTATGCTCATGAACCATCAGTTTTTCCATCTTTTGAAGATAGTCTTCAAAGAAATCTCCTTGGAAGTAACTTCTGAGTGCATCTTTCACGCCAGGCCAACGACTCTGTATCTGGTTTGTATTGGCAATACCGCGTAATTCACCGGATGGATCAACCATCAAATGCAAGGGATAGAAAACCTTACCTACTTCGAAAGCCAATTTATCTGCTATCAGATCGGGTAGTATTTCGTCAATATATACTGCACTTGTCCTATTCAGCTCAAACACAAAATTGCCTTCAGCATCGTTGGAAAGTCTAGTCAAACTGCAGGTATATTTTAATTCTGTCTGCTTGGATTCAGGTCCAAAATTCAACAGCATACCGTAATCCATTTTTTGACCAACCCTCCAATTGAACGACGACAACACACTCTCGAGCAGCAATTTGTTTTCTTCAACTACCGCACCTACGGGATCCAGCTCCCCTTCTTGAAAGAAAATACTTTTGCTTTTGTTGAACATAATGGTTACACCTCCTTATTTCCTCTTCCATGTATGACTTTATTACAAGCCAATACCAGATTGCCTTCTCTAGCTTCTACATTCAGCTTGTCAGCAAGCTTTTGCACCTTACCAGCCACCTCTAAATTATAATCAGACTGAACACGTATCTTGATATTAGCTGCTTGTTTTAATATTGCCATAGCCTATTTATTTTAATCAAATTATTCCTCCAGTTCCACTCTCTTCCAATCGTTGTTTGGATCCATTCCAACACCTTCCCTTCGCGCCGAACGATGGAAATAGCTGTAACGCAGTGTTTTTAACTCATTTAAATTCGCTGCATTCAGTTCCCTGCCAGCATAGGGATAAGGAGCACCATCAAAAACATAGGCTTTCAGCTTTGCTTCCACACTGACCAAGGTAGGATGCCCTTGTATGCTATACTTGCCTTTCATTTTTTCTTGGTCTATTTGTGCATTATGATCTTTACTAAAATATCCCATAAAATGCAATGGAATAAAGCTATACTCCTTGTATACCAATTGTTTCTCTCCACGCAACGCCCAATACCAACCACCAGTGATTGTCAACTCCCCAGGCTTGTACCACCCATCTGCAATCAAACGGTCCCGAAGAGTTTCTAACTTTCCATAAGAGAGCTTCGCCGTTTCGATTTCTTCCTTCACCTCGCGACCGGTCAGGTAGCTCCCCCCGATATCGGAGTGCACCCCTGGCAAATCTCTTTCGAGCCCCTTTGGCGATCGAGTCAGCGAAAAATTTTCCCGCATCTCGTCCCTAGCGGTAAAATGGACGACATGCTGTGCTTTGCCCAGCGTATTGAGGTTCAATTCGCCGATATCGTTTGAAAATCGGGGTACAGGAGTCGGTGAATAAGAAGCTACAGTATCAAAAATGCCCAGAAAATTCACTTTCACAAAAGCCGGATTTAAGGTTACCCCTTTGACTTTGAGCGCGTAACCTAAGTGTCCACCTGCGGGCATTTCTTCCCGACCGGGCATATTGTCGCTATCGGAATAGGTTGTCACCTCTTCGGTTTCAGTTTTTCGCCCTTTATAAGCAGCCTTCCCAATTTCATAGACAAAATTCCGCGCAGCAGCGGCACCGCGACTGAAGCCATATACATTAAATATAATTTCCCGCAACACTTTCCCCTGATTGGCATCCATTTCTTTTTTGATAATAGCGGCCGCCTGTTCACAACCCTTACGCACTTTAAACCGAATACCTGTCCAGCCCGACCCAAAAGCGTAGCCCATTGTCGAGTCACCCTTAAGGTCTGTAGTACCTATCCCCTCAATATACAAGAGATTCGGATTGGTACAGTTCTCCCATAATCGGGCAACATTGGACCAGTCATTCTGGTAACTGGACTCATCGTCCGATTTACCGTATTTTTCAAATGAACTGTGATTGTTCACTCGGGCATCCGAATTACTCTTATTGTTTTTGGTGCCATCAAAAAATATATTTATCGTTACTGAATACGTTTTTTGCGTATTCCGAGGCGATGGATTATAGTCTTTAAATACAACATTTGCCATAAATTCATTAATTATCTACCGGTACCAAGGCCAGATCATATCCAACAATTTTAACCTGCTTTGAGGATGACTTCAGATAAGTATTCAATACATTTGAAGCAATATCCACCTGAATCAGAAGATCTATTTTTTCTGCAGGATCAAATTGTTCAAAAGCTTTTTTTATCACATCATATTTAAATCTTGTATCTGCAACCCAATGCTGCTGTTTGCTATCCTGCCATTTGACAGATATATGTTCAGGGATCGCTTTCGGCAGATCCGTATTGCCATCACTTGTATTGAGCAACTGATCTCTTTCACCATTAAAGCATTTGTAATAAAAATAATCTTTGGGACCTATGCCAATACCTTCCACTGCAAATTTCCACGCATACTTTTTGTTATAATCGAGGTATAGCTTAGGATCCGGCCACCCTTTGCCCTGCAATTGCGCGTAAAGCTCAGTGCCGTATAATTTTTCCGGTGTATACGCCACATCCCTATATTCTTGACGAAAGAAATGCTCAAAATCCGGATTTGCAGTTTCTTTATTGATTGTAGTATCATGTGCCTGAAAAGTAGCCAATAGCACTTGCCGTGCCCCTTCGGCCCACAATGCGACATTCCCTCCGGGCGCTAAACCAACAATTAGTGTTTCAAACTCTTCTTTAGTCCCTGTTTTTACATTTAGGCTTCCCTCCTGCCAGACCTTGGAAATTTGCTCTTTATCCAATTTCCAATTTCCCGTATAGAATTTTTGTTCTTGAATAGCGTACCAAGTCATCTTTAGTTCATCTGGAAATTCAATGGGCGTATCCGGTCTACCCATACTTTTACCTGACGAACTCCAGCCCTGTTTAAGTATCCCGTAGATCGGGCCAAAGTTATAAGCGTACTCATTACTGCTCAATGCACCATTATAAATCTCTATTGGATATTCCTTGGGCGCAACAACAGCACCAGCCCACACTTGTTTTTTTTCGTTCATCTTTGATTCTTGACAACTGGAAACCACACTCAGTAACATGAATAATAACAAGAATATCTTGTCTGCACAGATCGATTTCTTGCCAGACCCTTGCTGTCTAGGCGAAGGATTTATTTCAATATTCCATGTTCCTTTAATCTCCCACATTCATTAAAAGAGTTTAGATTTCTCGACACTATTTATTTCTATGGTTTTTCCACTCTGCAGCGTCATATTCTCTTTGTTGCTGAACATGGTCATTTCAGAAGCGAGTTCATTCGATGTTTCAGATTGTCGGCTAAAATCCTTGCTGGCAATTTCGGTCCGATTGTCTGAGTCTTCAGAGATATCTCCTGTCGCCGAAAGTGAATAGTTATTTCCGGCTGTCGTAGCGATATCTTTAGTGACTGATACAGTTTGATTGTTGCCCACGGAGGTACTCTGATCTTTTCCGACCTGTACATCCATATTTTCAGTCACATTGATCTGCATATTCTTACAATTCAAGGTCATATTTTCGAGTGCAGTAATGGTTACATTGCTACCCTGGCTGTCTATATGGACAATATTCCCTTTGATATCTGTGATTTTGATCCCTTGACTGGACTGGCTGTCATCAAATTCGATTAAATGTCCTGTGCGTGTCGTGATGCTTTTTAGATGATTTTGAATCTGCGGCGTGCTATCTGCTGTACTTTGGTTATATAAGCTCCCCAGTACAACAGGGCGGGCTACACTTCCTTCTTCGAAGGCTACAATAACATGGTCGCCGATCTCGGGTATGGACATAAAACCACGGTTCATGCCACGGTCTCCGGTGCCCGCATTTGGCGTGATCACGCGCAACCATTCGGTTTCATCGTTATTTGCACATTGCCATTTGAAGCGCACACGAATTCTTCCCTGTCCACTGGGATCGTTGTTATCAATTACGTCAGCCATCTGCATATCCGCTTGCGGGCGCAGGTAATCACGTACAGGAATACGTTCTGTGGTCGCTAGGATGCCATCAAAGCGGTTGGTATATCGGCCGACATCATCAAAGTGATGCTCGACATTTGTGATCAAAAACTTACCCAAAGTATCCGTTACGAAGTTGAGATCCTGGCGCAAGCTGGTTTCGATTTCCACTTGTGCACCGAGCCTGATCTGTGGCGAGTCGCTATCGCATGATACCTGCAGCAACTGACCAACATTAGCTTCTTCTTGCTGTTGTACAACACGTTGCAGCTCACCTTGGCTATCCACCCGGATATCCAGTGGCTGGCTAAATACTTTACTAAAGGTTTCCGAAGCCCGCTGCATCGCAAAAACCTGATCCGGATGGCCTTCAGCTTTGATGTTACTTGTGCTTTCAAGCAGTTGATCATGTAGCGGTATATAGCTAAAACGGCAGTGATTGACAGGACGGATCTGGATTCCATAATCCAGTCGGCTCACTTCGCGGCCATAGGTCACTTTTCCAGTGGGCAATTCTGCCGGCTTCCCAAAGTGTAAACGTTCACCATCATAGAAAAACCATTCCAGATATTCTGCGGAAAGTCTATTCAGAAACTCAAAGTCGCTTTCGCGGTATTGGATCAAGTAGTCTATAGGTTCAGAACGCGTTGGATTTACATTCATATGCAGGTCGTTCTGTACGATATCTTTGGTTGCAAGCTTTACAATATCGTTCAGGGTCTTACCATAGTAGGATCCCAGATCCTTACCACGGTCGATCAAGATGGTGGGGCTATATCCTTTGATCAGCAATATCCCCTGGTAGCCATGGCTCTGCGTTAGGGACACATCTGTGATGATACCCGAAAAATTCTGCATGCTGGATTGCGCATATCCAAAGGAAATGGCCAAGGTGCGGCCCACATATGATCGGCTATCCTGCAGATTGATCAATCCCGGAATCCCCAATTTGCCATGTTCGATACGAAGTTCAAATTCGTGGTGGGCATTGAATCGCTGACGGATATTAAAAGAAAGAAAATGCGTTACCTCCTTCCCCTCAATATGCATCTCAATGATTAATTTTGGTTTATCAAAATACATAACATTACCTTTTAAAGGAGTTTATAAAAAAGACGGTCTTCAACTTGATAGACCGTCTTTCCAAATTTCATGGTCTAATCTTTAAGACTAAGCTTTAGGCCAATCGTTTTCTAATGTTGCATTTTGCATTTCCAATACTCGGGACGACAGCACCAGTGTCAATGTCATTGGTCGATCGTTCGTGATAGAGATACCCTCGTTGTACTGGATGATATAAGCGTCTTGAAATTTCAGCTCTTTCATGGTTGCATCTTCTTCGCTCTTTTTGAAAGTGATTTTACCATTGACAGTTTTGTACTGGTTGTTCACCATAGCTTCAATGACCGAAGTATCTTCTGTAGACTCAACCTCTACTTTGATTGTTCCACCATATACTGAAGATGAAGGACGTCCTTTGGAGTCCACATCACGATGTAATGAAAATTTACATTGGATAACATCGTATTCTTTCCCGCCTAGGGATAATCTTGTTTTAAATGACATAATCGTAATTTTTAATGGTTACAAATCTTTGTTAAATCTCCTGGTGCAAAACCTCCTGTGGTTAAGCTTTAGGCCAATCTTGTTCGCTCGTTGCCTCGCCGATACTGATCGATCGCGCAGAGATCACAAACTTGTAGGTCATTGCATGCGATCCTACAATATTGATTCCCTCTTCGTAGCGGATAATGTAACCATCTTCAAATCTGATCTCTTTCATTTTGGCATCTTCGTCCGGTTTTTTGATCAATAGTGTACCAGCGATCGGCTTGTATTGGTTGTTCACCATTGCCTCGATCACCGAAGTGTCTTCTGTAGATTCTACCTCTACATTGATCGTTCCACCATAAACTGAAGATGAAGGACGTCCTTTTGAATCGACGTCACGTGTGAAGGAATAGTCAGCATTCAGTACGTCATACTCGTTACCTGAAAACTGGAGTCTTGCTTTGAAAGCCATAACTTGTGTTTTTAAGTTTAAAAAAATTAGTGAAATCTTTCCATGATTCCTGTTGTTCTAAGTTACATCAAACTGCATTCCAAAGAACAAACTTATCGTTAAAAAAAATGTTAAATCCTACCAAGCCTTGCAAAAAACCGCGCTTACGCTGCAAAAAAAAGCATTCATACGTCAATTATTTTTTGTGCAGAATAAATTGATATGTAACAAAACACATACATTTTTCTATCCGGCCATATATTTATTATTGTTGCACAGGAACATTTTGGGTTCCCGCTTTATCGGTATACAAGATGTACATAACCTCTCCCGACGTCAGATCTTTCAGCAGGATCTCATTTTCCCTTCTGTCCATTTTATATGTTTTTTCGGGTCCCTGACGGTCACTTATTCCTACGTAATAGACTGGTTTAGACATTCCTGAGCCTGTTTGTACGGGATAGTCATAACCTAGTTTGTATTTAAACAGCGTGCTATCGCACATGCAATATGCGGCATCCGACCAGCTTCTTTCAGTACATATTATCCCATTCTCCACTTTGTGGCTCCCTTTGCTCATACGCTCAAGCCTCTTTGTCGGCAACAAAGTTTGCAATAAAGATTTACTGATATCTGGCATTCCATTTTCGTTGGCCCGCCGTAGGACAAAGGTAAAATCATCCCCATTTTTCATCTTGAGGTCAATGACCGAGTCTGCCACCATGGTCAAGGTCATATCTTGATAGTTAAAATCCTTCATTCCCAATTTAAACGGAAAATAAGATCGTGTACCCTCGTAGCGATAACTCAGAAAAGCTCCCTTTTCGTCTATTGTCAGCGCCATAGGCGAACGATCCGGCAATACTGAATCCTTGCCCAATAGGTAGTCCTCTAGACGGCTGTTTATCCATATTTGTTTGTCTTTGCGCTCTTTGTGCGAAAGCAAATCCATTGAATCTTTTGCTATAAAAGCATTCAATGCTACCAGCGAATCAGTTCCACCAATTTTATCCTTGTTGCCTTTGGTATTGCAGGCCCAACAAAAAAGTAATATGCCACCAAAAAAAGTAAATCTTATCATCCGTTCTAGTCTTATTCTATTTCAAAAAAAACAATGGTCGTTGCGTCAAACATCTGTATATCGAATCCACTGACCAATGCAGATCCATTCCAAACTTCGATGTGCGCATATGAATGGCTACGTCGTGGTCGTTCATTTTCAATTTCGATGAAATTCTCAAAATAGAGTATGCCTGTTTTATCCCGTACAATATCATAAACACGCTGCTTTGTTCCATCATACGTTGTTCGTCTTTTCCAAAAGTGTAAGGTGCCGATATGTTTCATTAAGTTGAATGCACCAAGTACATGCTTGTGCCCGCAATAGGTCTGACCACCAGGATTGGAAAGATTCTTTACGTTATCGAGTGCGATTCCAGATTTCATTAAGGCTATACTCATCCGGATAGCACATTGATTAAAATGACCTTCGTTACAAGGCTTGGATGTATATGGCTTTGGATAATTCGCATAAATTTTTGGAAACAAAGGTTCATAATATGTCAGACTGACGCGACCACAGAAAACATTGCTCACATTATAAAAATAGAAATCATCATCATCGGCATAAAAATCAATAAACGATTCGGTCTTATCCTTGATATTATTGGCGACAATAGACAAACTGAAACTCGAACCATAGGTTTGCTTTAGCTTGATCGAAGACTGCGCATCGCTAGGCTTTTTGCCTGGCGGAACAAATTTCAGTTTATCCGATTTCACGGTAATATTACCCCGGTTATCGTTCGCGCCCTTATTGCCCTTATCAACTTTAAAATTTAGGATCATATAATTTTCCCTGTAATACAATTGCTCCAAATTTTGCTTCACCTTATCCGAATCCAGATGCGAAGATAGTGTTGTGATTCTCTTCTGTGGATTTTCCACATAGAAGCAATTAATTGGATCACCCCAGTTTCTATTGTGCGACACAATCGGAATAAAGTCATTTTCTACTTTCTCCACCTTTTGTGGGGAATAGCTACCAAATTTTACATTCGCCATATTACCAAAAACCTATCTTTTACAAGGTGCCGCTCACATTTGGTTCACGTAATTTCTATCAAACTACATTCCAAAGTGTAAGCATAGGCATCAAAATCAATGTAATATTAAGTCATTGGTCATTAGGAACAAACTAGCGTTTTAAATCCGCCGGACATCAACTTAAATCCGTTGGATATCAACCTAAATTCGTCCAGCCCCCACTGATGGGATTGAGGTGCTTATAAAAAAAGCCCAACAAATATGCTGGGCTCACTGTATACCTTAAGAATTAGTTCTACCTTATTATTTGCTGCTTTTCAATGAAGTCAAGCAGATCGTTTTTATTACCCAGGAAAGTAAAGTTTGCTGTCAGTGTGGAATAATTTCTTTTGTCCGAACAATTTCCGTAGGCAGCCTTGGCGACTTTCAGCTTTTCGTCATCCCATTGAAAACGTTTCATGATTTCACTAATCTGTTCAACGCGAAGTGTTGTCTCAGAAAAGATCGGGTTAATTATTTTGAATTTCGCATCGTCAAAAGGTTCCCTGTTCATAAGACTGAATAAACGATCCAATTCTGCCCTGCTGATCGGTGTAATGGAATTTATTGGTGGAATCCCCATATCCGGATTATCCCCCAGATGAATAGGTCTGCCCGGCGCACCGTAAGCATAAGCCACGCCATTGCCATTGTCTACCAATGACATGTCTATTGGAATTTGAGCAAATAGATTAATAAGCTGGCCACGGCTCCGTGTATTACGCTGGCTTCCGACTTTAAAGATCATCTCCACAAAATCACCATTTTCATTACGTACGGTAATCTGTCTCCGTTCCATTTCCCGCTGTCCTCTTCCACTTATCAGGGTGCTAATCGCATACAATTGATCCGAAAGTCCATCTATGGTCACTTGCAATTCCGGCCGATCGTTATAGGCGACCCCATTCAAGGAAAGGATAAAGGGCTGACTGTCGGAGACAACTGTAATTCTTCCCATATTGGAAGGACGATATTGGGCTTGTAGATTAATTCCGATCAACTGAACCAGAAAAAAAACGAGGGTATATTTCAACATAAAATACAGATTATTTAAGACTATGACTCTTTCGCTCGTATAAAGATTAATTCACCCCACAATTTTTTAATAAATTTATTTAATCAATCATACCGCTGCATCGTGTAGCCCACTAGCAGCACTATTTAAAGCCGTTATTCTTACTTTTTACTATATTTTTTTATAACGTTAGTGAGTACGGTTTCTGTCAGTTCATGGTCTTCCAAGGTCGGAAATCCTTCCCAACGGACAATACCATCAGGATCTAGCAAAATGCAATGTGGTATCCCCTGTACTTCAAGTTCTTTTTTCAGCTTGCCTTTAGTATCTACAGCACTGTAATAGTCAATTTTAATTTCCTTGGCATTTTGAACTACAGAAGCCGCTTCGTCCGAAACACCAATTATCGCGAGCTTGTCCCCATACTTTTTATGCCACTCATTCAATTCCGGAATGACCCTGCGGCAAGGTCCGCACCATGTGGCCCAGAAATCAATGAGCACAAATTTGCCCTTTGTGTCCGGCGCATCAGACAGCCACTGCTCTACCTCCAGCTTTGGTGCCTTCTTATTCAAAATTGATTTTGCCCATAATTTTTTATTATTGTTGCTCTCCTGTGCATGACCAATGGTACATAACAGACAAAGGGACATCAGCGCAATAGCTTTTATTTGTGTTTTTACATTCATAAAATTGATCCTATATTTTCTACGCTAAATATAGGATTAATATCTCCTATTATTAAACCAAAAAAGTACTTAACGATACCTGTGTTGAATCCTCTACGTCGATATCGTTAAGTACTGATGTCAGTGTTTTTTTAATAAATAAGTGCTTTTTACTTTTTCAACAGGCAAAATCCAGCGACGGTAAAAGTATCACCATCGTTTCAACTCATTTTCTTGTTCGCATTACTGCTGATAAACATTTCATTTTTCTCTTCTGAAATAATTTCTAAAAAGCGTTCATAATGTTTGAGTACATCGCTGATCAACTCGTTTTTAGTAAAGTATTGTACGTCATACCCCTCACGTGCATCGCCAAAATAAGATTTCGGAAAATAGGTCTTCTTATCTTGAAGATCCGGAAGGTTTTCCTCCTCCATCACATAGTCAGAAACCACTTTAACTTGGTTTTTGACACCATATATAAAGTTATTGACCAGATCGTAGCGGATTTCGATTTCCACTCTTTTGGGATTATCCAATAGTTTTATCTTGGCTTCAATATCGTTCTGTTTAAATTCTGCCTGCAGCTCTTCGAAGGCGGCCCCTACGGTAGTTTCGATAAATTGATCGACAGATTCGCGGCTTTTGAACGAAACAATTTGTTTTAGTCGATCCTTCCAAAACTCTCCAGACCAAGGCACTGTGCTGACCGAAAAATCCCGTTCATAATAGCTACTGTCGATCACCAAGGCTTTCACCAAGCTGACACAGAAAAGCAGCATAATAATGGAGAATGGCAAAGCCGTAATCAGCGTCATGGTCTGCAAGGCCTGCAATCCGCCTGTATTCAACAACATTAACGCTAGAATGGCCAACAAGGCTCCCCAAAAGACCATCTGCCATTTTGGAGACTTCATGGCATTCTTGGTGGCGATACTGTTCATCACAAATATTCCAGAATCTGCTGATGTCACAAAAAATATGATAATGATCAGGATGACCAAGTAGTTGACCAAGCCTGATAAGGGCATATAATCCAAAAATTTAAACATCAGCGCATCCGGATTATCCGCTAAAGCACTCAGTGCTCCTTTGGCGATATTGATGTCAAACCAGATGGCGCTATTTCCAAAAACAGACATCCATATAAAGTTGAACAATGTTGGAATAATTAGCACGGCGGCAATAAATTCGCGTATCGTCCGTCCTTTTGAAATTTTTGCAATAAACAATCCCACGTAAGGAGACCAGGAGATCCACCAGGCCCAGTACAGAATTGTCCAGCTGTAGAACCAAGGTAAAGTAGCTTCATCATAGACGTGAGTATCAAATGTCAGGCTAAAAAAATTATTGATATAGTTGCCGATTCCCTCCGTAAAACTACCGATCAGATAAACCGTTGGGCCGAGCAGGAGGACAAACAATAACAGCACGACCACCGTAATGATATTGATCTTACTCAATAGCTTCACGCCCTTATCCACCCCTGAGGTTGCCGATATAATGGAAAGCAAGGTCAAAACGCCGACAATAATGATCTGATAAGTAAAACTACTTTCAGGGACAACACCCAGTGTCTGAAGACCTGCATTGACCTGAACTACACCAAAGCCCAAGGTTGTCGTAATACCAAAGAATGTACTACACAGTGCAAATACATCAATGGCATTCCCCCATTTTCCATTGATTCTGTTTTTCAATAGCGGATAAAAACAACTGCGTAAGGAAAGCGGGAGCCTGTAGCGGTAGGCAAAATAAGATAGCGCCAATCCCACCACCCCGTAGATGGCCCAAGCATGGATACCCCAGTGGAAGAAAGTATAGAGCTGCGCATTCTTTGCACGATTGATATAATGATTTGTAGCAAATACTTCAGTCGAATAATGTTGCATGGGCTCAGCCACACTAAAATACATCAATCCAATACCCATCCCAGCGGCAAACAACATGGAGATCCAGGAAAAGAAAGAATATTCAGGTTTACTATCATTGCTACCCAGTTTGATATTCCCAAACTTACTGAACATCAGGTAGACCAGAAAGATCACAAACAAGGTCACCCCCCATACGTAGACCCAGTTGAGGTTAATAAAGATAAATTCCTTGACAGTATCTAAGATATGTACTGTCAATGTTGGGAGAAATACCGATAACAGGCAGATCCCGATAATAAAGATCAGACTGGGGATAACAATTCCTTTTTTAAAAGTCGATTTGGATAAGAACACTAAATTTTATTTATATAATGGAAATAAACGATTAAATCATAATCTCCGCTTGTGATTTTTAACGATTATGCGTTGCTTCTGATGTGAATATCGCGTTGCGGAAAGGGGATTTCAATTCCGGCCTTATCCAAGGCCTCCTTACTATCGATAATCAGTTGTTCCTGCATGGTCCAAAAGTTTGCGTTTGAAGTGGAGACCCTCACGGAGAGATTGATCGCGCTGTCACCAAGCTCAGTCACCACCACCTGTGGAGCGGGCTCCTTAAAAGCGAATTCATTTTTCTGGGCAACATCAAGTAAAATTTCCTTGGCTTGTTTTAGGTCAGAATTATAGGCAACGCCGATATCAAACCAAGTACGCCTCGTACCGAGCTGGGTAAAATTGGTAATGCTACTGTTTGATAAAACTCCATTTGGAACAACCACTTGTTGATTTTGCGGCGTGGTCAATTTGGTATTGAAAATATCTATTTCATTAACGGTTCCAGATACATTCGCACTCGATGAAATATAATCACCTACACGAAAAGGCTTTAGCAACAAAATAAGAATCCCACCAGCAAAATTGGACAATGATCCCTGTAGCGCCAGACCGATGGCCAATCCGGCAGCACCGATAATCGCGACAAAAGCTGAAGTTTGTACCCCTAACTGGGTGACTACAACGATAAATAATAATATATTTAAGATCCAACTGATCAGATTGCTTAAAAATCGTCGCAGAGAAATATCCATCTGGCGCTTTTCAAAGCCTTTATCAATCATCCGCTTGATCAAACGGATGATCCACGAACCTATCAAATAAATGAGTAAAGCGGAAATTACGGCAGTAATAACACGAGGAGCCCAAGCAATCGCTGAGGAAATAAAGTTATCCCAATGTTGCTGGACATCGTTCAATTCTAAATTGTTCATAGCACTAAAAGTTATTAAAAATGTAAAGTAAGGGGCTCAATATAATCAAAGATTAATTATTCTTCAAACAACAGCCATTTTATTTACATTTTCAACAATCAAAGCGCATAATTGTTCACAACAATTATGAAATTAATAAGACTCCATTACCGTTAAACCAAGAGTATAGAGACAATAGATACATAAAAACGATCTTATCAATATAATCTATGCATTATTTAGAAAGCGACAGAAACCCACGATAGATCCGTTATTTTGACAACAGCAAATTTAAGTTTCCGAGTACGGAGCTCTGGTCTAAAAAACAAGATTGAAGCATATGCGTTAATGGCAACCTACAGGCTCTTACCTTTAAATAAAATCATAAACACCATTCTTCCAGCCCAATATTTTGGAAGAATCTGCACCTAGCCAGTTTTTCAATAGCGTGGCATACACTTTTCTGAAATCCTCCGAATAAACCAGATCTCCTGCAAAGTTGAGTTGACCACGCAGCTGATCCTCCGAATGAACCATGGCTGTCAGAAAATTAAGGTTGATCTCAATATTCCGTTGTCGGTTTCGCTGCTGTATTTGTTTTTTCGCTACAGCATCCAATGTTGAAAGTGCGGCATAATCAGCGTCCCTGTCCGTACTGTTGAAACTTATTGGTTCGAAGTCGCGTGCCCTCGCATAGCTTTGCCAAACCTCGGCGGTCGACTGCCGTTCGAAAGTCGCGATCTGTTCAAGGCTAATTCCAAATCCGGCACGATTCGCCAAATGTTTATTTTTGATAAATTCAGAAACCATTTTATTCCCGTTTATTGCTAATTAACAACTTAAATTACAAATGTTTTTGAGGCTAGGCAGACATTTAACAAACCTTAAGGTAAATTAACAATACCCACCAGTTTGTGCTAAATTTCGACATTCTGGATCAGCTATAAGTTAGGACACCTAACTAAGTTTGTATTGACAATAAGGTCATCACTTAATGATTCAATTATCATGAAAAAATCAATTTTTTATCACGCCGGCTGTCCGGTTTGTGTCAGCGCAGAACAAGACATTATTAGCCTTATCGGCGAAGCGAATGTAGAAGTTGTCAATATTGGCGAAGACCGGGCACGTATCGGCGAAGCGGAAACAGCAGGGATCCAGTCAGTACCGGCGCTGGTCACACCCAATGGAAATGTTTTACATATCAACTTCGGTGCCTCCCTGGCAGATGTAAAGGGCTAGCTGCAAAGGCTGCAAGAGCACCACTACCTTGCAGCCTTTTTTCTTGTTTTCAATCTTAAAAAATTAAAAAAATGAAAGTAACAGTTTGGGATACCTATGTAAAAAAACAAAATGGCGATACGATGCATTTTGATATTATTGCTCCGGAGTACATCCGTGAGGAGGCCATTATCCATCAAATGGGGAAAGAATACCTGGCCACAAAACAACATGCAGATTTGCAGTTAACAGCCAAGGAATGCCGCTTATGCCATCAGGAAATTGCCAGTGCGGAGATGCTGGAGAGCCTGCATACAAAAGGTTATTTTATTATCGAAATGGAAGGTTGTGATTAGCTCCTCCAAAACAGCAGTCAGCACTCCGACAGCGATCGACCGTAAGATCGCATCTGCCCTGGAGAAAGTATCGCAGGTGATACGCACGCTTGCCTGGAAGAAGGCGACGGAACAGTCCATCAACCCGATACAGCTACAGATCCTTGTTTTCCTGCTCCAGCATCCGGAGCAGCAGGTTAGCGTAAGTCTACTTTCCGGCACGTTTAATATCTCCAAAGCCAGCATCAGCGACACCATTAAACTACTGGAACGTAAAATGCTGATTGAAAAAGTATACAATCCTTCGGACTCCAGAAAGTTTACGATCCAGCTACTTGCGAAAGGCCGTACGAGCGCATTGGAGGCCGCTCTTTTTGACAGGGCGCTGCTGTCGGGTATCGGAGAAATGGCTGATACAGATAAAGAAAATCTCTTTTCCACCCTTTCGCAGCTCCTGCACAAGCTATACTGTATCAATGTCATCAGTCATCAGCGAATGTGTCAGACCTGCCAGCATTACCGAAAGAAAGAAAACCTTCACTACTGTAATCTGCTGCAACAGTATATGGCTGTCGCAGCATTACAGATTGATTGTCCCGAACATCTGGCCCTAAATAGTAGACAAAGGCTTGAAACATAAAAAGCCCCTCCAAAAATAGAGGGGCCATGCAGCCTGTTAAAAGCACACCCTACTGTAACAGATACCACGCCTATTCTTTTGCTGGAATCTTCACCCACAGCTTCAGGATATAATCCCAGTTCAAAACGATCACCATAGTCGCTCATACCCCTGTGCTCAAGCGATACCGCATCCAGGGGATTTACTCCACCGTAAACCAACGGTAGCTCTCAGCCGGTATGGTGATAGTCATTGTTGTTTTAGCCAAATGATCTAAAGAGGCTGTTTTTACCGTCTTGTCATCAAAAGTTATTTTCGCATTTCCCTTTAATCCCGTGTAGTAGAGAGGGATCTCAATGGTCCTTGTGATGGCAGTTTTCAACGGATTAAACAGCATCCCCAATCCCTTGCTTCCTTTCTCAACTGCATTCACATGTAAAAAGCCATCCCAGTCGCGGCCATCTGCGCGACGCAAGTGGATCAGGTCGGCATTAAGGATCGTACGGTATTTTTTATACCATTGGATCACATCAATTACCGTCTGCTTGGTCTGCTCCGTATCATAGAGACGGGGACCGCGGTAGCAGGCCTGCACGCCAGCACCATAGTATTGCATCATCAGTTGTTTATAATCCTCCTGATGCTCATGTAGCGGTTCCAATACCGCCTCTTTTCCCCCTCCCTGATAAGCAGTTAAGGGCACAAATCCCCAGCCCATGGATGGGTTCTGTTCCCAAAGTGCATCAAAGATATTCTGCCTGTTGAGGATACGCTGATTTTCGCGAGGGAGTGAGAAGTTCACTTCCCGATACCCTATTCCCGTCTTGTTGGAACCGTCCAAAAAGTACCAGTCCGGAGAATTGATATATACGCCACGGGCATTCAGCCAATGATAGAGCTGCTTTTGCATATTAAATTGCACCCATTGGCTATCTTCGAGTCCATGATGACCAGGGTGGCTTGTTGAAGCACACTGATCACCCGGAAAAGGGCCATCATTTTCCCAGATATCAAATCCTGTTTTCTCAAAAAATGTTTTGATCCGTTGGGCATAACCTATCCCCCAGTTTGAGCCAAAACAAGGTGCATTCCCGAAAAATGTTCCCCCCGTCTTTCCCGTCTTCGGGTTGATAATATCATCCGCTTCACTGATCTTGCGCGAACTAAATAAAGAGTAGGCTCCGATTTTTATGTTTTTGCTATGCGCATAATCTGCCAACTTTTTCAAGGCCACAAGGTTTCCGGCTGTTGTATCCTCCATATTTACATGGCTGCCAAAGCTAAGGATGAGTGCTTCGTACCCTGTGGCCGCACACTGGTCAATGGCAGTGTAAACCTGCTCATCTTTTTTGCTCACCAGGTGCATAAAGATCGGATTGGCAGTGGTCCATGGCGCGATGGTCCGATACATCTTTCGGATGGCCAGTCCACGACGCTCCCGATCATAACTATCCATCAGCAACTCCCAGGAGCGGATCGAGCTGAAGTTGTCCTTTGCAGCAAGTTTGATACCTACGCCCACCGTCGGGTACACCTCCATGATCGCGGGCGTTTTTAGGTCGTAGTTCACCTGTGAGGTATAAGTAGAATCCGCTTTCCAATGTAAAGACTGATCGCTCAAATGATACCGCATGGCATTATTGAACGCAAAATTACTTTCGATGTAAAGGCCATGTTGTTTTTTCATGTCCTCCACCGAACCTACCACCGCACTTTCTTCTTCAACAAGCGCCAGCTTCTCGTTGATCACCTGATTGATCTGCACGGTCTGGTCGCCGCTGTTCTGAATGGTTACCCATTTACTGATCAGCGGGATTCCATCGTAGATGGCATAATGTACTTTCACTTCAATTCCGGGTAATGCGGCGGCGGCCGGAGCAGCATAGGTAAAAGTCAGGACCTTCCCTTTTCCGGCAGCCTTATGTGTAGACCACCACTTATCCCCCTTCCAGGGCAACAGTGGATCCAGTTCACTGATCTCATGTTTGACATAACTAAAATCTTCAGGTTTTGCCGTAAATGTAGGCATCCATTCCGGTCGCAGGTAAGCGCGTTCCTTCTGCCCATCCACCCCACCGACATTATACCATTTGCCGTTGAGCTGCAGCTGAGCTTCAGGCTCTACGGCACGAATCAACTGTTGGCCTGTAGTTAAGTTGGTAAAATCATAGCAGAAGGCATTCGGCATGATCCAAAAAGAGCGGCGCACGAGCCCGTTGTCCAAGACGATATTCTGGCCATCGACCGCAATGCGGGATTGGTAAGGTGCAGCACCACTGATCAGCCAGTCCTGCGGCTTATTCTCCTTTTTCTGTGCGAATCCATTTTCCGCGGCTATTAACGCTAATGCAACTAAAAGTAACTTCAATCTCATGTTCTGTATAAATTAGGAAAGTAATCGTCGTTTCAATGTTGCCCTGCTGGTGTTGGAGCAGGACACTCGTATGTTATTGGGTTTATAATCCTGCCAATGGATCAAATATACCATTTCCCCAACCCTTTGTCTGCTGCAATTTTGCATTGCCCTGCATGGTCGCTGTAGATAAGGGTAGAAAATACATATTCTGGTTATAGATCATCGGTGAAAAATCACGTTCGGTCAGGGTATACGTATACCCTCCCGGCGCTCCTGCCTGCTGATGCAATACCAAAGCGAAACGTTTCTGTTGGCCTACCATGATCTGATCCATGGCTTTCCATCTGCGGAGATCCCAGAGGCGCTTCTGTTCAAAGGCAAATTCAATATAACGCTCATCCCGTACCGCCTGCCGCATTTCTGTCTGTCCCATGGCGGGGTTCAGTCCATAAAGCTTACCCGCCAGTTCGGGATCCCCGGCCGTCGTTTCGGTGATGCCCGCCCGTTTGCGAATGGTTTTCAGCACATCAAAAGCTTCAGCCAGACGGCCTGTCTCCAGGGCCGCTTCAGCCATATTCATCAGCACTTCGGCATAGCGCATTTCGATAAAATCCGTTCCCGAGATCTGAGAATTGGTGATATCCAAAGATTCATCGATCGCCTTACGCGAATAGTAACCTGTCAGTGAACCATTTTGCTTACCATAAGCGTAGCCATTTTGTGCATTATCATAGAGCGCCATGGTCGTCCCCAGGTAACTGGCACCATTGTACACAATGGTGGTGTAAAATCGGTCATCCCGATTTTGCCAGCTCAGCGATGCATTACCGTTAAATTGTGGGCTATTCCACTGTACTTTCTTGCCGCTTTTGAGCGGAAAGGCATCCACGAGTTTCTGTATTGGATGGCAGCCGCCCGTTGCATTGGCCGTAAAATCAATGGGGCGAACCGCAGCATCCCGGTTTTGGCTGCGTCCAGGTTGCAAGTAGCGGATGGCAAAGACCACCTCTTTGTTCATCTCGGCCAGGAACAAACTTGTGTTGTCATATTTGTCTACCAAACCATAGCCATTGGCATTTAAAAACGCTAGTGCCTCCTGATTGGCCTTGTAAGCTGTCTCCCAGGTCGATGCTGTATTATTGGGGTTAAACTGTGGGCTGGCGCGAAACAGCAGCACACGACCTTTCATCGCCAATGCCGCAGCCTTGGTAACCCGTCCCAGATCATCTGCGGATGTATATTTTGCAGGAAGCTCATCAGCCGCCAGATTCAGTTCATTGACGATAAAATCAAAACATTCCTTTGTGCTGTTACGCTCCACGAGCAAATCCTCGGTACGCTCCTGTGGTGTTAAGATCAACGGTACACCACCATAACGTTTTACCATCTCAAAATAGGTATATGCCCGGATAAAGCGTACCTGCCCTTTCAGCACCTTACGTGTTTCTGGGGCAATGGTACTCTGAGGCCCATCAATTTCCTTCAGGAAAATATTCATTTTCCGGATATCACTATAGGGCCAATATCCAGGTCCACCATTATCAATAGTCGTTGTTCCGTCGATCCAGCTTGTTTTTCTGGACGCTTCATCCGTAGCGTCTGCAAGACCGACATCCCAACCGGGCAGTGTCATGTATATATTGTTGACAAAGGCAGTCGCCAATTTGGGATCCGACCAGACCACAGGTTCACTGACCGCCGATAGATCGTTCTTGTCCAATACCTTGCTGCACGAACTCATCACGAGTACCCCAGCGGCTAATAAACTATATAATGTGTTAAAATTTTTCATTGCTCAAAAAGATTAATTGATCATTGGGGTTAAAATTTGAAGGATAAACCAGCCGTAACACTCTTCATAATCGGATACTGGTATACGCCATAGTCACCCGCTATTGCCTCCGGATCGGCCACCTTGATGCTGTCAAATGTCAGCAGATTGGTTCCCGACACATACACCCGCAATCCACCAATTCCCAGGCGTTTGATCAATGAGTCACTGAGCGTATAGCCAATCTCCAGATTTTTCAAACGCATGTAGTTGCCGTTCATCAACCAGAATGACGAAGCGTCCCTGCTGGCGCCAAGACTACTGGCACCGATTCCACCTACCCGAGGATATTTTCCATTCGGCGTCTCCGGCGACCAGCTATCCGTGAAAATACGAAGTACAGCCTGTTCGTCCCATAGGTCCGCTCGATTAGGAAACATAATTTCGCGGTTGGCCACGCCTTGGAAAAATGCATTTAAATCAAGTCCTTTCCATTTTCCACCCAAGGTAAATCCGTAGATGATTTCCGGATTGATGCTTTTTTTACTTAAGACCACATTATCCGCACCAGTAATATTACCGTCACCATTTTGATCCTTGAGCATTACATCGCCGAGGCTATAAGCAAATCCATTATAGGTAGGTAGCCCTGCAAGGTCAGCGGCTGTACGAGCGATCCCTTCCGATTGGTAGCCCGTAATGAAATCGATCGGTCTTCCCACACGCTGTTGATAATCAAATGCTCCGGCCAGGACATCCCATTTTTCCACTTTATTACGTGCAAAACTGAAGTTTCCACCCACAAAATAACTCAGGTCTTTATTGATCTGCCGATCGTGGCGCAGCGAAAGCTCGATCCCATAGTTGTTCACAATACCATAATTTTCTCTTGGCAACAGGGCGCCAAAGGTATTTGGTGTTGACGCTAGCCGTTGGCCAAGGATATCATACGTGTGTTTTTGAAAATATTCCAGGGCACCACTAAGTCCACCTTTTAAAAAACTAAAGTCAACTCCGGCATTGGTAATACGGGTCTTCTCCCAGGTAATATCGTAATTCGGTAAGGCACCAGGCATAATTCCCGCTGTGGCGCCGCCAAATACAGCACCTGGTGTGATTGAATAACGATTGATATAACCATATTCAGCCACATTGTCGCCACCATCGTTCCCCAGAAGTCCATGGGAAATACGGAGTTTGAGATTGTCCACAAAACTCCATCTATCTTTAACAAAAGATTCCTCTGACAACACCCAACCTACTGCAACAGAAGGAAAAAAACCCCAGCGTCCTTCGGGTGCAAATTTTAATGAAGCATCGTATCTGAAATTGGCTTCCAGGAGATAGCGATTGTCATAGCCGTACGTAAAACGGCCTACGTAGCCCAGCCGACCAGTTTCGGTTTCACTACCCGTCGCATCTTTATTTTCTGCGGCGGCATCACCAATAAAGAGCTGTTCGATCGAGGTCGACAGCATTTTATTGCGGAATCCGTAGAGATAAGCTGTATTGCCCTCGCTCTGTTCATACAGGAAAAGTCCGGTCACCGCATGCTTACCAAAGACGCGGTTATAATCCAACGAGAGATTCAGGGTATAGGAATTATTCTGATTAAAGGATGCATAGGCACTGTTTTCCCAGTCCCCCAGCTGCAAAGTCCGGATCACCTTATCTGTCGTGATGTGATTGTGTCCACCTGTTGTTTCAAATTCAGCCACATTATATTTCTTCCGGACGGTCTTATTATAATCATAGTATTTCCGGTAGTTCATCGTCGCATTGGCTTTCAGTCCTTCAATGCCCGGTATTTTATAATCCAGACGCAAAAGCCCATTGAAGGTATTACGGTTCCATTTGCTAAAACCTGCATTATCAATCAATGCAATTGGATTCCATTGCTGGTAGGCCCGCACATAGTTATCCCCGATTTTCCAGGGCATCATCGGCGGTTTGTTGAGTAGGCCACGATAGAGGTCAAACATTCGGTCATCATCACCACCATCGTAAGGCCAATAAGGTCTTGAGCGCCCTTGCAGGGAGGCATCCAGGTTGAGCGACACACTCAGCCTTTCGGAGATCTTTGCATCGACATTCGACCTCAGGTTATAGCGGTTATAGTCCAGGTTGTTGAAGGCCCCGTCCTGATAATAATAGCCAATGGATGAGAAATAACGAATATTTTCGCTCCCGCCATTCACCGTCAGGTCATGCTTGGTATAAACGGGATCATGCCAGGCACCTTTAAACCAGTCGTAATTGGTCTGATTGTCCTTAAAATATTGGATTTCATCATCCGTATAATAACTTGGATCCGTCAGAGGGAGATTATTGAATTTGGCTACCCTATTTCTATAGATCGAATGTTCATAGGCGTTCATTCTTTCGGGCACACGGGTATAGGTATCTTTTCCCACAAAAGAGGAATAGGTGATGACGGGCGCCTGCGTACTGCCGCGTTTGGTGGTGACCAAGACGACACCATTTGCCGCCCGGGCCCCATATACGGCTGCCGATGTGGCGTCCTTCAGAATGGAAATCGTTTCGATCTCTTCGGTGCTCAGGGCCTGAAAATCATTGAGCGTACGCGGGATACCGTCGATGACATACAGCGGAGCGGTACCATTGGTGGTACTTTTACCGCGGATGACAATGTCCGAACCCGAACCGGGGCCGCCACTGCGCTGGCTGGCAAATACCCCGTTCACACGCCCAGCAAGGGCGTTGGTGATATTGGATGTTGGGAAGGTATTCAAATCCTTGCCCGACACGCTGGAAATGGAGCCCGTGATATTTCGCTTCTTCTGATTACCATAACCGACGACAACCACCTCATCCAGACCGACGTTGGACGATGATAATACGATTTTTAGTTCACCTAGATTTTCTAGAATAAGTTCCTGCCGGTCGTAGCCCACCGAGCTAAAGACCAAGCGGTCACCGACAGCGGCTTTTTCTAATGTGAAACTACCATCTTCGGCGGTCTTGGTGCTAGTTGCCTTGCCCAATACGGCGACACTGACACCATTGATCGCTTCCCCTTTGTCGTTTCTTACGGTCCCCTTGATCCCCTGCTGTTGTGCAGTGATGTTATTTGTGGCAGATTCCATCGCATTTAAATTTGTCGTACGACGTTCGCGGGGCGCAATGGAGTACAGCTCATTATTTAGTTTGGTGACTGTGGCATCCGGCATCAGTTCTTGCAAAAATTGGATCAGCTCCCCTTTTGACTTTGGCGTTTCAGATCCATTGGCCGAAATCTCTTTAAGCAAATCCGGGCTGTAGCTAAATTTTACGTTGAATTTTCGCTCAATTTTGTTCAGCAACTGGATGATAGATTTTGACGTTTCCACACGTTGCATGGCGACTCCCTCACGCCAGGTACTCCCCCAGGCCAGGGCAGCAGGAGACATTGCCAGTGCCGTAAGGACAAATGTCGGCCCAGCAATTCCTTTCAGAATTTTACTCATAATAATTAGTTTAATTGGTTGGGTTCAATAATATACTTGCCGTCGATGAGCTCCACGGTACAGTTCAATGATTTACTTAAAGTATTCAACGCCAGGTTCAGGTCATTCCGCGGTATATAGCCCGTAAATGTCATCCGCGATAAATTGGCATCTGCGATTTCAATGGAGCAGGAATATTGACGTCCTATTTTCCGCACCACGTCTTTCAGCAGATCGTTATCAAAGGCCAGCAAGTTATTTTTCCAGGCATTATAGAAGACCGTATCGACCGATTTTTTTTCCATGCGCTGCTCCAAAGTACTGAAAAGAGCCCTCTCCCCTGGTTGCAGCCGCAGCTGCTGATCCGCAGCATTCACTTCGACACTACCTTTATTGAGCACCACATATGCTTTATCTTTCCAGGCGCTCACATTAAATTCGGTACCCAATACCTTGACATTCATGCCAGCAAGGGTATGCACGATAAAAGGCTTTTTCTTGTCATGGGCGACACTGAAGTAGCCATCCCCTTTGATCCAGACCTCCCGGATGGAATCTATGCCGAAATGGTTGGATACCTCGAGCTCGGAACCCTTGTCCAGCGTAACCGCTGTCCCATCCGGAAGCTGATAGATTTTCTTTTCATCTGCTGCACGATAGACCGTTTTAATACTTTTGGGGCTCTGCTGTACCGTAAAGAGATAATATATTCCTGATAGCATCAGCAATGAGGCAGCCACCGCCCACCACCTTCCGGGCCTGAAACGTGGATCAGCAACCTGCCGAACTGGAATTTCCGTCTCGACAATAGCTGCAAAAATACGGTCCGAAGCATCCGCTGTCAGTACATCTTTTTTGGAAATAAATGGGGCAATCTGGTCATATTCAGGAAAGGCATCCCTATACTGTTCCTCTTTAAGGACCGATAGCAATACATCTATTTCAGCCTGGGTACACTGCCCATGGATAAACTTGATATAAAGCGCGGTTACTTCTTGGTTGGTCATCATATTTACTCGGTTATATAGAGCTAATACAACCAAGTCAACTAGAGGGACGATCCTCTTTTTTTATTTTTTTTGAATATAATGATAAAACACTAACAATAAGCTTGTTAAATTTGCATTTACCTCCAGGTAATGGCGAATAAACTTAAGTGATTTCACCATTTGGTCCTTGACGGTATTTTTGGAGATATGCAGTTGTTCCGCAATTTCCTCATGGCTCAAATTCTCTTCGCGGCTCAGTCTAAAGATGCGCTGACGCTGGCTAGGCAGCTTCTCTACCGCCTGATCGTAGATCCCTTTCAGTTCTTTATAATGGACGAGTTCTTCGACCGCATTGCTTTCGATGGAATAGTTGTAGAAAACATCGTTCAAATAAGTCTGCTGAACCACAAAAGACTTCAATTTGTTGTAAATGGTATGTTTGGCAATGGTGAAGATATAAGACTTGATATTTTTATCGCTATCGATTGACTCCCAGTTGAGCCAAAGTTTCATAAAAACATCCTGCACCAATTCTTCGGATAGTTCCCGCGACCTAAAAAAACGTAAGGCATAACCAAACACATCATCTTTGTATTGGTCAAAAAGAGCCTTAAAAGCATGTTCTTTACTTAGGTGATCGGTACTACCCATTGTTTATAAAACAGTTCTGTCGGCGAAATATAGGAGATTTAATCAAATTGCAAAAAATTAAAAGCCATGCAATCGATTGTTTAAAATTTTATCAGATATGAGGTATACAGCACATCGGTAGAAGGTAATGCACATCTTTCACAACATTTGCATTGCAATCGGCAAGATTTAATATTTTCGGAACTCGAATTTTTTATTACATTTAAAAGATTATTAGCTATTTTTTTAATGACTCGTCGCCCCCTTGATTTTTGCACCCGTATTTTTTTGAAATTAAAATGAAGAAAATAATGAAAGTTCTAATAATGGTCGTAATTGCTTTTGTTTTTATACAATGCACAAGCAGACAAAATGAAAAATCGGAAAATTTTGATTGGCTATTGGGAAAATGGCAACGTACCAATGAAGCGGCCGCTAAAAGAACGTTTGAGAATTGGTCAAAAATCAACGATTCAACTTACACTGGTTTTGCCTTTACACTACAAAAAGACGACACCATCAATCAAGAAAAAATGAATATCATAAAGACCGATGATAACTGGAAATTACGTGTAAAAACACCAGATGAAAAAGATTTTATTTCATTTGAAATGAGTACTATAAACGTTGGTCAATTTGAATGCAAAAATGACTCTCTACCATTTCCGAATAGGATAAAATATTGGCGAGATGGCGAGCAATTAAAAGCAACGGTATCAGGAGATAGCCTGCAAATTCCATTCGAATTTAAGAAGCTTTAAACAATTTCGATGAAAAATATATTCCTGATCATTACCTTACTGATCATCAACGTTCAGCTCAAAGCACAGTCGACGCTGCAACTAAAAAAACAATTACAAGAAATTATAGCCCAGAAAAATGCGACAGTCGGAATTTCAATAAAAGGCATAGCAGATAAAGATACCTTAAGCATCAATGGGAGTTTGAAAATGCCGATGATGAGTGTCTTCAAATTTCATATTGCAATTGCTGCACTTCATCAAGTGGACAAGGGCAAATTAAGGTTCGACCAAAAATTTTTTATCAAAAAAGATGAACTGCTTGAAGATACATGGAGCCCCATACGGGATGATTATCCCAATGGAAATATTTACCTGACCCTGGATCAACTCTTACGCTATACGGTATCCCACAGTGATAATAACGGCTGCGACATCTTATTAAATCTGCTTGGCGGTCCAGAAAAAGTGCAGGATTTCATCCGCCAACAAGGCATTAAAGATATCACCATCAAGGTCAATGAACAGCAAATGAGGACCTGGGATAATCTGTACGTCAATACCACCACACCGATAGCCACTACCCTGCTTCTGGAAAAATTCTATCAAGGTAAAATACTAAAAAAGGAAACCAGCAGCTATCTCTATCAGATCATGGTGGAAACATCCAGAGGAACAACCTGGATGAAGGCCGGCCTTCCGCAAGGAACAGAACTCGCACACAGAACTGGAATATCGAATACAAACGAGCAAAATCTCAGAGCTGCCATGAATGATATCGGTATTGTGAAATTGCCCAATGGTCATCATTTTACGCTCTCGATATACCTAATGAATATTACGGAAAAGAGAGAAGACAGTGAAAAATTAATTGCCGACATCACTGAAGCGACCTGGAAATACTTTACAGGTAATTAGCCGCTGTCTTATTATGCCTCTAAATGAGCTAGCACTGCCCCTTACTACCCAATAACGGTATTGAATGGTCTTTGATTTAGTGGAAAAACGATCATACAATTTTTGTTTACTCGCGTTTCCCCGTAATATACGCATACATCGCGGTGGCATGCCCATGACCTAATTCAAAATCCTCTTTTAGCCAATTAACGATTTGGGTTGCTTTGATTCCTTTTTTTAATTTTCCCTCCTCAGTAAACCCTTTTTCAATCGCTAACTTTTCAAAATCAGCGCGGGACTTTCCCGTCTTTTCTTCAATGTTTTTAAGATAGGTTTGAAATGACATAAGATTTTATTTTTTGTTAATTTATATTTTAAAGTCCATATTTTTCGAAATTTCTTTCAACTACTTCATGAATTCGTTCAATCTGTTTATGATCGGATCCCAGTCATTATCATGAAGTTCATGTCCCGTACCATTTAATTTCAAAAGTTCTGAATTTTTAATCTCCGCTAATAGTTTGTCCGTATGTCCAAAATGCCATATTTTATCTTCGGAACCATGAATTATCAATGTTGGTGATTTGATCTCATTTAACCGGTCATAGTAGACCTCCCCTCCTTGTAGCAAGGCATGGTTAAACATACTCCGGTAATTTATGGATCGATGAAAATCTGCCCGAATTCTTTCTTCTTCTTTCGCATAGTTTACTGGTTTTTGGCCCGCCATCAGATGCGCACTTTCTAGCATATACTTTACTGTGGCATTTTCATCGTCCCAATTTACATCTGTTGCTTTGACCTGAAAGTCAATAATCTGCTTATCCATTTCAGGAACTTTAGGATCAGGTGTACCCCATGGTCCAGTAGACATTAAAACGAGTGAACCAACCCTTTCAGGATACTTGATCGCTACAATTTGGCCGATCAAACCACCTAAAGAAATTCCCATAATATTTGCTTGTCCAATATGATATCCATCCAAAATATGAATGGCATCATCAGCAAGATCTTCCATACTGTAGGAGATAGAACCAGGCTTTCCTGTCGTCGATTTTCCGACGTCTCTGTTGTCGTATCGAATGACAAAAAAACCTTTTTGGGATAATTTTTCGCAGAACTCCTGGTCCCAATATAATGACGAAACAGTGGCCCCGGCTATTAATAAAATCGCTGGATTTTCCGGTTGTCCAAAATGTTCTGTGTAAATGGAAATTCCATTCTTGATAATTATTTTTTCAGCATGTGATTTCATACAACTATTTATTAAAATGAAAATGGGTAAAAAATTCCGATTCTTTTCATTCCCAAAAGTACCATCAGTCTAAAAACTAAAATTGTATAAATTCGACATCTATTCTTTTACAAATAATGACAGGTCCTCAGAAAAATAGGCTACTGGCTTTTTACCGGTAAACGCTCTAAATTCTCTAATCATATGTGACTGGTCGAAATACCCTGCCTGCAATGCGACTTCGGTCAATGATAAATCCCGATTAATGGCATTCTCAATACTTTTTTCAAAACGGACAATTCTTGAAAAATTTTTAGGAGAAAAGCCTGTCAATAGCTTAAAGTTACGTTCAAATTGCCGCTGAGATAGAAATTGCTGCTGGAGAACTTCTGTCATTTTCGTACTACCCTTATGAAAAACAATATGCTGTATTGCAGGAATGATATCAGCTAGCCTGGGTGAAAATTTATTTATCCTTTGTTCTAGGTATTTGGTCACCACAGCAACTCTTTCTTGTGTATTTACACAGTTCAAAACCTTTTCCTCTAAAAAAACGCCCTCCTCCCCCAATAATTCAGCTATTTCAATATTTTGATTCGTGATTTCAGATGTAGGAAGGTCAAAGAGAAATGGTATAGCATAAGGTTGAAAATAGATTCCAAAGACACCTACTTTTTGCTCGGCAGACAGCTGGCAAAAGGTATCTGTTTGCGACTGAAAACCACTATTGAACAAATTGATTGCTTCATGATTTTTGGAAATTTTCATTCCCGGAATATATTGAAAGGCTAATTTCGGATATATCGATGCTACAGATGAATGCTGGTACGAAGATGTTGCATCAAAATCGGCTTCAAAATTCCAGAAAAAACAAACCAAGTGCTTGATACTTTCCTTCGGATATACTTTCTCATAGTTCATCTTATCGTATTTAGAATTGAGAATTTACAAAAATTAATCACTAGAAACAAAAGGAATAGCGCAAAAGGTAGCTTTCTCTTCAACATGTGAGACAGCTCATGAATAAATCTATACAAACCCTAAAACTGCTGTGTACAACATCAAATTCAGTAATTCATTAAGGGTTTGATACGCGCAAAAAATGTGATATGAGTTACCAAATGCCCGCAAACGAACATTCCGCGTTCAATAGCGAACAGATAAAATGCAAAACAAGCAATACAAATAATTATATATCAAAACTTTATATTTCAGGCATCTCATTTGTTCCAGTAAAATTTTACCAGCAAAACTGTCTAAATTTAGCACTAGCATAGGCTCAGGTTTGCTCAAGAAAATACACTAGATAACAACACTTTTCTGATGAAAAAGAATTTAAAGCAAATACGGAACGAGAAAATATTATCTCAACAGGAACTGGCGAATCTGTCAGGGATCTCACTTCGGACCATACAACGGATAGAGAAAAATGAATCTAAGGGAAGTCCGTACATTATAAAATCGCTCTGCAAGGCCCTCGATATAGACCCACAGACCATTTACTTTGACTCGGATGATTTGGACGAAAACACCTCCGAGCAGCCCCAAGGAACAACCGCACTAGAACCAATCAATAAGATGAAGCGGAATGACTGCCAAAAAGAAATTAAATACATCAATTTCAGCGCGCTGATTGTATTGCTTGTCCCTTTTGCCAACCTGGTATCCGTACCTGTTTTTTATTTTCTGCTCAAAAAGAAACTAGATACCAACGCTAGCACCAGAACAGCTTTAAAAATATTGAGTTTCCAAATCATATGGTCAATAGCAACAATGCTATTTATGATATCGACACCGCTCGTTATCCTGTGGTTTTCATCGATTCCTGCCATAATGCTCGATATCCCCATGTTTGTATGGATCTATTGGTTTATGCTTTTTATTCATTTGATAACCACCTTTTTTATCTCGTTCCAGCTCAATAAAAAGGATCATCCTGTGCAATTTATACCCAATTTACTCTGATACAGATATTGGCATAAATATGGCGTAAGAATGGCACCGCGATTGACGCAAGATCAGGGACTGGAACACCCTATATTTGTTAAAAATGTAGCCATGAAAACATTACTTTTTAATATCGTTCTCCTGATTATTGTCGCCGTCCAACCGACCTTTGCCCAACAGCACATAACCGATTCCATCCGCAAACAATTGGAGATCGGCATCAGCGGATTTAAAGAACGCTACCACGCTCCTAGCGTCGTCCTAGCCATCGTACATCACGACTCCATTATTTTTTCGGGTGCAGACGGTTTCACAGATTTGGATCAGAAAATCCCTGCAACGATTGATTCAAAATATCAGATTCAGTCCATCAGCAAGATGTTTACGGCCACTATGTTGATGCAGCTATGGGAAAAAGGAATCATCACACTGGATGAAGATGTCAGGAAATATGTCCCGGAGTTTACTGGATTAAACCGTGAAGGCAATCCCGAAACAACCTCCCTGTTGGAATTAGCTACCCATACCTCGGGCCTACCCCGCAATTCCCCATCAGAATTTGAGCTATTCAGAAATGCCGAGAAGCTTCTGCTTGCAAAACAGAATGTAAAATCGTTAAATTCGTCTTCTAAAACCTCTTTTCTGAATGCTCTCGGGACGATAACAAAAGAATATCCGGCTTTTGAATATCTCCCTAGTGATCAGCGTCATTATTCTAATCTTGGCTATAGCTTATTAGGGCTAGCACTGGAACGAGCAGTGAAAACAAACTACGACAGCTACATAAAATCAGCGATATGCGATCCTTTGGCCCTTAACCATACCGGGGTCGGAACCATAAGCAGTCCGGAGAATACGATTGCTAAGGGCTATCGGTTTCTGAATGATCAAAACCTCTTTGTCCAAACACCAGATTATTATGCCAATGCGATGGCACCGGCATCTGGACTGTATTCGACCACCAGAGACCTTGCAAAATTTATCAGTGCACAGTTCAATACTAAAAACTCTTTGCTTTCTGAAAAGTCCATTCGGATGATGCAATCCCTTGGGATTGGCTGGCAGCGAAATTACCCCTATCTGAGGCATGAGGGATCAATGCTGGGCTTTCGATGTGAAATCGTCATTCACCCCAGGCTTGAAGTTGGATGGGTGATCTTGACCAACACGAGCGATTTTGAATTCAACAGATTTGATGAATATATTTCCAGTTTGGTATTGCCCGCATTTGCAGAAAGCCCAATAACCAATCCGGAACAATATACCGGAACCTATTCACTGGTGGGTGGCAAAGCATCATTCCGAATATACCAAAAGGAGGGCAAATTATATACAACTTATCTAACAGACATCTTTGCGGATACCGCCTTAAAGTTTTCAGGAAATACCGCTATGATCCTGGAAGATCAGACCGGTAAATCCGTCCGCTTCGAATTTATGCTCGATAGGAAAAGAAAAGTTTCCCTGTTAAATTTAAATCAATTGATGTGGAAAAAAGATTGAATTGCCGATACCTTTAACCAATAGGCTCGGCATGCACCCAATATTGAAAAATATCGTCAAATTCACGCTTCTGGTACAACAAGGCAATATTGGATTTCTTTGTTTTCCAGATTTTCAGCACTTTATCTTTGGCTACGGATGATTTAAAGAGTTGCTTAAACTGTTGGTTTAAAACAGCTTCATCACCTTCAAAAGCTGCTTTTCCGTACAATTGTGTGATATAAGCATCGAGTACAACCCCTTCTTTAGCACCCAGCCCAGGATTAGGTTTCATATAGTCTGTGGAATCAAAACTGACTCTCAGACCCGAGAATAATACATTATCCTTTTTCTCGGTCAGAATATGAAATTCATAGCCCAAGGTGCCATTGCTTGTGTAGCCAGTATTTTGACCTAAATTTTTAATCTGGTCCCAACTGACATTCAAAAAATCAGCTGAGGCTGAAATATTGACATTCATCGAATCCCTTACCAGCCTATTATTGTCCTTATAACCCGATAAAAAGATTTTATAGGTACCCGGAAGGTAGAAATGATGCCCCCATTCCGTTGTAAAAGAATAACCACCAGGCTGTTGACGCAAAAGATTAAACTTTTGGGAGCTCCCCTCCACTTGCCAGATCAGCGAATCCAAGTTGCTATACATCAGGGGTACCGCAATAGATTCATTGGGTCCTTTATACGTGCTGTCCTTTAAAGTGAAGAGTACCATATCATAAATGCCCGCCTTTTTAGTATCAGCAATAAGATGCAGTGGCAGTGGTTTTACGGTCTCTTCTTTGGGTTCTTTATCCTTATCATCTTGATCCAATTGTTCGTATTTATCTGAACAGCTAAAGACAAGTAAAGTCGAAAAAGCAAAAACACCTAAATATTTTAACATAGAAATATAAATTATACAGCAATTAACTAGACCATAAGATCAGCAAACCTACAAAATATTTCATTAATTAAATAATAAAAAAACATTGATTAAACAACAAAAAGCGAGTTCCACAGGAGACCTTGAATACCAGCAGGAAAAGATCAGACAGCTAGCAGAGCTGAAAGACGCTTATGCGCTCTCTGTCGCCGATAAAAACGCCGCGTTAAATCCCCTGATCGCAATAAGGTTAAGAATAGCAGCCTCATCACGTTTTAAGGTGCGCACCGTAATTGTACATAGTTTATCCTGTAAGTCTGCCGAAATATATTTTAGATCAGCAATATGCCGACTGAGATAGGTGATTAGATCTGCACGTTTGGCCAGCACCTGGGCCGAAACAGCGAAGGTTAGTAAGTAATATTTCATTTTTCCCTGTATTTTTTGTCCATGACGAAATCCATAGCGACAAGCCGATTGTCCCGATCAGCTTAAGCTATATCCCGTTATTTAGCGTAACAAATATAAAAATTTTTGACCATTAAACAACAATAGTCAAAAGTAAAGAAAAAAAAATAATGCTGCTCCAGCGCTGCAACAGACCAAATGAATATTAATAATTTATTAATATTCGTAAAACGCAGAGGTATAATTGCCTATCTATATTTGGTCTTTGCTTAATTATCATGGCTAATTATGAATTTACAGCGCTTACAGATCAGGAACTGCTCGATTTGGTCCAATCGCAAGACAACAAAGCTGCTTTTTCTGAACTCTATAACCGCTATTGGGAACCCTTGATCAATCTCGCCGGGAAAAGGACGCTCTCCCTTGCTATGGCAGAGGAAATCGTTCAGGATGTTTTCGTCAATTTTTATTTACGGCGGAAGGAAATCCAAGTCAGCCATTCCCTTTCGGCTTACTTAAAAACAGCGATTAAATTTCAGGTCTTTAAAACCTATCGGGCACAAAAGATCCAGGATAAATATATCGAAACAGTAGCTTACAGTGGCTATACGGCTCCTATTCAACCTGACAATATCCTAGAGGCGAAACAAATCCATGCCGAGATTTTTCAGATCACCGAAAAAATGCCGGCCACCTGCAAAGAGGTTTTTCTATTGAGTCGTTTCGAAAAACGTTCCAATCAGGATATTGCCGACCAATTGAATATTTCCGTGGCCATGGTCCGTAAGCACATCACCAAATCCATGAATATCATGCGCAACGAAATCAAAGAACATCAAATGGATATTTTCTATCTGGTACTGCTACTATACACGCATAAAAATTAAGTAAAATCATTTTTTTTGAAATTCCTGTTCCCGCTTTTAAATACTTAGGGTACTAGTTAGTATAAAGCAAAGGAAATGGACGATCAAAATCAACAGATACTCGATATACTCGCTAAATATGAAGCAGGAACCATCACCGAAGATGAGTTGCAGCAGCTTGAAGATTGGTATGCTTCCTTTGAAGCCAATCCAGATCTTATCGAAAGTTTAAGCCCCGAAGAACGCCTAGTCAGAAAAAAACAACTGCAGGAAAAGATCTTCGATCAGCTTGGGCCCGAGACATCCTCAGCAGTGAAAATGTCCCAAAAGCGATTTTTTCTAAATCCGGGCAATAGGCTATGGCAAGCCGCCGCATCCTTAGTTCTCATCTGTGCGGTCTCATTTTACATCTTCCAGAAGCAGGCTGACAAGCTACCCAGCAGCGCAGAAGAACAGCGCAGCAGCATCAATCCCGCGACGGATCAAGCCACCTTAACACTCGGTAATGGTGAAAAGATCCTATTGGATAACTCCAAAAACGGAGAGCTCAGCGCCGAAGGCAACATTCACATCAACAAACTGAAACCCGGCAATCTGGTTTACACAGCCAGCAAAAAGGTTAGCAAGGTGCATACCAATATACTTTCTACCCCACGGGGTGGCAGATACCAGTTGACCTTAGCCGATGGCACCCAAGTCTGGTTGAATGCACAATCCTCGATCACCTACCCTTCCGCCTTCCAGGGGACTTCGCGGGAAGTGACGATCACAGGCGAAGTGTACTTTGAGGTGGCGCACAACGCTGCCATGCCTTTCCGCGTGAAGTCTGAAAATCAACTGATCGAAGTGCTAGGCACCCACTTTAACGTCAATACCTACAACGCCAAATCTAGTGCTAAAACAACCCTCTTAAGCGGTTCCATCGCCTTGACCAATAGCCATCAGCGCATTATCCTCAAGCCTGGTGAACAAGGTATTGTAGCCGCACATTCGATGTCCGTAAAAAATGTGGACCCAGTAGAAGCAATCGCATGGAAAGAGGGCTATTTTGATTTTACAGATGCCGATATCGGCAGCGTTATCGACGAACTGGGCCGTTGGTATAATGTGGACATCCGCTATAATGGTACCGCAACAAAGGAAACCTTTACGGGAAGAATACCGCGGTCCTGGCCTTTTGAAAAAGTATTAAATCTATTAAAAACGTTTAAAAGCATTCAGGTAGAGATGCAAGGAAGGAGGCTTATTGTAGAAAAAAAATAACACACAACCTGATGCCCAATTCCAAAAAAAGCCAATAGTGGTCCTAACACTACTGGCCTATAGCCGGAATAGGCAAATGAATTTCTCGATCCGATTTAACACATATTTCAGCTTAACAAATGTATAAAAAAAATACAAAAATACGATTGAAAATGAAGCTAACCACCTTCATGACACTTTTTGGCATGCTACAGATCAGCTTTGGGGCGATAGGACAAAACATCAGTCTCTCCGAGAAGAACAGCTCCTTGGCCAAGGTATTCAAAAAAATAAGTACGCAGACAGGTTATGGTTTTTTAGTCGAGGGCAGCCTTCTTAAAATGTCCAGACCGGTCACCATAGAAACCCGCAACACCGATATAAATCGTGTACTGACAGAAATTTTCAAAAACCAACCGCTGACCTTTGAGCTGAAGGATCAATCCGTGATCGTTTCGGCAAAAAAAACAGCAGTTATCCCCCTTTCACTATCCCACAACGCAGAAAAAATCGGGACCCAACAACAGGGAAATATCAGCGGAAGGATTACAAACGAAAATGGTGAAGCACTCGCAGATGCGAGTATCACTGTGCTCCAAACCAGCCAGTCTCTAAAAAGTAAAGCCGATGGAAGCTATACGTTGAATATCCCGGCCGGAACCTATACCATTGAAGTCAGTTACATTTCCCATCAGACAAAAAGGATCACCGACATCGTTGTCCATGCCGGGAAGCAGACCAACCTAAGCATCGTTTTAAAAGATGTGATCAAAAGCTTGGAGCAGGTCGTTGTCACAGGAAGTTACAAACAGGAAAGTATTGCTTCTCTATATACCAAGCAAAAAAATGCAGCGACGATCTCCAACGGTATCAGTCGCGAGCAGATTGCCGTTTTACCGGACAAAAACGTTGGTGAGACCTTAAAACGCATCGCTGGTGTCAGTACCAATGACAACCGCCGCGTTGTGATCCGCGGTATTGCCGAACGCTATAACCTCGCCATGATGGATGGCGCCACCCTCCCGAGTACCGACGTGCAGGTGCGGGACTTCGAGTTTGATATTGTACCGAGCAACCTGATCGACAACGTCGTTATCCACAAGACTTCATCGCCAGATCTGAGCTTTGGTTTTGGTGGTGGACTGGTCCAGATCAATACCCTGGCTATTCCAGTCAAAAACTTCACCTCCTTTTCGCTGGGAAGCAAATATATCAATGGGTCAACGGGAAAAGATTTCCTGGGTTATGGCCGTGGCAGCTGGGACTACCTGGCATTTGACGACGGCACGCGGGGCAATTTCCCAAGGGATTTAACTGTGTTCAACGGCATCAATTACGATCCCGCCAACCCTTATAAACCCGTGCCTGAAGGCGTGACGCCTTTTACACCAGAAATGATCGCTGCACAAAACAAACGCATCGGCGGATTAGAACGTTTGGGTACACGAAAATATACGGCGCTACCCGGGCAAAACTATCAGTTCAGCCTGGGGCGGAGTTACAATACCATGAAAGGTATCTTTGGTTTTGTGGGCTCGATCAGTTATCGAAATGAGCAATCTATTGATAATATCTCCAATTTTGAACGGGGCAACTGGCAAAAGCTCGAGGGTACAACCTACGATATCAGCACCGGAAAAGAAATCCGTCCGACGACCTCGATGCAGTACAACTTTAATTCGAGCTTAAGCGGATTGATCAACCTGGGCTGGAACAGCAAAAACCACAAAATAACCTCCCGCAACTTTTATTCCCGCATGTTCAACAATCAGTTTTCGGTGATCGAGGGCTGGGGGAATGATATCGGCTATAATTCCAGGCCTGCCATGCGGGAGTATGACCGCCCCAAATTTATCAATATGCTTCAGAATAGGTTGGATGGGGAACATCGCTTCGGCAATTTTAAGCTAGAATGGAATGTAGCCCGCAATCGCCTGAACAACCTGGAGAAAGATGCTACCGAGGCCTGGCTCGAACCGGCCGGCACCCTGAATGACACCATTTACAATATTGTGCCTTCGCACTATGCCAATGTTGGAGACGGGACATTTACACGCTCCGAATACCATTATACGGAGACCAATAAAATTGCTGAGGGCGCATTGAGCTACCAGACGAATTGGTTCGGGCAAAAGCAAACCCTGAAAGCCGGCTATCAGTTTATGGATCGGCATGGACTTTTCGAATGGGCTTCCCTACCGATCGTTTCTGTCGGTGCCAATACCTTCACCCCTGTCAATACCTGGTCGAAATATCTGGAGTTTAAGGATCCTTTGCATGGGATGTTTTATTATCCCGCCGCGTTCTCCATCAGTGCCTATGAAGGGAAAAACAGCAACCAGGCGGTCTATGGCATGCTAGACAATCGGTTAAATTCCTGGATTCGACTGGTCTGGGGATTACGTGCCGAATACTTCAAGTATAAAAATTTGCAAAACGGCGATAATGACTTTCAGATGGATGCACGCACTATTGCTATGCGGAAGCAACGCTTTGTCGATCCAAAAACCGGAAAACTGGTGGGCATGACAGCAGATCCTGAAACCGAAGAGAAAACCTGGCGCTACCTGCCCTCGGCGAGCCTGACATTAACGCCATTACAGGATTTCAATATCCGGATGGCCTATTCTCAATCGGTGGTCCGCCCCGCATTGATTGAAAACTCCAGGATGGTGCGTCAGGATCCGGCACTGGGCGGCGCTTACCGCCGGAATGAAGGCGTCCTGTCTACCCTAATTAACCACTATGATATGCGTTTGGAATGGTATCCTTCCATTGCAGAAGTCATTTCAATTGGATTTTTCTACAAATATTTCCAGAACCCGATCGAGTTGTACCAGCAGATGATGGATTCCTCACACCGCATTTATGTAACGACCAATAACTCGGAATGGGCCAAAATAAAGGGATTGGAATTTGATATCCGCAAAAACTTAGGATTTATGCTACCGGGCTCCCTGCTGGAGAATTTTAATTTCAGTGGAAACGTCACGCTTCAAAACTCAGAAGTACAATCGGCCGAATTTAGAGCAAAGTCCATAGGTGACGATAAATACGACAATAAATTTGAGTACCGAGAAAAAAAATTCCTGAAAAGTAAGCGTCCGCTCTATGGGCAGATACCTGTCGTCTATAATGCGGCATTACAATATGCCGGAGACCGCTTAGGTGCTAATGTCGCCTTCAACCATATGGGATATAAAACCTTTATGACTGCCATGAGTGAAGAGCTTATTGAATACGAACGTCCCCGGAATCAGCTCGATGCACAGCTGAGCTACAAATTATTGAAAAATAAAAATCTGGACGTTAAACTCAACCTGAGCAATCTGTTGAACAGTCCATTCCGTTTTTATGTAAACAGAACCGAAACGTTCAAAGTGCAAGATCGATGGAAAGGCTTATCAAACTCCGAGTGGCCGACACAAGAGTGGGATGAGATCTACGAATGGAAGTTTGGCTTTTCCCAAAAATATGAGGAAGGTTACTACGAGACCTCTGCGGATGGAACCAAAAAGACACGCGTAGGCGACAAAGAAACCTTCAACCGGAAAGTGGGCAGCTCCTTTAGCTTATCCATCGGATATACATTTTAAATCAACCGCTATGAAAACAAAAATAATCTTAACAGCCACGGCGATCTCCTTTTTAATGCTCTTCAGCCTCCTATCATGCAATAAAGGTGGAGACGATCTGTTGTATCATTCCAATGTACATATGATAAATTTAAGTGGTTACAATAACAGCAATGAGGAACTTATTCTTCAATTGGATACCTTTCGTGCGACAGTGACACCAGCCTTTAGCAAAATCGCTTTCGGGGCAAACTATAATTTCAATGACCCAGCTAAGCAGCACTTAAAATTTACAATGAAATCCAAAGCGACCGATAAAATTTTGCTGGAAAAGGAAATTAGGGCCAACGATACGGCGCTCGCGACAAACCTCAGTGTTATCTATATGGACGGAAAAGTATCCGATTTTCCAACGATTCCGGCGCAAGTAGAGGGCAAGGTACAGGTCATCTATATGTTCCAGTCCAATATTTTAAATTACCGCGAACCCGTGGATATTGTATTTAAGAAATACTATTTTACGCCCAAAGTGTTTGAAGAGGTCATTCGGATCAAAAACTTAAAACCCAATGAATTCTCCCAGCCTATAGCTTTTGACCCATTTCAATTAGGTCTTCAGGATTACAACGGGCAGAAAACCTCCGTATTGTTTCGGGCCCATATTTGTAAAGCCGGCACAGACATACCGTATACTGAGGGTACACCGTACCTATTTAACCCGCTTACCTCGGGTGCGCCTGTACCCTCACCCACAAAGGCCAGTTCCAAGTTGTTTATCATCAACGAAGTGCCTGATCCCAATACTAATATTATACAGTTTAGTAAGGTTTTAGAATTATAATTTATACAGATGAAAAATTTGTTAACAAAGACATTTTTCCCATGCATTGCGCTGCTGCTGATCGGCATTCCGTTTTTCTTCAGCGCCTGCAATAAGGAAACTCCTGAGGTCGAACGCGCGATGCATATTCTGATCAATGGTTATCATGGTGGTGAGCATCCTTTAGTGATCGAGATCTATACCACCGTATTTGATCATAAAAATGATAAATTTATCATCCAGCCGCAGAGCAATATCCATTTTGCAACGGCTTATAGCTACAAAATACCAAAGAAAAGGCTGGTTACGTTAACCGACACCGTGACAAAGAAAGTGGTCTACAGTGCTGAATTGCCTGAAAACACCATCAAAGTAAATTTCAACTACCTTTATTTTGATGGAAAGGTACAAGCGGTGGTTCCACCCACTGCTGACCCTAATGTCAATAAATTAGGCTTTTACATTTATGATAAAAACGTTGATTTCCCGATTGATATATCTTTACAGAAGATCAATGCAACTTCGGGCGATGTCCGTAAAGAGTACATTGCAAAAAATGTGCTTCCCGGAAAATGGGTCTATGTCGATTATCTGCCACTCAAGGATTTTGACAAAGATCTCGATTTGAGGAGTGCTACGGTTCATTTCACAAAGGCCAATACAGAGGAATGGGCTTTTGAAGGCGATGAAACAAAAAGTAAACTGCCCGCCGCTGGATTCTTTTTCCCAAAATTGAACGATAAGGGAAAAGTTCAGCCCTATTTTATTGCACCCAAGGTGCCGAATCAAATATTCAGCCGGCTTTTCTTCTATTTGGATTAACCGGATCCAGAGCTAATCATTGGCGATCAGATAAACCTCCAGATTTATCTGATCGCCATTGCTAGCAGTAAGCATCAATCGCAACTTTCTCGCCAATCCTTTTCCAATGATGGCCCGGTACAGCCATCGCCCTTTGCACCACAACCAAACTACTATTATATACTACCTTAAAAATGGTATACGCCAGGCTGCAATTCAAAGACCAAGTAATTCTCTTCTGTCGTTAACCGACGGATCCTTTTTTCATCCGGCAGCAGCTGTATAAGATCTTCCTTTGGAACCTTTAGGGTGGCTACCGTATTGGGTGGCACCACAGTCTCCAGCTGCAGCCTGCCGACCTTCCTTTGCCAGTGGATCTTAATCAAACCACTCGGCGCCCTAAAGGCTGTCTTTACCCAGCTGATAGGCACATCCTGGCTTCTCGGTACCTGTATGACAAAGGAGCGGTACCCGGGGCTCAATGGTTTTATCCCCGCAAGCCCATCGATATACCATGCGCCAGGATATAAAAATGAGCTATGGAGGAGCGAATGCCCCGGAAGGTCTTTTTCCCACATCTCCCAAATCGTTGTGGCTCCGTTGGCCTTCATATATCCCCAGCTGGGGTAAGTTTCCTGCTTCAGCATGCTATACAGCAAATCATGACGACCGACAGACCGCAAGTACTTGAACAATAATGCTCCGCCAGTGATCCCCGCATGGATATGCCCCTGATGTTTGACCAGGATATCCTGTGTCAACTGTTCAAGAATCTTTGCCCTGTCCTCCACTTTAGCAACTTCTGCCAACTGCGCCAGCGCCTGATTGGCCATGGAGCCGTCAGCATACAGCTGCGTTTTCGTATTGTAAAATAAGCGGTTAATGGCATCCGTTGCCAAGCCCGCCTGTTTTTCCCATTCCTGTGCCTGCTCCTTTTCGCCGATCGCCAAAGCAATCCGGACAGCTGTCCGCAGGTTGTATACCCTGTATAGATTATTGAAACAGATGTTTTCGGCTTCGTTGTTATTCATCCCTTCTGCAGTCGCATTCGGCCACAGCCAATCCCCCAAAAAGTCCCAGGTACCACCATAGGGTTGGAGAATATGCTCATGGACATGGGTATTGATGTACGCGATCCAGGTCTTGATCAGATTGAAATTATTTTTTAATATGTTCAGATCACCATAGTGCTGATAATGGCTCCAAGGGAGTATAACGACAATTCCGCCCCAGGCCGGACCACCACCACCCCAATACGTCGGGGCAGTATGCGGCAATATACCATTATTGAATATACGGCCACTCGTTTCATTCTTTCGGGCCCAGGATGGATCGTTCATATCGCCCACCATAGACTCTGTGCCCTGCACATCACGCCAGTCCTGCATCCATTTTTCATAGAATGCCGCCATATTGAAGTTGGCCATCCCTGTTTCAGAAGTGGCATGCGCATCGCCACCATAGCCCATACGCTCCCGCTGTGGACAATCGACGATCATTCCCCCCAGGGAAAGATTGCTGTAAGTCCATAAGATACGGTCGTAGATCCAATTCTGTAAACTATCTGAACAGCTAAATTCCGTCACTGGCGCAAATCCGGTGCGGATGGCCCAGCCTTTTATCGCGCTCAGTTCCGGCTTTTCCTTTGCCCCCCGGATTGTAATCCATCGGCCAGAACTGTAGTTGAATCTGTTTCTGAATGTACCCTGCCCTGTCGGTCCCAGGATATAGGCACTTCGATTTTTAAAGGTCATCTCCTCCTGTGCCCGTTCGGAATAGTGGAAATCAATGCGTTTACCTGGACTGCCTTTTACTTCAATCTCGGTCCAGCCCGCAAAATTGATGCCCATATCAACCCGATAATCACCATTGGGCAGGGATGCTATACCTACTGGACGGATTTCTTGAAAGAGGACATTGTCTTCGGCAGCCTGGGCGGATAACGCAAGCTTAGGTTGAAATTCCTTCGCATGCTGCCACGATTTATCCGAAAAATCCGTCAAATTCCAATGGGGAATATCTTTATTCGCGTCGAACAATTCACCACCAAAATTATTCGGCGACCAATTGCCCAGGAGCTTATTGGGGCTGGGATGCGTTTTCCAGCTTTTATCCGTTGTGATCAGGGCGAGCTGTTTTCCACGGGTATCGTACAGTGCGGCCTGTGCGCGAAGCAGCGGGCTTCGGGGTTTGTCCGCTGTTGCATAAGGCGCATAGATGGACCAACCGGTACCAAGCCAAAATGCGATTGTATTCTGCCCCCGGTGCAGATAAGCAGCGATGTCATAGCTGACATAACAGGCCCGCTTGCTATGATCGGTTACTGCGGGCGTTAAAATCGGGTTTCCGATTTTTTTCCCATTGACATAGAGTTCGTGAAATCCGATCGAGGCAACATAGATGCGAGCATCCGCAACAGCCTCCTTCAACCTGATCGTTTTTCTGAACCAGGGATCATCCAGATTGCAGTCTTTCACCGTCGGGTCATAGGTATCCCCTGTTCCTATCCAGCTGGATGTCCAGTCCTTTTCATCAAATAGCGCGCTGGTCCATTTTGCAATAGGACTATACGCCGATATTCTCCCCTGTTCATCCTGAACAGCGACACACCAAAAATAGACCCGGTCCGAAGCCAGTGGCTTACCTTGATACAGGATATGTTGCGTATCGGATGATTGAATCCAGCCGGAATCCCAGCATTCTCCTTTTTTGCGAACTAATGCAGCAGAATCTGTAGCGACGAGAATTCGGTAAGCGCGCTGTCTTTGGCCATAAGCATTGCCATTGGTCGCCTGTGGCAGCCAACCTAGCCGAGGTTGCCTTTGATCTACGCCTAAAGGGTTTGTCCGGTATTCGCAGGTCAGCTGAGCGGGAACAATGGATGCACCGGATTTTTCAGCAGCCTGCATTACCTGACCATAGAAAAAACATAAAAAAATGCTATAAAATACTTTTTGTATGTGCCTGTTCATTCTCTTCTTCTTTTCAATGACTGATTTAACTGATTACTAAGCCAATGATCCCTTCATGACTACAGGATCCCCTGGAGATACAATTTTCCCGAAATTTTTCTTACAGCACTGATTGGACTTTGTTAAATTTACGCAACTAATTGATTTAAAAAAAAATCCGATGATCCTAAAAGTCTATCAGCCTGAGAGCCCAGTATTGAAGCGCTACATCGAATGCTTCTACATCCTGGAGAAGACCGCAAGCGAGAAGCCCCTTACCTATTTTACCTTTCCCAGTATCTACAGCATCGTCACCATCAGCGCAGAGACCAGCACCTTCGTCAGCCCCGACAAAATCATCACAACATATTGTCCCACTTCCCCCATAGAGACCAACCTGGTCTGCGACTTTAATCAACCCGTCCTGATCAGCTACGACGGAAAAATAAATGAAATCACCACCTACTTCAAACCGCTGGGGCTAAGTGCTTTTATTGTGCATGACCTGCAGCATTACAACAGTGGAACGTTTCCCGATTTTAATCCCCACGCCGATTATAAAGAGGCCATGACTGCCATTCTCGCTATCGCAGATCATCAGGAGCGAATCAGGGCACTGGAAGCCTATTGGATCTCAAAACTCCGCACTTTTGAAGATCCGCTGCTGGAAAATGTGCTCCGCGAAATGCTCGACACCAATAACCTCAATCAGTCCATGACGACATTGTCGCGTAAAATCGGGCGATCACGGACAACGATCAATAAGCATTTTGATCAGCATATCTGTAAAAGCCCATCGCAATTCAAAAAGATAGTCCGGTTCCGGGCAGCCATTCAAAGCCAGCTAGACGATAAAAACGACATAAGCCGATCCTATCATGTCGATTATTTTGATCAATCGCATATGATCCGGGATTTTAAAAAATTAACAGGCTTTACACCCAAAGTGTTCTTTTCCAAAATAGCAGCCCTGGAGCGGAATGAGATCAAGTGGATTTTTATTTAAGAGGTTTACAAAAATACAATGACAGCGTTTTTTTTAATGGTAACATTGCTGCATCATTAATCGATGCAACAGTCCATGAAGTTTATTCTTTTCATTATCCTCTGTCCGATGCTGATTTTTGGACAGCAGAGCACATCGGCAAAACTCGCCCGTTATATGCAGGCACAGGTTGCTATACATCATTTTAGCGGAACCGTCCTTGTGCAAAAAAAAGGCGCTATTTTACTCAAGAAGGCTTATGGTCAGGCCGATTATGAGTGGCATATTCCCAATACGGTAGACACTAAATTTCAGCTGGCATCGGTCACCAAACAATTTACCGCCACCGCGATCCTACAATTGGTCGATCGCGGCCAATTATCCCTTGATGATAAACTCAGCCGGTTTTTTCCAGATTATCCAAAGGCCGACAGTGTCAGCATCCACCAGCTATTGTCCCATTCCTCCGGGCTGGCCATGGGGTTCAAAGAAATCGCGCTATCCAGCATCAGCAGCGATTCAGCCTATGCAGCCATCAAAAAGATTCCTTATGAATTTTCACCCGGCAGCCAAAGTGCATACAGCAACATCGGTTATTACCTGTTGGCAAAGATCATTGAAAAAGTTTCAGGTGAACCTTATGCTGTTTTTTTAAAGAAAAATATATTTGAAAAAGCAGGCATGAACAATACTGGTGTCAGCAATAATGATTCGATTGTGTCCAAAAAGGCCAAGGTCTATTACCGCGGTGCGCAAGGCTTTATTCATAATCCTTATATCAACTGGCAGATCAATGTGGGCCATGACGGTGTTTACTCGACCGTCGAAGATTTAGCACGATGGGACAGCTTGCTTTATGGAAACACTATTTTATCGGCCGAGATGAAGACAAAAATGTTCACGCCCCATAACGCTGAAAACTGGGGCTATGGCTTTATCATCAACCCCTTTTATAACCATGGGCATCAACTGATTGCGCACGACGGTGGTTTTTTTGGCACCATGAGTTCTTTTAACCGCTTTACCGATGACAAACTTTTTGTCACGGTGCTTTCCAACAATGAATCACTCGCCCATATGATCGCTTACGGGCTTTCGGCTATTGTATTTGGAAAAGAAGTCGAACTCCCGTACCGGCATCATCGTGCTGTGATAGACTCCACTTTGTATAAGCACTATGTGGGCCAGTATGGTCAAATTCAGATCCTCCATAGGGATGGCAGACTTTATTACAATGATACCGAAACAGAACTTATCCCCGAGTCTGACACAAAATTTTTCAGATCCGACGATAACGACAGGACCATTGAATTTGTAAAGGACAAAATGGGAACTTACAATTCGATTATTTTAACAAAAGCCGGTGTCAAGGAAATTCTGAGGAAATAATCTGTTCTGTACAAGATACCCAGGCCCATTTTTCAGCACAGCTAATTTCCTGATTTCTGTAGTTTACCCTATTGTATCGGACGCGACAGTACGGAGACGGCCCTATCTACTCCTTTCCTTCCAGCAGCGCATTGACGCACCACATATAGGCCGCCTGACCGTGGTAATCGCCGCTGTGGCGGGGACGATCATAATAATACTGTTTATCATTCTTTTTATTGGTACCCACGCAGATCTCCGACACCGCGCCTTGATCGTCCACATAGTTGGCCAGCGCCAGCCAGGCACGACGGGCCACAGGACCATACTGTTTTGCACCGAGCCAACCCTGTTTTACACCCGAAATGATTGCATAGGCAAACATAGCCGACCCGGATGTTTCGGCCCAGCAGTCGGCCTCATCGATCAGCTGATTCCACATCCCGCTTTTGCGCTGCTGCTGTTTCAGACTCTTCATCATCCTGCGGTAGCCCTTCAATATACGGGGCCGGTCCGCATGATCCTCTGGGAGCATATGCAGCAACTCGGTCATGCCAGCTGCCATCCATCCGTTACCACGGCCCCAGTAATAAGGCACATCTGGCGCATGATAAAACAACCCGTTGGGGCGCTGTAATTTATCCAGATAAAGCACCATTTCTTTGGCTGCGCGATCGAGATATTTCGATTCGCCGGTCGCTTTAAACGCGGCAGTTTGTACGATTGTAATCATGTACATATCGTCAATCCAGAGTCGGGTCTGCCAGGAGTATCCTTTTTGTGCCCAGTCCTTCTCGGCCTGATTGGCATTGTGTGGCAACTGCCATTGCGTATCGGCATAGGGCAAGCCAAGGTCCAGGTAGCTTCTATCTTTGGTCAGCTGATAAAGCCGCAACGGAAGACTCCCAAACATATTTAAGTCGACGTGATTTTTAATGGGCAGCAACTGCGGCTCGCTTGCCGTTAATTTGGAGAAGCGGCCTTTCATGGCCTGCATCAACTCCCCATCACCGGTTAAGTGTGCATAGTTAATGGCACCCGTCCAATAAAACGTCTCCGGATAACTGATCCATTTCCCCGCATGCAGCATATGCTTGCCTGCAATGAAACGATGTGCAATGCGGTATCCCACTTCCTTGGGATCCGCAGCAGCCGGAAAATTTGCCAGATCGGCCTGTGCCATTAGATAGTGAACAGGTAGCACCCATAAAAACAAAAGGATTTTCTTTATCATACCAAATCATTTTATGTTTTAAATTACTGTGTTTAAAAAAATCCTGAACCGATCTTCAAGAGAGCGGATCGGTTCAGGAGCATCGACAGGTCTAGTCTGCTGTTGCTTCATCCGCAACGGCATCCTCCCATTTATCCCATACCGGAGTAGCGGGGTTATAACCGTCGTAGCCATAATTTTGCTTTAACTGGCCTTT
>PJTS01000031.1_pt1 | contig 154806 bp, 140 predicted proteins | sample 1512251 | NCBI WGS metagenome assembly PJTS01 (sample SAMN08177686, study PRJNA422409) | Soil metagenome, whole genome shotgun sequencing project. | isolation source: Soil (2) enriched on wood chips: alkali lignin treatment | place: USA: Madison | collected 2015-01-15 | reverse complement strand
TCGGTGGAGCGGTAGTTCAGTCGGTTAGAATACCTGCCTGTCACGCAGGGGGTCGCGGGTTCGAGTCCCGTCCGTTCCGCCACTTATTAAAAGCCCTGAGCTAACGCTCAGGGCTTTTTTCTTGTCTGTTTTTTAATTATTGCCATAAACGCAAAAATCCTCTGCTTAATACGCTCTTTTTTCAAATAGCCACAGCAGTAATAATCCTCTTTATTAGCAAACATGATGAAAAAAGAGGAATTCAATGGCTATCCCTGCATTTGGTCTCGGCACTTTCCGCCTGAAAGACGACGTTGTAATCGGATCCGTTAAAACTGCTCTCGAACTGGGTTATCGCGCCCTTGATACCGCACAGATCTACGATAACGAAGCCGCTGTCGGTCAGGCCATCGAAGAGAGCGTTGTACCGCGCGACGCACTTTTTATCACCACCAAGATCTGGATTGAAAATCTCAGCAAAGAGAAGTTAATCCCAAGCCTGAAAGAGAGCCTGAAAAAGCTGCGTACTGATTATGTCGATCTCACCTTGATCCACTGGCCATCACCGAACGATGCGGTAGCGGTTGAAGAGTTTATGCAGGCATTACTGGAAGCCAAATCCCAGGGGCTGACGCGCGAAATAGGAATTTCTAACTTCACTATCCCATTGATGGAAAAAGCTATTGCGGCTGTCGGCGCAGAAAATATCGCGACCAACCAGATCGAGCTTTCTCCTTATCTGCAAAACCGTCAGGTGGTGGAATGGGCACAGCAGCATGGCATCCATATTACCTCTTATATGACGCTGGCTTACGGCAAAGCGCTGAAAGACGAAACCATTCTGCGTATCGCTGCTGAACATAATGCCACTGCTGCTCAGGTTATCCTGGCGTGGGCGATGGGAGAGGGTTATGCGGTGATCCCTTCTTCAACCAAACGTGAAAATCTGGCAAGCAACCTGCTGGCTCAGGATCTGACGCTGGATCAGGACGATAAAAAAGCGATCGCAGCACTGGATTGCAACGATCGCCTGGTCAGCCCGGAAGGTCTGGCGCCGAAGTGGGATTGATTTAACCCCCCGCTTCTGTACCCTTAACCCTCTTACAGCTCCTTCGGGAGCTGTTTTACGTGCTCGCTCAGAAAGTCGATAAAGGCCCGAATTCGGGTGCTTACCGCTCTGTCGCTGTAGTAGACCGCACTAAAGGGCATCTCTACCGGCAGACGTTTATCGGCCATCAGCTCGACCAACTCGCCCCGGGCTATCTCTTTATCAATCATATAATCCGAAAGACAGGCAATCCCGTTCCCTTCAAGGCATAACTGCTTGAGCGTCTCGCCACTGTTCGAAGATAAGCCGCTGACCACTTCATGAAGTTGGCCATCATGGCAGGCGAGGGGCCAGGTATTAAGGGATACCGGTTCCGTGAAGCCCAGGCACAGATGCTGCTTAAGCTCCTCAATCGTCTCAGGCTTGCCAAACCGGGCTATATAGGCCGGGGAGGCGATAACTTTGCGATAACTGGTGAACAACGGGCGTGCCCGCAGGCTGGAATCGGTCAGCGTCCCGGCGCGGATCGCCACATCCACTTTGCGCTCAATCAGATTAATGAAGGTTTCAGACGAGACCAGAGACAAAGTCATTTCAGGATAACGTTCGCGGAAAGGTTTAATCAACGGCATCAGGAAATGCAGCACTACAGGCGTGGCGGCGTCAATGCGTAACAGGCCGCGTGGCGTGCTACGCGTTTCCATAATTTCCGTTTCTGCCGCCGCCATCTCCTGCAGAATAGACTGCACGCGCCGAAAATAACGTTCGCCTTCCTCGGTCAGGCTTAGCTGACGGGTCGTCCGGTTAAGCAGGCTAACACCCAGCTTCATCTCCAGCTTTTTGACCGACCGGCTGACGGCGGAGTTCGCCTGACCCAGCTGTTCGGCGGCACGGCTGAAACTGCCGCTCTCCACGACGGCGACGAAGATCGCCAGTTCCTCAGAGGTTGCTTTCATTATTGCTTAATCCGCAAAATTATATTGATATTTTGAGCATTTTTGTTATTTAAACACTGGCGCATACTCCGTGTCATCTTAATCCTGATGAAACGGAGTTTTTTATGCCTCTGGCGCTACTTGCCCTGACGATCAGTGCCTTTGCAATCGGCACTACCGAATTTGTTATTGTAGGTCTGGTTCCTACGATTGCGGACCAGCTTGCTATCTCACTGCCTTCGGCAGGTTTGCTGGTCTCCATCTATGCCCTTGGTGTCGCAATTGGCGCGCCGGTGCTGACCGCATTAACCGGTCGCCTGCCGCGTAAGCAGTTGCTGATGGCCTTAATGGTATTGTTCACTGCCGGAAACATTCTTGCCTGGCAGGCACCTGATTACACGACACTGGTCATTGCCCGCCTGCTGACGGGTCTTGCCCATGGCGTCTTCTTCTCCATCGGCTCAACCATCGCGACGAGTCTGGTACCCAAAGAGAAAGCGGCCTCTGCCATTGCCATCATGTTTGGTGGTTTAACCGTGGCGCTGGTTACCGGTGTGCCGCTGGGAACCTTTATCGGTCAGCATTTTGGCTGGCGTGAAACCTTCCTGGCGGTCTCGCTGCTCGGGGTCATTGCGTTGATCAGCAGCCTGGTACTGATCCCATCGAACATTCCAGGTCGTGCTGCAGCGACGTTGCGTGATCAGCTAAAGGTCCTGACCCATCCACGTCTGCTCATGATCTATGCCATTACGGCGCTGGGTTATGGCGGTGTGTTTACCGCGTTTACCTTCCTGGCGCCAATGATGCAGGATCTGGCTGGCTTCTCTCCGAGTGCAGTCAGTTGGATCCTGCTGGGTTATGGCGTTTCGGTAGCAATCGGCAACATCTGGGGCGGCAAGCTGGCAGATAAACACGGCGCCGTTCCGGCATTGAAAATTATCTTTGCCGCGCTGGTTATCCTGCTGCTGGTCTTCCAGTTCACTGCCTCAATGCAGTATGCCGCACTGGCGACGGTACTGGTGATGGGGATCTTCGCCTTCGGCAACGTACCGGGCTTGCAGGTTTATGTGGTGCAGAAAGCCGAGATGTATACACCCAACGCTGTCGATGTGGCGTCTGGTTTGAACATTGCCGCTTTCAATGTTGGGATTGCGCTCGGGTCTATTATTGGTGGGCAGACCGTCGAACACTTCGGTCTGGCGCAAACTCCGTGGATTGGTGCCGTTATCGTTCTTGTCGCATTTTTGTTGATTGGCCTGAGCGGTCGTCTGGATAATCCTGCCCGTGTTGTGCCGGAATAAGCATGGTGTAAGCACTTGCTAACAAAACGAAACAGCGGTTTATCCGTAATTGCGTTGAAAGTGTGAGCTGAAAACCCTATAACATTAGAACCCGCTCCTGTTTCTGGACGGGTTCTGTCTATAGAGGTCGTGTCACATCGTGCGAAAAAATACCTATGCCATGCGTTATGTTGCCGGACAACCTGCGGAGAGAATATTACCGCCGGGTTCGTTTGCGAGCATTGGTCAGGCGTTGCCCGCCGGCGCACCTTTAAGCAGCGATGAAAAAATCCGGGTGCTGGTGTGGAATATCTTTAAACAGCAGCGTGCTGAATGGTTATCCGTCCTGCAGAACTTTGGTAAGGATGCGCATCTCGTTCTGCTGCAGGAGGCGCAAACCACCCCTGAGCTGGTAAGGTTTGCAACCACTAACTACCTCGCCGCCGACCAGGTGCCGGCATTTGTCCTGCCGCAGCATCCGTCAGGCGTGATGACGCTCTCAGCCGCTCACCCGGTTTATTGCTGCCCACTGCGCGAACGTGAGCCGCTCCTGCGCCTGGCAAAATCTGCTCTGGTCACCGTCTACCCGCTGCCGGATACTCGCCTGCTGATGGTGGTGAACATTCATGCGGTCAATTTCAGCCTCGGCGTTGACGTCTATAGCAAACAGTTACTGCCTATCGGCGATCAGATCGCGCATCACAGCGGTCCGGTTGTCATGGCCGGTGATTTCAATGCCTGGAGCCGCCCACGAATGAATGCGCTGTATCGCTTTGCGCGTGAGATGTCGCTGCGCGAAGTACGCTTTACCGATGATCAGCGTCGCAAGGCGTTTGGTCGTCCACTCGATTTTGTCTTCTATCGTGGTCTGAACGTGCACGAAGCCTCAGTGCTGGTGACTCGTGCATCCGATCACAATCCGCTACTCGTCGAATTCAGTCCCGGCAAGCCTGAGCGATAGAGGTGCGTCAGGTCTGCCGTGGGGCAGGCCTGCGCAGGTGCTGCCCTTTATTTTTCATCAACCGAAGGACAGCAAAATGACAACACAGTCCCATCATGACAACGTAGAAAAACAGTTTGGCTCCCAGGCGAAAGCCTATCTCACCAGTGCGGTTCACGCATCCGGGCGCGATCTGCAGCGTCTGGCTGAACGTCTGGCCGACTTCCCCGATGCCAGCGTGCTGGATTTAGGCTGCGGTGCGGGTCATGCCAGCTTTGTAGCGGCACAGCAGGTTAGCCATGTAACAGCATACGATTTATCCAGCCAGATGCTGGAGGTCGTCTCTGCGGCCGCCAGTGAGAAGGGGCTGGCGAATATCGCCACCCGTCAGGGTTATGCTGAATCCTTACCCTTTGCCGATCAATCGTTCGATATCGTTATCAGCCGCTACTCGGCGCATCACTGGCATGATGTCGGCCAGGCATTGCGCGAGGTTAAACGGGTTCTGAAGCCGGGCGGTTTAGTGATCATCATGGATATCATGTCGCCGGGTCATCCTGTACGTGATATCTGGTTGCAGACGGTTGAAGCCCTGCGTGATACCTCGCATGTCCGTAATTATTCCAGCGGTGAGTGGTTATCCATGTTCACTGAAGCAGGGCTGATTACACGGGCACTGGAAACCGACAGGCTGACGCTGGAGTTCTCCTCCTGGATTGCTCGTATGCGCACGCCCGAGGCATTAAGCCAGGCGATCAGGCTGTATCAGGACAGCGCTTCCGCTGAGGTAAAAGCCTATTTTGCATTGCAGGAAGAAGGCTCCTTTACCAGCGATACCCTCTTCGCTGAAGCCCAAAAGGCGGGATAAAACAAAAAAGGCACCGAGGGGAATCGGTGCCTTTTTACTTCAGGTTTCTGAAATCAGGAATCCGGAGTGGCGTTGTTTTTCACAAACAACGTTATCCGATCGCCAGGCTGCAGATTGTCGGTATCGCTATTCCAGCGCATCACATCTTTGATGTTCACGCCGTGACGCTTCGCAATACTCGAGAGCGAGTCGCCTTTTTGCACACGATAGGTAATGCTATCGTTGTTATTAGCGAGACGCTGTGCGCTATAACCCGCGCCAATCGTCAGGTTCTGACCCACTTTCAGGGTAGAGCCACGCAGCTTGTTCCACTGCTGCAGATCTTTCGTGCTCACGCCAAGACGTGATGCAATGCCTGAAAGTGTATCGCCTGTACGTACCTGATAGCTCCGGCTGTTAACCGGTGAATTATCCGCGATCAGCGTAGACTGAACCGCAGCAATTTCACCTGCAGCCAGCGATACCCGTAGCTGTTCAGCGTGCTTCTGCGGCACCAGAACGTATTTCGGCCCGCTGTTACCAAGTGTAGAGCCTTTCACACCTGCGTTGAAGGCTTTCAGTTTGGTGACCGAGATACCTGCCATATCCGCAACCTGTCTCAATTCAACAGGGTTGTTGATACGCACTCTCGCCAGCGCGCGACTTTCGTCCGAAGTCGGCAGCTTCACGCCGTACTGTTGGCTGTTTTTGAAGATTTCACTCAAAGCCAGCATTTTCGGTACGTATAGTTTGGTTTCCCGTGGCAGTGGAAGCGACCAAAAGTCGGTAGGTTTACCCCGTGCTTTATTCGCTTTCATTGCCTTCAGTACACGACCCTCACCGCTGTTATACGCAGCGACAGTCAGCAACCAGTCACCGTCGAACATCTTGTTCAGACGTTGCATCATGTCGAGAGCGGCAGTCGTCGAGGCGACCACATCACGACGTGCATCGTAGTTGCGGGTCTGTTTTAAACCATAATTTCGCCCTGTGCTCGGTATGATCTGCCAAAGACCTGCGGCCTTGGCGCCAGACGTTGCGTGTGGGTCAAAAGCGCTCTCCACTATGGGTAGTAGTACCAGTTCCATGGGCATGTTACGTTTCTTAACTTGCCCTGCTATCCAGTACATATACGGCTCTGCCCGTAAAGTTACATCGTGGAGATAGCTCTTATTGCTTAAATACTTCTGTTTCTGTTCGCGAATCCGGCTGTTTTCCGGAATCCCCATCTTCAGCTCGTCGCCAATAGAGACCCACAAGTCTTGATCCTGTGCGAAAGACGTCCCATCGTCTGCCCATCGCGATTGACTTGTAAACTTCCCTGCTTCCCCTTGACCAGCTGCAGAAAGGCTCTGTGCGTGCTGTTGTACGTTGCCAGTGTTCTGAGACGCCTGGCAACCCACAAGCAGGACAGAGGCGAGTAATATCGCTTTTGCCTTCATGTGTGTGTCAATAGTTGCTTAAAAGACGAGCGATGATAACGACGAATATTTAAAAAGGCAACACGCAATTGTCAGAAGTTATCTTTCTTCGCCCTTAACCATGCGAAACACTGCTCAGGTTGTTGCATATTTGTTTCTTCATTAAATTTACTAATTAAATCAATATCATTTGCTCTGAGAAATAAATTAATTTTGCGCTCATTTTTCAGAATTCCGGGCAGTGTTTTTTGATTTTTTGCACGTAACTCATTCACTTTGCGGTAATAATCCTGAATCGCCACATCCTCTGGCAGAAGGTGCATCGCAAACTTCATATTCGCTAAAGTGTACTCATGCGCGCAGCAAATAAGTGTATCGTCGGGAAGAGCGTTAATTTTCTGGAAGGACTGGTACATCTGGGCTGTCGTACCTTCAAACAGTCTGCCACAGCCGCCAGAAAACATCGTATCGCCACAAAAAAGATAAGGAAAACTGAAGAACGAGATATGTCCTAAAGTGTGACCCGGAGTGGCAATTACAGAAAACTCCGACTCAAGAATGAGGATCTTTTCTCCATCTTCGACTACGCGTGTGGTGCCCTTATTTTGTGTCTCAGCGGGGCCGTAGACCACAAGATGCGGAAATTTTGCACAGATCGCCGCGACACCGTCCACATGATCGTGGTGGTGGTGCGTGAGCAGGATCGCTTCTGGTTGCCACTGATTTTGCTCGATGGCCTTTAATACCGGCTCAGCCTCACCAGGATCGACAATAATGCATCGACCTTCATCATTGGTTAAAACCCAGATGTAATTGTCCTGAAAAGCAGGAATACTGATAAGATTCATACATTACCTCTCATAGCGTGGCGGGTGTTTTGATGAAACCGGCAAGGATACCTCAGATTGTCTCAGCACCAGCACATTGGGCGGAATTGCCCTGGGGTGAATACTATCGCGAAGCGCTTGAGCAGCAGCTAAAGCCCTGGTTTGCGAAAATGTATGGTTTTCACCTGCTTAAGATTGGCAATCTGAGCGCGGAAATCAACTCTGAAAGCTGCGGGATTTCACATCAGGTCAATGTTTCGCTGGGGGGCGAGCCTGTTCAGGTGAAGGCCAATCCGTTAAATCTGCCGTTTGCCGAAAAATCCGTGGATGCCTGCCTGCTGGCGCATTCGCTGCCCTGGTGCGACGATCCCCACCGTTTACTCCGCGAAGCCGACCGGGTTCTGATTGACGATGGCTGGCTGGTGATCAGTGGATTCAACCCGATGAGCCTGATGGGTTTGCGCAAGCTGGTGCCGGTGCTGCGCCGCACCCCGCCGTACAACAGCCGGATGTTCACCCTGATGCGCCAGTTGGACTGGCTGTCGCTGCTCAACTTTGAGGTGATGCACCATAGCGGTTTTCAGGTATTACCCTGGACGCGGCAGGGCGGGAAGATGCTCAGCACCCATTTCCCGGCGCTGGGCTGTATGCAGCTGATTGTGGCGCGCAAGCGAACCATCCCCCTGACGCTCAATCCCATGAAGCAAAGTAAAGCGAAAACCCGACTGCGTGCCGCCGTGGGCGCCACGCGGCAATACCGCAAGCCCTAATCAGGCTTCCGGTTTATACCCGACATCATCATGCTGCGGATTCATCGCGGCAGCGCGGGCCAGTTCGTCGCAGCGTTCGTTTTCAGGATGCCCTGCGTGGCCTTTCACCCATTCCCACTGGATTTTATGCTGGCTGAGTGCCGCATCAAGACGCTGCCAGAGATCGACATTCTTCACCGGTTTTTTGTCGGCTGTTTTCCAGCCCCGTTTTTTCCAGTTATGGATCCACTGGGTGATCCCCTGGCGCACATACTGGCTGTCCGTGCTCAGCACAATATCGCAGTGCTCTTTCAGCGCCTCAAGGGCAACAATCGCGGCCATCAACTCCATACGGTTGTTGGTGGTCAGGCGGTAGCCTTCGTTGAAAGTTTTTTCGTGTTCGCGATAACGCAAAATCGCACCGTAGCCCCCCGGGCCTGGGTTGCCGAGGCATGATCCGTCGGTGTAAATCTCTACCTGTTTACGCATCCTGGCAGACATCCTGTAATCAAAACGGTAAGTCTGACATAAATGGTCGTTATCAGCACTGCAAAATAAAGCCGATGCGAATTAGCCTTTGAAGGCCTGACCAGGTTGTTTACAATGTCGCCATTGAACAGAGCAGGTTTTCAGAATGAGTATTGCAGACACACATAACGCCGACAGGATCATTGTCCTCGATACCGAAACCACGGGTATGAACCAGATCGGTGCTCACTATGAAGGGCACAAGATCATCGAGATCGGTGCGGTAGAGGTGATCAACCGCCGTCTTACCGGCAATAACTTCCATGTCTACCTGAAGCCAGACCGGCTGGTGGACCCGGAAGCCTTTGGCGTTCACGGTATCGCAGATGAATTCTTACTGGATAAACCTACCTTTGCCGACGTCGCCGATGAATTCATCGACTACATCAAAGGTGGCGAGCTGGTCATTCATAACGCCTCGTTTGATATCGGCTTTATGGATTATGAATTCAGCAAGCTCAACCGCGGTCTGCCGAAGACCGACACCTTCTGTAAAGTCACCGACAGCCTGGCGATGGCAAGAAGGATGTTCCCCGGCAAACGTAATAGCCTCGATGCGTTGTGCTCGCGCTATGAAATAGATAACAGCAAGCGAACGCTGCACGGGGCATTGCTCGATGCCCAGATCCTGGCCGATGTCTATCTGATTATGACGGGTGGCCAGACAGCTTTGGCCTTTAATGCCGATAACGATTCACAGCAGCAGACCGGGGAGAGCGAAATCCAGCGCCTTGTCCGTCAGTCCAGCGCATTACGCGTTATTCTCGCAAGCGATGAAGAGTTACTGGCGCATGAATCGCGTCTGGATCTGGTACAGAAGAAGGGCGGTAGCTGCCTCTGGCGCGGCTAAATGCGGCGGAGGTGCTGTTAAAATAACCGTTTGGAGTGTTTTTGCAGCAAACGATTCAAAAGCAGAGAAAAAGCATTGACGGGATCGGAGGCAAACCGTAATATCTGCCTCGTTCCCAAGGGAACACAGCGGAGCGGTAGTTCAGTCGGTTAGAATACCTGCCTGTCACGCAGGGGGTCGCGGGTTCGAGTCCCGTCCGTTCCGCCACTATTAAGAAGGCCTGAATCAGCAATGATTCAGGCCTTTGTCATTTTATCACGTAGCTAATTTAGCCAGGCAGCAAACGTTGGTGCCGCCCGGCTGATGTTTAATTAATGCTAAACGGATCCGCATCCTGCCAGGCAGGAAACTTCTCCCGATATTCTCTTAATGCCGTCAGCGACAGCTCTGCGTCAATGCGCGTAGCATGATGGGGATCTGCGGTGGCGATGATCTCGCCCTGCGGATTAATCACCCGGCTGTCGCCGCGATAGTGATGCCCGTTACCGTCGGTACCGACCCGGTTGCAGCCCGCAACATAGGCCTGGTTCTCGATGGCCCTTGCTGTCAGCAGTGCCTGCCAGTGCAGCGAGCGCGGGGCAGGCCAGTTAGCGACATACAGCGCCAGGTCATAATCGTTACGGTTACGCGACCACACCGGGAAGCGCAGGTCGTAACAGACTAAGGGCAGAATGCGCCAGCCGCGCCACTCAAACACCAGCCGCTCGTTACCCGCTTCATAATGCTGGTGCTCATCCGCCATGCGGAACAGGTGGCGCTTATCATAGAAATGCACCTTACCCTCAGGCTCCACCAGCAGAAAACGGTTAACCGGCCCGCGTTCGGTCTGCAAGGCGGCGCTTCCGGCGATTAGCGCCTGGGTTTGCTGCGCCCTGGCCTGCATCCAGGCGACCACATCCGCCTGTGGCAGAGACTGTTTTGCCGCTTCCATGGCAAACCCGGTGGTGAACATTTCCGGCAGGATAATAATATCGCGTCCGGTGATCCCCTCCAGTTGACGATCAAAATGGCGCAGGTTGGCGGGGCCATCCATCCACACCAGCGGTTGTTGCAAAAGCGTAATCTTCAAACCAGGCACAGTAAGACTCCTCGAAGAACCACATTTTGACACTGTAGCACGACAATCAGAGAAACGGGTGGCAATAAAAAACCCCGCACCAGGCGGGGTTCTTTAGCACTGAAACGGGTTAGGCGGCTTCAGGTTTACGCACACTCTCTGCAAACTTTACCGGCTGTGTCGCCAGCTCATCGGCGTCGAAATCATCGACGTTGATACTGCGCAGACGGCTCTCTTCAGCTTTGATCAGCACGGCTGCTTCATCCTGGCTGATGATGCCGCCCGCCAGCGCCTGTTTCGCCAGTTCATCCAGACGGGTAAATGGCAGGTTTTTGCCCAACTGTTTGCAGATCTTCTGATGAATCGGATCGGCTGCCATCACATCCAGCAGCGCCTCTTCCAGCAGGCCAACCGGGTTATGCTCGCTTGGCGTCAGATACTGGCCGCGGCCGATACGGGAGCGGGTCGCGCTCGGCACCTGTAGGATCTTCGCTACTTTGTGGTCCAGCTTATCGGACGGCGCCAGATAGTGACGACCGGTCGGGAAGATGACCACGCGCAGCGCGCCAGCCACAAAGCGGTTCGGGAAGTTCACCAGCAGATCGTCGATGGCCTGTTCCGCCTGATACAGCGCATCCTGCACGCCCCAGTGAACCAATGGCAGATCCGCTTCGTGACGACCTTCATCGTCGTAGCGTTTCAGTACCGCCGAGGCGAGGAAGATCTGGCTCAGCACATCACCCAGACGCGCAGAGATACGTTCCCGGCGTTTCAGGCTACCACCCAGTACCGCCATCGATACGTCGGAGAGTAGCGCAAGGTTGGCACTCAGACGGTTCAGATGCTGATAGTAACGACGGGTTGCATCGCCGGTAGGTGTGGCGCTGGTCAGGCCGCGGGTCAGTCCCAGCCAGAAGCTGCGTACTTTGTTGCTGCCGACGTGGCCGATGTGTTTAAACAGCAGTTTATCGAAGGCATCTACGTCGTTGTTCTGTGCGGCTGCCATCTCTTCCAGTACATATGGATGGCAGCGGATTGCGCCCTGACCGAAGATCATCATGCTGCGGGTCAGAATGTTTGCCCCTTCAACGGTGATGGCAATAGGTGCGCCCTGATAGCCACGCGCCAGGAAGTTGCCTTCGCCCAGCATAATGCCTTTCCCGCCAGCAATATCCATTGCATCGATGATCGACTGCTGCGCACGGTGAGTACAGTGGTACTTCACGATAGCTGACAGCACGGCCGGTTTTTCACCCAGCATAATCCCGTAAGTAATTAATGAAGCCGCCGCATCCATCACATAGGCATTACCCGCGATACGTGCCAGAGGTTCTTCAATCCCTTCCATCTTACCAATAGAGACTTTGAACTGACGGCGGATGTGAGCGTAAGCGCCAATCCCCATCGCCACGGATTTCAGCCCACCGGTTGAGTTCGACGGCAGCGTAATGCCGCGGCCAACGGACAGACATTCCACCAGCATACGCCAGCCCTGACCGGCCATTTTTGGGCCGCCGATGATGTAATCAATCGGGACAAAGATATCCTGACCGCGGGTCGGACCGTTCTGGAACGGCACATTCAGCGGGAAGTGACGACGACCAATTTCCACACCCGGGGTAGAGGTTGGGATCAGCGCACAGGTAATGCCCAGATCCTCTTCACCCCCTAACAGCTTGTTCGGGTCGGAGAGTTTAAAGGCCAGGCCCAGCACGGTGGCGATGGGGGCCAGCGTAATGTAGCGTTTGTTCCAGGTCAGGCGCATACCCAGCATCTGCTCACCCTGCCACTCGCCCATACAGACCACGCCGGTGTCCGGGATAGCGCCTGCATCAGAACCCGCTTCCGGGCTGGTCAGTGCGAAGCAAGGGATTTCCAGACCGCGTGCCAGACGCGGCAGATAGTGATCTTTCTGCTCTTCAGTACCGTAATGTTGCAGCAGTTCACCCGGGCCTAATGAGTTAGGTACGCCGACGGTGATCGCCAGGATCCCGGAAACGCCGGACAGTTTTTGCAGAACACGTGCCTGAGCGTAAGCAGAGAACTCCAGCCCGCCGTACTCTTTCTTAATGATCATCGCGAAGAAGCGATGCTCTTTTAAAAATGCCCACAGTTCAGGCGGCAGATCGGCCATTTCATGCGTGATCTGGAAGTCATTCGCCATCCGGCAGGCTTCTTCAACCGGGCCATCAATAAATGCCTGCTCTTCCGCAGTAAGGCGCGGCTGCGGATAGTTATGCAGCTTTTTCCAGTCTGGCTTGCCCTGGAACAGGTCGCCTTCCCACCAGGTGGTGCCAGCGTCGATGGCCTCTTTTTCGGTCCGCGACATCGGCGGCATCACCTTACGGAAGCCGCGGAATACCGGAGCGGAAATCATCGACTTACGCATGGAGGCGACGTTGAATGGCACCAGGATGATCGCCAGCGGAACCAGCACCCAAGGGTTCCAGATGCCGGCCAAGCCGAGCGCAGCGGTCCAGGCCAGTAAGATAACGCTGCTCAAAACTAAGCTAACCCGGTGGTAGAACAACACCCCGAGCAGAACAACGGATAAGAGAATACTTAAAATCATCATAACGAAAAGCTCCCTGTCTTGTAGGAGGTCTGACCACTTGTGATGATATGGTTGTAGTGGATGTTATTTCTTTTAGCAATGCATTCACAAAATAATTACAACCTGGTTCACATTGTTCAGGTTTTACGCGCCACAAAAAAGCAAAACGCCCGATGATTGATGCGGCTTTAGCTTCTCGCTTTTACTGCTATCCGGTAAACTTGCTCTGTTATTTCATCAATACTGAAGGATTATCCTCATGTACCAGGATCTTATTCGTAACGAACTGAACGAAGCGGCGGAAACGCTGGCTAACTTTCTGAAAGATGAAGCCAATATTCACGCTATTCAGCGCGCGGCGGTCCTGCTTGCCGACAGCTTCAAAGAGGGCGGTAAAGTGCTCTCCTGCGGCAATGGCGGTTCACATTGTGATGCCATGCACTTTGCCGAAGAGCTGACCGGTCGTTATCGTGAAAACCGTCCGGGCTATCCGGCGATTGCCATCTCTGACGTCAGCCACATCTCCTGCGTCGGCAATGACTTCGGTTACGATCACATCTTCTCCCGCTATGTCGAAGCGGTAGGGCGTGAAGGGGATGTCCTGCTGGGGATCTCTACTTCCGGCAATTCCGGCAACGTGATCAAAGCCATTGAAGCGGCCCGCGAGAAGGGGATGAAAGTCATTACCCTGACCGGCAAAGACGGCGGCAAAATGGCGGGTACGGCGGATATCGAAATTCGCGTGCCACACTTCGGTTATGCTGATCGTATTCAGGAAATTCACATCAAAGTGATCCACATTCTGATTCAGTTAATCGAAAAAGAGATGGCCAAGTAAGACTTCGCTGGGGGCGTATCGCCCCCGCTGTTGTGGAGGTGATGTATGTGCGAACTGCTCGGGATGAGCGCCAATGTGCCGACCGATATCTGCTTCAGTTTTACCGGGCTGGTGCAGCGCGGTGGAGGAACCGGGCCGCATAAAGACGGCTGGGGTATCACCTTCTACGAAGGAAAAGGCTGTCGCACGTTCAAGGATCCACAACCCAGCTTCAACTCTCCGATTGCCAAACTGGTGCAGGATTATCCGATTAAATCCTGCTCGGTGGTGGCCCATATTCGCCAGGCCAACCGCGGTGAAGTCGCGCTGGAAAACACCCATCCGTTTACCCGCGAGCTGTGGGGACGCAACTGGACTTACGCCCACAACGGCCAACTGAGCGGCTATAAATCGCTGGAGACCGGCAACTTCCGCCCGGTGGGGGAAACCGACAGTGAAAAGGCCTTCTGCTGGTTGCTGCATAAATTGACTGAGCGCTACCCACGTACCCCCAGCAATATGACCGCCGTGTTTAAATACATTGCGTCACTGGCGTCTGAGTTACGTGAGAAAGGCGTGTTTAATATGCTGTTGTCTGACGGGCGCTACGTGATGGCGTTCTGCTCTACGAATCTTTTCTGGATCACCCGCCGCGCACCTTTTGGCGTGGCAAAGCTTCTGGATCAGGATGTGGAAATTGATTTTCAGACAGAGACCACACCGAACGATGTGGTCACTGTGATTGCAACGCAGCCGCTGACCGGCAACGAAACCTGGCAAAAGATTATGCCAGGCGAGTGGATCTTATTTTGTCTCGGGGAGCGCGTAGTTTGACGCCAGCTGTGGATGGACAACTTCGTGGCTCAGCGGCTTGCTGACCACATAACGTCCATCCACCACCGAAACGGTTGGCGGCTTACGCGTCTGCTGGAAGTAGTCATAACCCGGTTTCAGCTGTTTCCAGAAATCCGCATAGTAAGAGCGTTGATGACGCTGCATGTTAGCGTCGGTCATACGGAACGGATAGATGCTCACCTGGACGGCCGACTGGCCAAACACCAGCGCACCGGTCACAAACTGGAAGATCTCATCGATTCCGCTGTCGGTCATGGCGTAGCAGCCAACAGAGACACAGGCACCGTGGATCATCAGGTATTTACCGTCATAGCCATGCGCACGGTCAAAGGCATTCGGGAAACCGATGTTGATGGCTTTATAGAAGCGGCTGTCTGGTTTTAGCTGGCTACGCTGAACGCTGTAGAACCCCTCCGGGCTTTTAAAATCGCCCTGACGCTGTTTCGGGCCGAGGCCGCCGGAGTAGTTACAGATTTTATAGCTGTCGAGCAGCTGATACGTCTCACCCATCTTCACGTACAGGTCTAACGTGCGCTCTTCTTTAAAGATCTGGATATAGACCGGAGAGCCCATCAACTGCTGCTTGTATTCTTTGCTAACTGGTGTCGTTGAACTGTTGCTGCTGAGCAGCCCGGCAAACGAAACGCAGGGAATAAGAAGCATCGCAATGAACAATGCGATTTTACGCATACTACAGGTTCCTTGATAAAACATAACCAACTTGCCAGGACGGCAAAAGAGACCCGAAATCAGATTTATCTGCATTAGGCGTGCTCACATTAGCACCACTGCATTTTTTCGCAAGCGTCAGCACGTCGGTTTACAAAATAGTTTTCCCTTATAACCTGGATTAACCGCGCTGGCATTGAGAACTTTGCGTAATCGGTCGCATTTTAGCACCTGCCGCTGCGTTATCCCTGCCGCCTGATAGGGGAAAATGGTACACTGCGGCCGTCTTATGACTGAAGGGTAAGAAAGGACGCTTTTTCAGGATCATCCACGGTTCTGCTGCTCATACAGGCGAGTTCTCGCCCCCCTTTCTCTATCCTGTGCAACGACTTCTGACTCGTCCGGCATCCTGGCCGGAACGGTTACTCATGGATATCAACTAACACTATGATTAGAATCAGAAAAGGACTTGATTTGCCGATTTCTGGCATCCCTTTACAGCAGATATTGCCTTCTGCAACACCTCGCCATGTGGCGATCATGGGGGACGACTACATTGGTATGCGTCCCACCATGCTGGTGCAGGAGGGCGATAGCGTTACTAAGGGCCAGGCGTTATTCGAGGATAAAAAAAATCCCGGCGTCCTCTTCACCGCACCCGCCAGCGGGACGGTGGTGGCCATTCATCGTGGCGAACGTCGCGTGCTGCAATCGGTGGTGATCCGGCTTGAAGGCGATCGGCAGCGCGAATTTACCCGCTACGATGTCGCCGATCTCCCCTCGCTCACCCGTCAGGCTGTACAAGCGCAACTGCTGGAATCAGGGTTGTGGACGGCGCTGCGTACCCGTCCTTTCAGCAAAACGCCGGTGCCCGGCACTGTGCCGGCCGCTATCTTTGTTACCGCGATGGATACCAACCCGCTTAGCGCTGACCCGCAGCCTCTTATTCTGGCGCAGCGTCAGGCATTCGATGCCGGGCTGACCCTTCTCACGCACCTGACGGACGGCAAAGTGCATGTTTGCCAGGCGAACGGCGGCAAGCTGGGCGGGCATCCTCAAGGAAAGGTAACGTTTAATACCTTCGCCGGGCCGCATCCGGCAGGGTTGCCAGGCACGCACATCCATTTCCTGGAGGCCGTCAGCCTGACCAAACAGGTCTGGCATCTTAACTACCAGGACGTTATCGCCATCGGCAAACTGTTCACCACCGGCGAGCTGTATACCGATCGGGTTATCGCTCTGGGCGGCCCACAAATGCGCAACCCTCGGCTGGTGCGCACCTGTCTGGGCGCAGACATCAATGACCTGCTGGTGGACGAAACCCTGGAGGGCGAAAACCGCCATATTTCGGGGTCTGTGCTGAGCGGCAGGCATGCAGTAGGTGCCCATGCTTATCTTGGGCGTTTTCATTTACAGATAAGCGTGGTGAAAGAGGGACGCGAGAAAGAGCTGTTCGGCTGGGTAATGCCCGGCAAAGAGAAGTTCTCCGTTACCCGCACGACGCTGGGCCACTTCCTGCGCAACAAACTGTTTAACTTCTCTACGGATACCCATGGCGGCGAGCGGGCTATGGTGCCCATCGGTAACTACGAGCGCGTAATGCCGCTCGACATCCTGCCGACCCTGCTGCTGCGCGATCTGCTGGCGGGCGATACCGACAGTGCCCAGGCGCTGGGCTGCCTCGAACTGGATGAAGAAGATCTGGCGCTGTGCACCTACGTTTGCCCCGGTAAATACGAATACGGACCCGTATTGCGCGAGGTGTTAACCCGCATTGAGCAGGAAGGATAACTGATGGGCCTGAAACATCTCATTGAAAAGCTGGAGCCGCATTTCACCCACGGCGGCAAGCTGGAAAAGTATTACCCGCTATTTGAAGCGACCGCGACGCTGCTCTATACGCCAGGCCAGGTCACTAAAGGGGCCGCGCACGTGCGCGACGCCATCGACCTCAAGCGCATGATGATCCTCGTCTGGTTCGCAGTGTTCCCGGCGATGTTCTGGGGTATGTATAACGTTGGTCTGCAAACGATCCCCGCGCTGACGCATCTTTATGATGCCCAGCAGCTGTCGCAGGTTATCGCAGGCGACTGGCACTACCGGGTGGCGCAGATGCTCGGCGTCAGCTTTACCCCGGATGCTGGTTGGATCAGCATGATGACACTGGGAGCGGTCTATTTCCTGCCTATCTACCTGACGGTATTTTTGGTCGGCGGCTTCTGGGAAGTGCTGTTCGCGATTATCCGCAAGCATGAGATCAACGAAGGCTTCTTTGTTACCTCCATTCTGTTTGCCCTGATTGTTCCTCCGACCTTGCCTCTGTGGCTGGCGGCGATGGGTATCAGCTTTGGCGTGGTGATGGCGAAGGAGATCTTCGGTGGCACCGGACGCAACTTCCTTAACCCGGCTCTGGCCGGACGGGCGTTCCTGTTCTTTGCCTACCCGGCGCAGATCTCTGGCGATCTGGTCTGGACGGCAGCGGACGGTTTCTCTGGTGCGACGCCACTGTCGCAGTGGGCCGCCCATGGCGGCGAGTCGTTGATCAACAACGCGACCGGCCAGCCAGTGAGTTGGTTCGATGCCTTTATCGGCACCATTCCTGGCTCGATCGGGGAAGTTTCCACGCTGATGATCCTGATTGGCGGGGCCATCATTCTGTTTGGCCGCGTCGCCTCCTGGCGCATTGTGGCGGGTGTAATGCTCGGCATGATCCTCACTGCCACGCTGTTTAACCTGATCGGCTCAGCCACCAACCCGATGTTCGCCATGCCGTGGTACTGGCATCTGGTACTGGGCGGTTTCGCCTTCGGCATGATGTTTATGGCGACCGACCCGGTTTCGGCCTCGTTCACTAATAAAGGGAAATGGTGGTACGGCGCGCTTATCGGGGTTATGTGTGTCCTGATTCGTGTCGTCAACCCGGCCTACCCGGAAGGAATGATGCTGGCAATCCTGTTCGCCAACCTGTTTGCGCCGCTGTTCGATTACCTGGTGGTGCGTGCCAACATCAAACGGAGGAAGGCGCGTGGCTGAGATGAAAAATAATGACAGCATCGGCAAGACGCTGATGGTGATCATCGTACTGTGTCTGGTCTGTTCCATCGTGGTGGCAGGCTCTGCGGTAGGGCTTAAGCCTCGCCAGCAGGAGCAACGCGCCCTCGACAAGCAGCGTAACATTCTGGCGGTAGCGGGCCTGATGCAGGGCGAAATGAGCGCCGAGGATGTGGCGCAGCTCTTCGCTGAACGCATCACACCGCGTCTGGTCGATCTCAATACCGGCGAGCTGCTGGAGAGCGATCCGGCCAGCTATAACCAGGCGCAGGCGCTGAAAGATCCGCAGCGCAGCACTGAACTGGAAGCCAGCCAGGATCCCGCTGGCATCAAACGTCGCAGCAACACAGCAGAGATCTACCTGGTGCGCGATGAGCAAAAGCGCGTTCAGGAGCTGGTTCTGCCGGTATATGGCAACGGGCTATGGTCGATGATGTACGCCTTCGTCGCTCTCAACACCGATGGCCGCACGATTAAAGGCATCACTTATTACGATCAGGGGGAAACCCCGGGGCTGGGCGGCGAAGTGGAAAATCCGGCCTGGCGAGCGCAGTTTGTGGGCAAAAAAGTGCTGGATGATAACGGCCAACCGGCTTTGAAAGTGATAAAAGGAGGCGCGCGTTCGGGTGATGAGTACGCCGTTGATGGCCTTTCCGGCGCCACGCTGACCTCAAATGGCGTTCAGCACAGCTTTGATTTCTGGATGGGTGAGCTGGGTTTTGGACCCTTTCTTAAAAAGGTACGTGAAGGAGAGCTGAACAATGGCTGATGCGGGCGAACTGAAAGAAGTTAAACGGGTTCTTATCGGGCCGCTCATCGCCAATAACCCGATCACCCTGCAGGTGCTGGGCGTCTGTTCGGCGCTGGCGGTGACCACCAAACTGGAAACCGCCGTGGTGATGACCCTGGCGGTAACCCTGGTGACGGCGTTTTCCAGCATGTTCATCTCGATGATCCGCCACCACATCCCCAACAGCGTGCGCATCATCGTGCAGATGGCGATTATCGCCTCGCTGGTGATCGTGGTGGATCAGTTGCTGCGGGCGTTTGCCTACGAAACTTCAAAGCAGCTGTCGGTGTTTGTCGGCCTGATTATCACCAACTGCATCGTAATGGGACGCGCAGAAGCCTATGCCATGAAGATGCCGCCGCTGGCGAGCTTTATGGATGGGATCGGCAACGGTCTCGGCTATGGCGTGATCCTGCTGACGGTCGGTTTCCTGCGTGAGCTGATCGGTAGCGGCAAGCTGTTTGGCATCACCGTACTGGATACCGTGCAAAACGGCGGCTGGTATCTGCCTAACGGTCTGTTCCTGCTGGCCCCCAGCGCGTTCTTCATTATCGGTTTGCTGATCTGGGCGGTGAGAACCTGGCGCCCTGAGCAGCAGGAAAAGGAGTAACCGACAATGGCTCATTACCTGAGTTTGTTTGTGCGGGCGGTGTTTGTTGAAAACATGGCGCTCGCGTTTTTCCTCGGCATGTGTACGTTCCTTGCCGTGTCTAAAAAGGTATCGACCGCCTTCGGGCTGGGCGTTGCCGTCACGGTGGTGTTAGGGCTGTCGGTTCCGATTAACAACCTGGTCTTTAACCTGGTGCTGCGCGACGGTGCGCTGGTGGAGGGGGTTGATTTGAGCTTCCTCAACTTCATCACCTTCATTGGCGTCATTGCGGCGCTGGTGCAGATCCTGGAGATGATCCTTGATAAATACTTCCCGTCACTCTACACGGCGCTGGGGATCTTCCTGCCGTTGATCGCCGTGAACTGCGCCATCTTCGGCGGCGTGTCGTTTATGGTACAGCGTGATTACAACTTTACCGAGTCGGTGGTGTACGGCTTCGGCTCTGGTATCGGCTGGATGCTTGCCATCGTGACGATGGCGGGTCTGCGCGAAAAAATGAAGTATGCCAACGTGCCGGCCGGGTTGCGCGGCTTAGGGATCACCTTTATCACCACCGGGCTGATGGCGCTGGGCTTTATGTCCTTCTCCGGTGTGCAGCTGTAAGGGCAAAATAGATGGAAATTATACTTGGCGTAGTGATGTTCACGTTGATCGTGCTGGTGCTCTCAGGGCTAATTCTGGTGGCGCGGTCAAAGCTGGTGAACTCCGGCGATGTGATCATCGAGATTAACGATGAGGCGGATAAGCAGATCCGCACCCCTGCAGGTGACAAGCTGCTGAACACGCTTTCCGGCAATGGCATTTTTATCTCTTCTGCCTGCGGCGGCGGCGGTTCCTGCGGGCAATGCCGGGTCACGGTCAAAGAGGGCGGCGGGGATATTCTACCGACCGAGCTGTCACACATTAGCAAGCGTGAGGCGAAAGAGGGCTGTCGTCTGGCCTGTCAGGTGGCGGTGCGCCAGGACATGAAGATTGAACTGCCGGAGGAGATCTTCGGCGTGAAAAAGTGGCAGTGTGAAGTTATCTCCAACGATAACAAAGCCACCTTCATTAAAGAGCTGAAGCTGCGCGTTCCCGATGGCGAAGATGTGCCGTTCCGTGCGGGCGGCTACATTCAGATTGAATGCCCGGCGCATACTGTCGCGTACAAAGACTTTGACGTTCCTGACGAGTACCGCGGTGACTGGGATAAATTCAACCTGTTCCGCTTTGTCTCTGAGGTCAAAGAGCCGACGCTGCGCGCCTACTCCATGGCCAACTACCCGGAAGAGAAGGGCATCATCATGCTCAACGTGCGTATCGCCACGCCGCCGCCGGGCGTACCGGATGCGCCGCCGGGGATCATGTCGTCTTATATCTGGTCGCTGAAAGCGGGTGATAAGGTCACCATCTCCGGTCCGTTTGGTGAGTTCTTTGCCAAAGAGACCGACGCCGAAATGGTCTTTATCGGCGGGGGCGCCGGGATGGCGCCGATGCGCTCGCACATTTTTGATCAGCTTAAGCGCCTGGGCAGTCAGCGTAAGATCAGCTTCTGGTATGGCGCCCGTTCGCTGCGTGAAATGTTCTATCAGGAGGAGTTCGAACAGCTGGCGCGCGACAACCCGAACTTCAGCTTCCACATTGCGCTCTCCGATCCGCTGCCGGAAGACAACTGGACCGGCTATACCGGGTTCATTCATAACGTGCTGTATGAAAACTATCTCAAACAGCATGCCGCCCCGGAAGACTGCGAGTTCTACATGTGCGGGCCGCCGATGATGAACGCCGCCGTCATCAAAATGTTGCAGGATCTCGGTGTAGAGGATGAGAACATCATGCTGGATGATTTTGGAGGCTGATGATGATGACCTTCCTGCTGACCTTTGCGATGTTTGTGCTGGTGGTGTTTGGCATGTCGCTCGGTTGGTTGATTAAGCGCAAAAGTATTCAGGGCAGCTGCGGCGGCATCTCCTCATTGGGGATGGAAAAAGTCTGCGATTGCCCGGAGCCGTGCGACGCGCGTAAAAAGCGTATTGCACGAGAAGCGCAACGCCAGCAGAACCGGATCCTCTGAATAATACAGGCCGCGACAGCGGCCTGCTTTTTTACTTAAGCCAGGCGCTGGCCTGCGCGGGCGAATCCACCATCACGCCGTCAGCCCCCAATGCTTGTGCTTTCTGGTAATCCTCTGCGGAGTTAACACCGAGCAGGATCACATGGGCATTTCCCTGAGAGCGGAAACAGTCCATCGCCTCCTTATCCCACGTCAGGGTTGCCGGGGAGATACCATCCCCCAGCGTGAATTTCTCCACCACCTCTACCTTGCGATTCAGTTCCAGCCCGTACCAGTACGCATCCATTTTCTTTGCCGGCGTCTGGCAAACGTGGTTCAGCGAGATATTCGCCAGCCGGGTGCGTGTTTCACTGCGGGTGACAAAGCGCGGCACTTCCGCAGGCAGCGCATCCAGATAGCGATCCTCTGTGGAATATACGCGAACACGCGTCAGGCTGTTGGTCTCTTTCAGCACGCTAAGTAGCTGTTTACCCATCTCAGCCGGATCGGCGTCGGGAGATTTAATATCGATGTAAAACGGGGTGTCAGGCCAGCGTTCAAGCACCACTTTCAGGGTTGGAATTGTGCTCCCGGCGACCTTTTCTTTCCATTTAGCCCCGGCATCAACTGTCGCCAGTTCCGCCTGGGTGTACTGCGAAATCTTTCCCTTTGCTGTGGTTAATGCGCTGAGATCGCTGGGACGATAAAGCACCGGCGCACCGTCACGGCTGAGCTGCACGGTGACCCAGATAGCCTGAGCGCGGTTTTCCAGCGCCAGCTGGATAGCCGGAAGGGTATTCTCCGGCGCGTCGGCGGTTCCTCCACGGTGAGCAATCATTTGTGGGCTGGCCCAGGCGGAGGTGGTGAGCACAAGTGAGGCGATAATCATTTTTTTCATGAATAATTTTCCATTTTAAATCATGTAATTCAATGAGTTGTAAATGCTTGATGGCGTATTCTTGTACCACGCTTTAATGACAGGAGTGAGACGGTAAATCTGCTGACGCATTTTTTGCACTTTGTTATACTGTGCATAATTACAGGTGTGGTGACGATGATGCGCAAGATAATCCATGTCGATATGGACTGTTTTTTCGCTGCGGTAGAGATGCGCGATAACCCGGCGCTGCGGGATATCCCCATTGCGATTGGCGGCAGTCGTGTGCAGCGTGGGGTAATCAGCACGGCCAACTACCCAGCACGTAAGTTTGGCGTGCGCAGCGCCATGCCGACCGCAATGGCGTTAAAACTGTGTCCGCACCTGACCTTATTACCCGGACGTTTCGAGGCCTACAAAGAAGCGTCCCACCATATCCGCGAGATTTTTTCCCGCTACACCTCTCTGATTGAGCCTCTGTCGCTGGACGAAGCCTATCTGGATGTCACCGACAGCCTGCACTGTCACGGCTCTGCCACGCTGATGGCCCAGGAGATCCGCCAGACGATTTTCGATGAACTACAACTCACCGCCTCGGCGGGCATTGCGCCGGTAAAATTTCTCGCCAAAATCGCCTCGGATCTCAATAAGCCCAACGGCCAGTACGTCATCACCCCGGATGAGGTGCCAGCGTTTATCAAAACGCTGCCGCTCGGCAAGATCCCCGGCGTGGGGAAAGTCTCTGCGGCAAAGCTGGAGAACATGGGGCTGCGAACCTGCGGAGATGTACAGAACAGCGATCTGAGCATGTTGCTTAAGCGCTTCGGTAAGTTTGGCCGGGTACTGTGGGAGCGGAGCCAGGGCATTGATGAGCGCAACGTTAACAGCGAGCGGCTGCGTAAATCCGTGGGCGTTGAACGGACGCTGGCCGAGGATATTCATGACTGGGCAGACTGCGAAGCCATTATCGTCGGGCAGCTTTACCCGGAGTTGGAGCGTCGACTGGCAAAGGTCAAACCGGATCTGCTGATTGCCCGCCAGGGGGTAAAGCTCAAGTTTAACGACTTCCAGCAAACCACCCAGGAACACGTCTGGCCGCGGCTGAACAAAGAGGATTTGATTGCGACCGCCAAGAAAACCTGGGAAGAGCGTCGGGCAGGGCGGGGAGTGCGGCTGGTGGGGTTACATGTCACTCTGCTGGATCCGCAGCTTGAGCGGCAACTGGTGCTGGGGCTGTAAAAAAGCCCGGTGGCGCTCACGCTTACCGGGCCTGATACAATGTGTGACCCGCAGGCCCGGCAAACGCAGTGCCGCCGGGCAACTGTCGGCGGATTACTTGGCCGGGATTGCTTTCAGCAGTTCCGTCAGCAGGGTCCAGTAATGGCCCACGCTTTCGATATGCACCTGCTCATCCGGGCTGTGCGGACCGGTAATGGTTGGCCCGATGGAAACCATATCCATATCCGGGTACGGTTTCTTGAACAGACCGCACTCCAGACCGGCGTGGATCACCTGAATGTTCGGCGTGCTGTTGAACAGACGCTGATAAGTTTCACGCACCAGCGCCATCACCGGTGAGCTTGCGTCTGGCTGCCAGCCCGGGTAGCTGCCCTTGGCGGTGGTTTGCGCACCAGAGAGTTTGCCCAGCGATTCCAGCATGCTCACCACGTAATCTTTACCGCTGTCGATCAGGGAGCGGATCAGGCAGATGATCTCTGCGCTGTCGTCAGCCATGGTCACCACGCCGACGTTCAGGGAGGTTTCAACCACGCCTTTCGCCACGTCAGAGTTGCGGATCACGCCGTTCGGGGTCGCGTTCAGCAGTTGAACAAAGCGGTCACGCGACTCTTCAGTCAGTGCAGCTTTATCCGTCGTGACGGCTTCCAGCACCACGGTCAGGTTCTTCTCTTTCGCTTCCAGTTCGTTTTTCAGGATATCGAGATAAACGGTAGCGAGCTTTTTCAGCGCATCAGCTTTGTCTGCGGCAACGGCCACGGTAGCGAAAGCTTCGCGTGGGATTGCGTTACGCAGCGTACCGCCGTTGAAATCTACCAGACGCAGATCCAGCTCGGCAGCGTGGCCAGCCAGGAAACGGGCCAGCAGCTTGTTGGCATTGCCTAAACCTAAGTGAATATCACCGCCGGAGTGGCCGCCCTTCAGCCCTTTCAGCGTCAGCTTGAAGGTCTGGAAGCCTGCCGGGATCGCTTCGCGGGTCAGCGGCAGCGTGGAGATAAAGTCGATACCACCCGCGCAACCCATGTAGATTTCGCCTTCCTCTTCGGAATCGGTATTGATCAGGATATCCGCCTGCAGCCAGTTCGGTTGCAGACCAAAGGCGCCATCCATACCGGCTTCTTCGGTCATGGTCAGCAGCACTTCCAGCGGACCATGCTCAACGCCATCGTCTGCCAGCACTGCCAGCGCAGAGGCCATACCGATACCGTTATCCGCACCTAGCGTGGTGCCGCGGGCTTTAATCCATTCGCCGTCGATGTACGGCTGAATCGGATCTTTGGTGAAATCGTGTACGGTGTCGTTGTTCTTCTGTGGAACCATGTCCAGGTGCGCCTGCAGCACAACCGGTTTACGGTTTTCCATCCCGGCGGTGGCCGGTTTACGGATCAAAATGTTGCCAACCTGGTCGCGTTCGGCGTGCAGCCCTTTTTCCTTCGCCCAGCCCATGATGTGTTCGGCAAGCTGTTCTTCGTGATAAGACGGGTGAGGAATTGAGCAGATTTTGGCAAAAATATCCCACAGCGGTTGTGGCGATAATTGAGACAGTTCAGACACAGTAAGTCTCCTTGTCGAGAGCCTGCAGACAATGTTGCAGGTCACGGGGTTAGCAGGTTTAGAGTTACCACAAGTCAGACTTGCGAGGTGGGTTCGAGAATACCACTTTCTCTGTCGGCTGGTAGGGGTAAGCAAGTAAAAACTCCGGGCGGAACCGCTTAGCACTGGTTTTTAGTGCTTCAGATCTCTATAATCTCGCGCAACCATTTTCCCCCTCGAACACTTTTTAAGCCGTATATAAACAGGCTGGGACAATTCACATGAGCGAAAAATACATCGTCACCTGGGACATGTTGCAGATTCATGCACGTAAACTGGCTGCACGCCTGATGCCATCCGAACAGTGGAAAGGCATTATCGCTGTTAGCCGCGGTGGCCTGGTACCGGGGGCATTGCTGGCACGTGAGCTGGGTATTCGCCATGTCGATACCGTATGCATCTCCAGCTACGACCATGACAACCAGCGTGAGCTTAAAGTGCTGAAACGCGCCGAAGGCGATGGTGAAGGTTTCATCGTGATTGACGATCTGGTTGATACCGGCGGTACGGCAGTGGCCATCCGCGAAATGTATCCTAAAGCGCATTTCGTCACTATCTTCGCTAAGCCAGCAGGTAAACCACTGGTTGACGATTATGTGATTGATATCCCGCAGGATACCTGGATCGAACAGCCATGGGATATGGGCGTCGTTTTCGTCCCACCGATTTCAGGCCGTTAATCCCTACATTTTTAACGCCCGGTGATGCCGGGCGTTATTTTTTTCGCCGTTGTCGCGTTACAATGATGCCCTCTGACGTATCTTAAGAGGCAGCGCGCAATGTCCCAGGCGAATCTCAGCGAAATTCTCTTCAAGCCCAAATTCAAACACCCGGAAACCTCGACGCTGGTTCGTCGCTTTAACAGTGGCGTACAACCGGCCGTGCAATCGGCGCTGGATGGCAAAAACGTCCCGCACTGGTATCGCATGGTCAACCGTCTGATGTGGATCTGGCGCGGCATCGATCCCCGTGAAATTCTGGATGTGCAGGCGCGTATCGTAATGAGCCAGGCCGAACGGACAGACGACGATCTGTACGACACGGTGGTGGGCTATCGCGGCGGCAACTGGATATACGAGTGGGCAAAACAGGCGATGATCTGGCAGCAAAAGGCGAGCCAGGAAGACGATCCCCTGTTAAGCGGCAAGCACTGGCTGCATGCCTGTAACCTCTACAGCATCGCGGCTTACCCACACCTGAAAGGCGATGAACTGGCGGAGCAGGCGCAGGCGCTGGCGAACCGTGCTTACCAGGAAGCGGCCCAGCATCTGCCGGGTCAGATGCGCGAACTCACCTTTACCATTCCCGGCGGTCCGGCGGTGACCGGCTTCCTGCATACACCTCCAGGCGACGGCCCCTTCCCGACGGTGATGATGTGTGGCGGCCTCGACTCGCTGCAAACCGATTACTACAGCCTGTATGAACGCTACCTGGCGCCGAAGGGGCTGGCGATGCTGACGCTCGACATGCCGTCGATTGGCTTCTCGTCAAAATGGAAACTGACTCAGGATTCCAGCTTGCTCCACCAGCATGCCCTGAAATCGCTGGAGCAGAATCCGTGGGTGGATCACACCCGGGTGGCGGCGTTTGGCTTCCGCTTTGGCGCTAACGTCGCTGTGCGTCTGGCCTATCTGGAATCCTCACGCCTGAAAGCGGTCGCCTGCCTCGGGCCGGTAGTGCATGCGCTGTTAAGCGAACCCGCACGACAGGGCCGCGTGCCGGAAATGTATCTCGATGTACTGGCCAGCAGCCTGGGCATGCACGATGCCTCCGACGAGGCGCTGCGCGTGGAACTCAATCGCTACTCCCTGAAAACGCAGGGATTGCTGGGTCGTCGCTGCCCGACGCCGATGCTTTCGGGCTTCTGGAAAAACGATCCCTTCAGCCCGGAAGAGGAGTCGCGCTTAATCACCTCGTCATCTGTTGAGGGTAAGCTGCTGGAGGTGCCGTTTAGTCCGGTGTACGAGAATTTTGACAAGGCATTACAACAGATTGCGCGTTGGATCCATCAGAGACTGTGTTAAGAGATTGCTAATTTCTTGAGGTTTGGTACAACAGTGGCTTCATAAAAGGAGATCGCAATGACGTTACCGAGTGGACATCCGAAAAGTAGAATGATCAAGAAGTTTATGGCTCTTGGCCCCTACATCCGCGAAGAGCAGTGCGAAGAGAATCGCTTTTTTTTCGACTGCCTGGCCGTGTGCGTTAACGTAAAGCCAGCGCCTGAAAAGCGCGAATTCTGGGGATGGTGGATGGAAATGGAAGCCGAAGCGTCACGCTTCACCTATAACTACCAGTTTGGCCTGTTCGATAAAGAGGGCCACTGGCAGGCGATGGCGATTAAGGATCCTGAAGTGGTCCAGCGCCTTGAGCATACCCTGCGTGAATTCCACGAGAAAGCCCGTACATTGCTGGCGACGTTCGATCTGAAACTCGAACCTGCTGACGACTTTACCAACGAACCGGTTAAGCTGACCGCTTAACGCCTGGCGTAAAAACAGACAATAAAAAAACCCGGCCATACCGCGCCGGGTTTTTTATTTCGTGAAATCAGAACTGGTAGGTCATGCCCAGGGCAACGATATCATCGCTGCTCACGCCCAGTTTATTATCGTTATCAATCTGGTTGATTTTATAATCAACAAAGGCCGACATATTTTTGTTGAAATAATAGGTCGCGCCGACGTCGATATATTTCACGATATCTTCATCACCAATGCCTTCAATATCCTTGCCTTTAGACTGGACATAACCCAGAGATGGGCGCAGACCAAAGTCAAACTGATATTGTGCAACTGCTTCGAAGTTCTGTGCTTTATTGGCGAAGCCACCGGAGATTGGCGTCATATTACGCGTCTCGGTATACATGGTTGCCAGGTAGAGGTTGTTCGCGTCATATTTCAGACCGGTGCCCCAGGCTTCGGCTTTTTCACCTTCACCACGTGCCAGCAGGTTCTGGGCATTGGTGCGGTCAGAGTTAGTGTAGGCGCCGCTGATGGCAAAATCGCTGCCGCCGAAATCATAGCTCAGAGCCGTACCGAAGCCGTCGCCGTTCTGTTTCTTCGCTTCGCGGCCTTCGTTTTTACCCTGATATTGCAGGGTCAGGTCCAGGCCATTAATGGCGCCGAAGAAGTCGGTATTACGGTAAGTCGCCAGACCGCTGGCGCGTTTGGTCATGAAGTTGTCGGTCTGTCCAGAGGAGTCACCGCCGAATTCCGGGAACATATCAGTCCAGGCTTCGACGTCATACAGGGCGCCGAGGTTACGACCGTAGTCGAATGAACCGAAGTCTTTCAGCTTGATACCGGCGAAGGCCAGACGGGTTTTCTGTGTCGCGTCGCTTTCAGCTTTATTGCCGGAAAATTCAGCTTCCCAACGGCCATAACCGGTCAGTTGTTCGTTAATTTGGGTTTCGCCTTTAAAGCCGAAACGCACATAAGTCTGGTCACCATCTTTGGCATCATCATCGCTGAGATAATGCATTGCTTTCACTTTACCGTACACGTCCAGTTTATTGCCGTTTTTATTAAATACTTCGGCTGCCTGTACAGATGAAGATGCCACAATGCCCATTACTACTAATGCCAGAGTACTCTTTTTCATTTTCAATCCTGGTTTCTTATAAACGCGCTAATATTCGCTGAACAGTAAGCTCAAGCTTTTGTTCCGTGAAAAAACAGGAAGGGTTTTAACGTTATGAAGTGAACGTTTTATGACAAATACAGAATAAGTTTAAAATACTGAGTTTTTTTATTTCAGTAATAAAAGTGTCAACCTTTGCCGCTACGCTTCCTGATCCCGCGCAACAAAGTGGTAGCCTGAGCGTTAAGGCGGTTGGCAACCGGCCCCAGTCCTGATAAAAAGTCTGATTGATTTCATTTCCCTTATTGTTGAACGGCAGAGAATCATGAGTGACAGCCAGACGCTGGTGGTAAAACTCGGCACCAGTGTGTTAACAGGCGGATCGCGCCGCCTTAATCGCGCCCACATTGTCGAACTGGTACGCCAGTGCGCACAGCTTCATGCCGCAGGGCACCGTATTGTGATTGTCACCTCCGGGGCGATTGCCGCCGGACGTGAGCATCTGGGTTATCCCGAACTCCCCGCGACCATTGCCTCCAAGCAGCTGCTGGCAGCCGTCGGGCAAAGCCGCCTGATTCAACTCTGGGAACAGCTGTTCTCTATCTACGGCATCCACGTCGGTCAGATGCTGCTGACCCGCGCCGATATGGAAGATCGCGAGCGTTTCCTCAACGCCCGCGATACCCTGCGCGCGCTGCTGGATAACAACATCGTTCCGGTCATTAACGAAAACGATGCGGTCGCCACCGCAGAAATTAAGGTTGGCGACAACGATAACCTGTCGGCGCTGGCCGCTATTCTGGCAGGGGCCGATAAGCTGCTGCTGCTCACCGATCAACAGGGGCTGTTCACCGCAGACCCACGCACTAACCCGCAAGCCGAACTGATCACCGATGTAAAAGGCATCGACGATGCGCTGCGTGCCATTGCAGGCGACAGCGTCTCTGGCCTCGGCACCGGCGGGATGGGCACAAAGCTCCAGGCCGCCGACGTCGCGTGCCGCGCGGGTATCGACACCATCATCGCCGCCGGCAGCCGTCCGGGTGTGATTGGCGATGTCATGGAAGGCATTTCCGTTGGCACACGTTTCCACGCCGAAGCCACGCCGCTGGAAAACCGCAAACGCTGGATTTTCGGCGCACCGCCTGCCGGGGAGATCACCGTTGATGAAGGTGCCACGGCCGCTATTCTGGAAAGAGGCAGCTCATTGCTTCCAAAAGGAATTAAAAACGTGACAGGCAACTTCTCCCGTGGTGAAGTGATCCGTATCTGTAATCTGGAAGGGCGCGACATCGCCCACGGCGTCTGCCGCTACAACAGCGACGCGCTGCGCCGTATTGCAGGCCATCATTCACAGCAGATCGATGCCATTCTCGGCTATGAGTATGGCCCGGTTGCTGTCCATCGCGACGATATGATCACCCGTTAAGGAGCTGGACATGCTGGAACAAATGGGCGCCGCTGCCAAAGCCGCCTCTTACAAACTGGCGCTCCTTTCCAGCCGCGAGAAAAATCGCGTGCTGGAAAAAATCGCAGAGTATCTGGAAGCCCAGTCTCACGAGATTTTGCTCGCCAACGAGCAGGATCTGCTGGAAGCCCGCCGCAACGGCCTGAGCGAGGCGATGCTCGATCGTCTGGCGTTAAACCCCGCGCGCCTGAAAAGCATTGCCGATGACGTGCGTCAGGTATGCAGCCTGGCCGATCCGGTCGGGCAGGTGATCGACGGCGGACTGCTGGACAGCGGCCTGCGCATCGAACGCCGCCGCGTGCCGCTTGGCGTCATTGGGGTGATCTACGAAGCGCGCCCGAACGTGACTGTTGATGTCGCCTCGCTGTGCCTGAAAACCGGCAACGCGGCTATCCTGCGCGGCGGGAAAGAGACCTGGCGCACCAACGCCGCAACGGTAAAAGTGATCCAGCAGGCGCTGGAAGAGTGCGGTCTGCCAGCCGGTGCGGTTCAGGCGATTGAAAGCCCGGATCGTGCGCTGGTCAACGAAATGCTGCGCATGGACAAATACATCGACATGCTGATCCCGCGCGGCGGGGCAGGGCTGCACAAACTGTGCCGCGAGCAATCGACGATCCCGGTGATCACCGGCGGTATCGGCGTGTGCCATATTTTTGTCGATGACACCGCCGAGATCGAACCGGCCCTGAAGATCATCGTCAATGCCAAAACCCAGCGCCCAAGCACCTGTAACACGGTGGAGACGTTGCTGGTGCATCAGCGTATCGCCGATCGTTTCCTCCCTGCCTTGAGCCAGCAGATGGCACAGAGCGGTGTGACCCTGCACGCGGATCCCAATGCGCTGACGCAGCTGAAAGACGGCCCGGCGAAGGTTGAGGCGGTGAAAGCAGAACAGTACGACGACGAGTTCCTGTCGCTGGATCTGAACGTGAAGGTGGTTGCCGATCTGGATGACGCCATCGCCCATATTCGTGCCCACGGCACCCAGCATTCGGATGCGATCCTCACCCGCACCCTGAGCAATGCCAACCGCTTTGTGAACGAAGTGGACTCATCAGCCGTGTACGTGAACGCCTCCACTCGCTTTACCGACGGTGGCCAGTTTGGCCTTGGTGCCGAAGTGGCGGTCAGCACCCAGAAGCTGCACGCGCGCGGCCCGATGGGGCTGGAAGCGCTGACCACCTACAAGTGGATCGGCTTCGGTGACGATACCATTCGGGCATAATCCCTACGCGGGCAGCGGCTGCTGCCCGCGCTATCCCTGACTATTCTGTTCATTGCGTCCCTGTGCCGCCGAATCCAGCGCGGATATTTGCTCCTGTAATGCCGTCAGGCTGAGCGGCCTGCTGATAAAATAGCCCTGCGTTTCATCGCACTTCATCATCATCAGCTTCTGGAGCTGCCCTTCGGTCTCCACCCCTTCTGCCGTAATACTCAGCGAAAAGGCTTTGCCCAGGCCGATAATATTTTCAACGATGGTGTTGGCGCTGTCGCTCTCCGGCATGCCGTCGATAAAGGATTTATCCAGCTTAATGCCATCGAACGGGAAATTGCGCAGATAGCTCAGGGAGGAGTAGCCGGTTCCAAAATCGTCCATCAACAGCTTCACGCCAAGTTTCTTCAGCGCCAGCATGATTTCGAGACTGTTTTCCGGGTTCCACAGGGTGGCGTTTTCGGTAATTTCGATCTCCAGTCGGGCCGGATCTAATTGCGAGAGCTGTAGCGCCTCCTTGATGCGATCCACCACCTGCCAGGACTGGAACTCGACCGCAGAGATATTCACCGAAACCGAGAGACCGTGCAGCGTCTCCTGCGCGTCCCGGCAGGCGGTTTTCAGCACCCAGTCGCTGAGCGGAATAATCAGCCCGGTCTCTTCGGCCAGAGAAATAAACTGATCCGGCATGATCAGGCCAAGCTCAGGGTGATCCCAGCGAATTAACGCCTCTACGGCGATGATCCGCGATAAGTCATGGCCGTAACGCGGCTGGTAGACCAGACGGAACTGCTCTTTCTTAATCCCGTCGCGCAGGCTCTTTTCCATCTCCCGGCGCTGCACCATCTGCTCGGCCATTTCAGGCATATAGAACACCCATTTATTGCGCCCGGTGCTTTTGGCTTTGTACAGCGCGATGTCCGAGAAGCGCAGGAGTTCGCCCGCGTCGACGGCATCATGCGGTGCCATGGCGATCCCGATGCTGGCGCCGATCACGATCTCATTTCCGTTGACAAGGAAGGGGCGCGTCAGCTCGGCAATGATGCGCTCGCACAGGGTATCGATGTACCGCCGATCATGGATGTCGGAGATCACCAGAATAAACTCGTCTCCGCCCTGGCGCGCCACCAGATCGTAATCGCGGATACAGTGCCGTAGCCTGGCTGAGACCTCATGCAGTACGGCGTCACCGGCACCATGACCAAAGAGATCGTTAACCGGCTTAAACTTATCGAGATCGAGGCTAAGCATTGCCAGCGGATGCTGCTGCGTGGGTTGCGCCTGCAACTTGCCCTCCAGAAACTCGCGCATGCGCACCCGGTTGGGCAGCCCGGTCAGTTCGTCGTGGCGGGAGAGATACTCCACGCGTGCCTGGGCCTCCACCTCCAGCGTGACATCCGTGGCAGTGCCCCGGTAGCCGGTTATCCCCTCCGGTGTGATGACAGGTTTGATCGCAATATGGCAGTAGCGTTGATGTCCCATCGCGGAAAGATAGCGGCAGTGCAGCAGGCGGCGATGCCCTGTCTGCCCGGGCAGGGTAATCCAGTCTGCCAGCGACTGGTTTTCTGCGGACATTAGCTCGCTGAGCGGGCGGCCGATCCAGGACGATATGCTGTACCCGGTAATGCCGGGAAAACGCTCGGAAAGCCAGGTAAAACGCAGCTCCGGGTCGGTCTCCCAGATCCAGTCGGTGGTCGCCTCGGCGACGTCACGAAAACGGCGCTCGCTGGCCGTCAGGGCAAGACGGTTCTGGGCCAGCAGATAGGTATTTTCATCATACATGCGCGCCTTTTTGAGCGCGTTGCGTCCCAGCATTACGCCGGGAATAGCGGTACAAAGCGCCAGCAGGATCAGCAGCGGCAGGATATAGCGCAGCAGCTCCCGCCCCGGATTTTCGCTTTTCCATTCAAAGGTCACTTGCTGGCCGTCAACGGGGAGGGTAGCCACCCCGCGTCGTCCTGCCAGCCTCGGTGAGTTTTTATGCTGCACGCGAGTCTGGGCGATACCGTACTCTTCACCCAGCGCAGTGAGCTTAGGGCTATCCAGCACGTCGACAAAGACCAGCACAGAGGCGGGGCCGGGAGCAACAGGGATGCTTGAGTCGTCACCGGTTGTGATGCGTGCCGCTGCCACCAGCGCCGGATAGCCGCCCTTCATCACCATCGTACTGGATACAGGAATCGCGTCCGGCTTGTTTATTTTTTGAATCAGCTCGGGCAAGGGATCTTCACCCAGCCACGATTGCAGTGAGTCTGTCACCAGCTTGCCGTTAATCACGCTGTAACGGGTCTTCCCGCTGCCGTCGAGCACGAACAGTCCTTCGTACTCAAAATCGCGCCACAGCGTGGCTCCCATGTTCTGCCGGGTATAAGCCCAGTCGGTATCTATTTTGGGATGCAGGTGCTGATAGGCTTCGCCCCACCAGGCATAATCTTTGATGTGGGTTGTGAGGGTATCTACGCGGTTGTGGATCGCTTTTTCCAGCAGCATTGCGCTGTGCTTATCGCTACTGTCATTGATGTTTCGCACGATGGTCAGCAGCGCGATAATCGCAACAATAAATAACACTGCCAACAGAGAAAACATCAGCTGCAAAGCACGTTTAATCAAGGTCGCCGTTTGTTTAGGCTCAAGGTCCGTACCGGATATATCATCGCTGACAAAAAGTTTATGCATGATTACCCCATTTTCTCAGGTGTTATTATGTTCCGATCGTTTTTAATATCGGCCTGTTCTGGCGGGGCTTGATGTCAAAATGTAAAACTCAAGATAGCCGATTCTGCAGGCAAACGGGGAAGATAGCCTCTCTTGCGCAGGCAATTAGCCGCAAAATGTGAAGAAAAACAAAAACAACCTTTTTATTTGTGTTGTTTTTGCGCGTATTGATGGAAAAATCAACGACTAAAAGGTGAAGGGTTGACGAGTTGGGTTCTTTTTCTTACCCTTTTACACCGAAGTTCCTCCTCCGGAAAGCCGATATAGCTCAGTTGGTAGAGCAGCGCATTCGTAATGCGAAGGTCGTAGGTTCGACTCCTATTATCGGCACCATTCAAGCATTTCTTCACATTTTCCTGCATCAGCAAAAAATTCATTAGCCATTAATTTGCTCGGGCGCCTTTGATTCTATTAATTATCAAACAGTTAACATTCTCTTCCCTGCCGCAAAAGGTTGCGCTACTCTCACAAAAGCATTCGCTACCAAAATGGTTCGGGACTTGTACGCGTGTTTAATTGATGAAATAGCTCAGGCTACTCTCTGATAGATGATCGCTAATCAAAGGTAAAAAATGAAAGCAACCACCCCAGCATATACCGTTGTGGACTTGTCTCGTTGGGCAAGGAAGGAGCATTTTGAGGTATTTCAGTCGTTTGCACAAAGTACGTTTAACCAGACGGTGCAATTAGACATTACGGCGCTGTTAAAGCATATCAAAGCGGTTGGCTGGAAATTTTACCCGACGATGATTTTCCTGATTGCTCACGTCGTAAACAGGCATACGGAATTCCGTATGGCGATGAAGAACAATGAGCTCGTGATATGGGATGAAGTCCATCCAAGCTATACCATCTTCCATAATGAAACGGAGACCTTTTCATCAATATGGAGTCCGTACGACGGCAATATTCAGCACTTCCAGAATGTTTATTCCGAAGACGTGGCACGCCATGGTAATAATCTTGCTTATTGGCCCAAGGGACAGTCGCCAGACAATATATTTTTCGTATCCGCTATTCCCTGGGTGAGTTTTACCAGTTTTGATATCAACGTCGCTCACATGCAGAACTTTTTTTCCCCTATGTTCACTTTTGGGAAATACTACGAGCAAGATGGAAAAGTATTATTGCCTTTCGCCCTGCAGGTGCATCATTCCGTGTGCGATGGTTTCCATGCGGCAAGATTAATCAATGAGTTACAAGCCATGTGCGATGATATCCAGCACTATTCAGAGGAACTCAGGGGTTGATACTCCATATTGAATGATAAGCCTTCCGGCCACTATCCTGCTGTAAAGGTAAATATCAGTATCAGCAGAGAGTAGCGGCCAAAAAATTACAGAGAATGACCAGCCGGTCAGCCCCGCTGGTCGCTTTACCGTTATTTCAGGTGCTCTTTCAGCTGGTAACCAGCCTGACCAATGGCAGCCCGCACGGCAGGAACGTCACTCAGCGCGTTCAGCAGGCCGTAATCATGAATTAATCCGTTGTAGCGCGTCACCGTCACGTCGACACCCGCGGCATCAAGTTTGCGACCAAAAGCTTCGCCTTCGTCACGCAGCACATCAAGCTCAGCGGTCTGAATCAGAGTAGGAGGTAGCCCCTGCAATTGCGCCGTTGTGGCGCGCAGCGGAGAGGCGAGAATATTATTTCGATCGCTCTCATTTGTGGTGTAAGCATCCCAGAACCACTTCATCATATTGCGCGACAGGAAATAGCCATTTTCATACTGATGATAAGAATCGGTATCAAAATTCGCGTCAGTGACAGGCCAGAGCATAACCTCATAGCGAATAGCAGGGGCTTTATGTTGTTTAGCCTGAAGGGCGACGGCCGCAACCATATTACCGCCGACGCTGTTACCAACCAGCGCCAGGCGTTTACCATCAACGCCAATTTCATTTCCGTTTTCGGCTACCCAGCGGGTTGCTGCATAGGCCTGATTAATCGCAACGGGGAAATGCGCTTCCGGGGAGGGCGTGTAATTAACGAAAACGGCTGCCGCGCCAGACGCATTCACCAGATCGCGAACGAGACGCTCATGTGTCGGGAAATCGCCCAGGATCCAGCCACCGCCATGAAAGAACATAAACACCGGCAGGGTACCCTGCGCGTTATGCGGCTTCACAATATTCAGTGTGAGATTTTGCCCATCAACAGTAATCGTTTTTACACTGACGTCGGCAGCAGGCAGGGTTGCGCCTTTTTGCGCATCGATCAATACCTGGCGTGCCGCCTGAGGAGACAATTGCTCAATGGGCTTCCCGCCACTCCCGTTCAGCACATTCAGGAATTGTTGAACATGACGTTCTGGACCAGTTGTATCAGCAAAGCTATTGGCTGAAACGGCAGCCATTGCGACAGACAATAACGCAGACTTGATATTCATGGTGTCACCTTATTCGTAATGCTTATGATTATTTTGCGTGCTTTTTACATAAGCGAACCCTCAGGCTTATCACGACCGGATAAGCCCTGGGCATTATTTGAATTTAAAAATTCTGCCACGCCTGTTGCAGCAGTTTTACCCGTAGAGGAGTAGGGCAAGTGCCCGACCAGGACAGTCGCCGGGCTTAACGGAATAAACCGGACATTACAGACCCAGCTCTGATAACCCTGGGTGGTCATCTGGACGACGCCCCAGCGGCCAGTGGAATTTGCGATCGCTCTCTTTGATAGGCATATCATTGATACACGCGAAACGACGTTGCATCAGACCATCTTCCCCGAATTCCCAGTTCTCATTTCCGTAAGAACGGAACCAGTTACCTGAATCATCGCGCCACTCGTAGGCATAACGGACCGCAATGCGGTTGCCCCCGAATGCCCACAATTCTTTAATAAGACGGTACTCAAACTCTTTTTTCCATTTACGTTCAAGGAATCCTTTGGCTTCTTCACGGTTATTCGCAAATTCTGCGCGGTTACGCCATTTGGTATCCAGAGAATAGGCCAGCGAGACTTTTGCAGCGTCACGGCTATTCCAGCCATCTTCAGCAAGCCGTACTTTTTCAATCGCTGACTCAAGCGTAAACGGAGGAAGCGGCGGACGAATTTGTGCATCAGACATGGTAGAGACTCCTGTAAATGTGGACAGATCGGTTTCATTTGCTTTTCGAGACGTAGACATGAATTCTTCCCCTGTTATTTAACGCCCTGGGTAGCCTTGAGAGTTCTCTATTCTCAATTAAGCCCGATATCACTTTTCAGAGGGTCCGTCTGGTCTATGAATTCATGGTAGAACGATCGTTCTACCTCGTCAAGACGGTGTTTGATAAAATCATTAAAAAAGCAACGCATCCCTTTGCAAAATGGCGTTAACGCGTTCATAAATAATAAGAAATTAATTTTTGGATATTCTTATCTGCTGGTGGTTTGGGATATCTTTCAGAGGAAAATCGTTTAATTTCAATGGGGTACTCAGGGCTCATTGCCTTGCAGGATTTTTTGATATGAGAATAGAGCCAAAGCCGGTTAGGCGAGAAGTTAGAATGAAATAGCGACGGAAAGGAAAGGGGGAAAGGTGAAGCGCGTTTTGCATCGGTATAATCAGATCAACGATAACGTCATATCAGAGGATGAATGTAATATTCTCTTTCGTGGTCTGAAATTAAATAAATGACACCCACGCGTGAACCTCCAGCATAACTGGATAATTCAGTGAGTATTATTTCCCCGGAATACAGGCCTCTTTTATGAGACCTGTTTCAGTAATAGCTGCGCAATATCTTTTGCATCATCGGCGGCGCTGTTATCACCCATAACTCGTGACATGGTGATAGCACCTTCAATTAATAACAGCAGCTGCCTTGCCAGTGATGAGGAGTGCTCAATATTCAGCTGTCCGGTTAGCTCAAGGGCGTAATCCAGGATTTTCTGCTTATGCAGTTTAGCAATCTGGCGAATGGGATCGGCACTGTCACCCACTTCCCCCGCGGTATTGATGAATGCGCACCCGCGGTAGCCCTCCGACTCAAACCAGCCTTTGAGTACGGTAAACATATTCAGGATGCGTTCCTGCGGCGTATCCGCTTTGTCGCACTCGCTCCTGAACCATTCCATCCAGCGCACATCACGTGCGTTTAGGGCCGCAGCCGCCACTTCGTCTTTGTTGGCGAAGTAGCGATAAATACTTTTCCGGGCCACACCTGACGTTCTTACAAGAAGATCCATGCCGGTGGCATGAATACCGTTCTGGTAAATGAGTTGTTCAGCTGTCGCGAGGATTTTTTCGCGTGTATCAGTCGTGTTTTTGTTCATAGGTAAATGGTAGAACGATCGTTCTCTTTGGTCAAGTCCAGGTCAACACTCTTTTAAACCAGAGGGGGTAAGAGGCTGGTACGCTCGCCGGGTGCGGCCAGCCTCAACGCGTTATCGCATGTCACTGAGAATGAGCGCTATGAACCCTTTCTGTTTCGGTAGGCCGCGACTTTCATACGATTACCGCAGGTTGCCATGCTGCACCAGCGGCGGCGATGTGACTTGCTCAAATCCTGGAAAAGTAAAATACAGTTATGTGCTTCACACTCTCTCACGTATTCAAACTTTTCATCAGTGACCAGCTTCACCAGGGCATCCGCAATGGGCCAGAGCAGGCCTGCGGAGCTTAGCGTGTTTGAACAGACATCAACCCGATATCGCCGCGTATCTTCGTCCCATTGCAGTCCAGTCTCAGGACGCCCTGCTTGCAGTATCTGGTTAATCACCGTCAGGTTAGCTGCCTCGGATTTCATCGCGGCATGCACCAGGGTTCTGGCAGCATCGCGCAGCTGACGGGCTTCAGTTAGTAAGTCATCCGGTGCCTCAGTGCCTTTCGGCACAACACCCGCCGTTTCCAGCCAGTCGATGACGCTGAGATTGTCGGTAAAACAATCATGCCGCTCATCACCCGTCCCGTATTCACTGTTAATAAAATCCAGTGCGAGATTATCGGCGAGGAAGAGAGGCTGAGAAGGTTGTTTGAATTCCATACCTGTCCGTAACTCATAAAATCATTTTGACAGGTTACCAAATTTGCGTGTAACCTTCAAATACACACTTTAGTGGTTACAAAGAGGTTTGCCATGATGTCTTCCACAACCGATAACGCCTCCGTCTCGCCAGTTACCGCGATCCATTACCGTTATCAACAAGCAGGCGACGTGAACGTTTTTTACCGCGAAGCGGGGGATCCGGCATCGCCTGTATTACTGCTGCTTCATGGCTTCGCGGGTTCATCATTTATGTTTCGTGACCTGATCCCCCAACTGGCCGATCGTTATCATGTGATCGCCCCGGATTTGCCCGCCTTTGGTTTCACTGAGGCGCCCGCGCGAGGGGAGTATGCTTATACTTTTGCCCAGCTTGCTGAGACCATTGGCCGGTTTACCGAAGCGCTTCATCTCAACCGCTATGCGCTGTTGGTCCACGATTACGGCGCGCCTGTCGGATGGCGACTGGCGTTAGCGCATCCGCAGCGGGTAACAGCCCTTATTTCCCAGAACGGCAATGCCTACGAAGAGGGGCTGGGAGAGGCCTGGGCACCTATTCAGCAATACTGGCTTGATCCCACTGTGGAAAACCGCAATGCGCTGAGTGAATTTCCGACGCCAGCGGCTATCAAATGGCAATATCTGGAAGGCGTTTCCGATCAGAGTCTGATTTCACCTGACGGCTATTCGCTCGAAGGGATGCAGGTATTACGGCCGGGTAATGCGGAAATCCAGTTAGACCTGCTGCTGGATTACGCCTCGAACGTAGAGATGTACCCGCAGTTTCAACACTATTTTCGCCAGTATCAGCCACCGCTATTAGCCGTATGGGGAAAAAACGATCCCTTTTTCATGCCGGCGGGCGCAGAAGCCTGGAAACGTGATTTGCCTGACGCTGAAATACGCTTTTATGACACGGGCCACTTCGCCCTTGAAACGCATGCTAAAGAGATAGGTACCGCCGTGCGTGACTTCCTCGACCGGCATGTCCGCTAGTTTGATTAGCGTCTATCCGGTGAGACCAGCCATGTCAGCATGTGATTGCCATGGCTGCGCGTTCCGCATTGAAAGCCAGACTGTTCCACAAGCGCATGTATTCCTGGGCGGTGTACAGGCTGGCGAAAGCAGTTTTCTGAAGGAGAATAAAATGATGGCAGTGACAACGGGCGTACAACATATTGGCCTGGCCGTATCAAAACTTGAAGAAAGCGCGGCGTTCTTCACCAGAATATTGGGCTGGGAGGAAGTGAAACGCCGTGAAGATTATCCCGCCATCTTCGTCAGGGATAATGCCCTGACGATTACGCTCTGGAAAACGCAAACCGACGACCCCGTGGAATTTAATCGTAAAACGAACGTTGGACTCCATCACTTGGCTTTACGGGTCGAAAATAAAGCGGATCTGTTCCAGCTTCTTGAGGTATTAAAGGCGAATCAGATCGAAATTGAATTCGAGCCAACCGTGATCAGAGAAGGGCCGTCAATGCACATGATGTGTTACGACCCCAGCGGTATAAGAATTGAATTCTACTACCCTGGGCAGGGCTGATTTACACAGTCTCAGTCAGGCACAACGGCGTTGGCGCACCGTGTTTTTTGCGCCGCCCGTAGATCCTCCAGCGTATCGATATCAAATATAACGCCAGCGTCATCCAGCGAAAGATCCAGCACATCCCCCTGACTGCGCGCACGCATCACTATTTCCCGCGCCCCCGTATCACCCGCCAGACCCTGCAACGCCTCGCGGTATTCCCGGCGAAACCCCACCGGGTGCCCCGCCTGTTGCTGGTGGTGAGGGACCACAATCCCGTAATTCATCAGTTCTTCAGCAACGCGCTGCAACGTCCGGGGCTGAATTAAAGGCAGGTCGGCGGGCAGGATTAACCATCCCGACGCCAGGTCTGTGGCCTGGACGCCCAGTGAAACCGACGCGCCCATGCCCGGCGTTCCGCCTTCAGGCCTGACGAGATGCCACGGCAGGTTGGCGGCTTCAACCGCCTGAATCACGTGCGTCAGGACAGATTGCCCGGCCAACACCGCTTCAAGCTTATGCGTTTTGCCCCCCGAGGCGAGAAACCGCTCGCCGCGTCCGGCGGCGAGAATAATCACAACCGGCGAGGACATTAACATTCGTCCTGACGCAGGCGTGCGGCAGCCACGTCTGCCAGAACCGACAGCGCCAGGGTGCGCGCATCCCGGGCTTTCGGGAAGATGCCGATCGGTGCCTTAATGCGCGCAATCTCGTCATCCCGCCAGCCCAGCTCAATGAGCTTTTGTCTGCGCTGGCTATGGGTACGCTGGCTGCCCAGCGCGCCGATGTAAAACGGGGTCGCGTCACGTGCGGCCTGCAGGACGGGAAGTTCCCGGTGAAGATCGTGCCACAGCAGGATCACCGCCGTGTCAGCATCAATGAGGGAACCCGGGTCACCTGAGCAGGGGTCGAAGGGACAAACGTCATACCCTGCCGCTGCCGCGAGTTCAGCCGTCGCCTGCGCTTCGATGGAGTGTCCATGGATCAGCAACCGCACGCCGGGCTGGAAACCTATCTCAATACCCTGATTATGCCAGCCGGTGAGCGTTGGCTCGGACAGGCAGGTGAGCATCTGCGTCTGCGGGGTATAACGCAACCCGGCGGGCTGGCGCTGCGCCAGGCGGTTCAGTACCGCCAGCAGCGGCTGCGCCGAGCGCAGCTTATGAATCGCCAGCGTGATGCCCCCGCCGCAGGGCAGGACAATGTCAAACCAGGGCGAACCCTGGCCATAACGCACCTCGCGATCCTGGCCGGACACGATCACCTCCAGCGCCTCAAATGCCGCTGCCGCTTCGACGCAGCCCCCGGAGACGAAGCCACAGTACTGGCCATCCTCGCGAACCACCATCTGCGCCCCCAACGAGCGCGCCGCGCCGCCGCGTATCTCCGTCAGCATCACCAGCGCCGCCTCTTTGCCAGCCATCAGCGTCTCAACCGCGAAGCGCAGGATCTCCCGGCTGTCGTCAGTCAGAAATGCCTGTTCCGGCGTCTGGCGCAGATCGTCTGCCAGATTAAAAAGAGAGTGGGGCATGGTTCCTCCTTAAACGGCGTCCGGCAGGCCGCTGAGCAATTTATCCAGGGTGACAGGATAGTCCCGCACTCTTACCCCCGTCGCGTTATACACCGCATTGGCAATGGCAGCCCCCACGCCGCACAGGCCAAGCTCGCCCACGCCTTTGGCTTTCATCGGGGAGGAGATGGGGTCAGTATCATCCAGGAAAATCACTTTCTGCTCGGGAATATCGGCATGGACCGGTACTTCATACGCGGCCATGTCGTGGTTGACGAAGTAGCCCAGCCGGGTATCCACTGCCAGCTCTTCCATCAGCGCCGCGCCCAGCCCCATGGTCATCGCGCCAATCACCTGGCTGCGCGCCGTTTTTGGGTTAAGGATACGCCCGGCCGCGCATACCGCGAGCATGCGACGCACCCGCACCTCGCCGGTCGCGCTATCCACGCCCACCTCGATAAAATGTCCGGCAAAGGTGGACTGCTGATACTGCTTATCCAGATCGCAGAATTCGATACCGTCTTCAGCGGTCAGGGTGCCGTTGGCCGCGGCCTCGGTAATGTCTGCGCTGCGGGTATCACTGCTGATTTTCCCGTCGCTAAATTGCGCCTGGTGCGGGTCAAAACCGAGCCTCGTGGCAATGGTTTCACGCAACTTCACGCAGGCGGCATAAACTCCCGAGGTGGAGGTGTTCGCCCCCCATTGCCCGCCTGAACCGGCCGATACCGGGAAGCTTGAATCACCCAGGTTAACCGTCACCTTTTCCAGCGGTACGCCCAGCATTTCTGCCGCCGTCTGGGCAATGATGGTATAGCTCCCGGTCCCGATGTCGGTCATGTCGGTCTCTACCGTCACGTTTCCGGCGGCATCCAGATGCACACGGGCGGCAGATTTTTCCAGCAGGTTATTGCGAAAACCGGCCGCCATACCCATGCCCACCAGCCAGCGACCGTCGCGAACCTGGCCCGGCGTCGCGTTACGCGCTTTCCAGCCGAACGCGTCGGCACCGGTACGCAGGCACTCAATCAACTGACGGCGTGAAAAAGGACGGCTGGGATCGGCCGGATCAACCTGGGTGTCATTGAGGATGCGAAATTCAACCGGATCGATACCCGCTTTTTCGGCCAGCTCATCAATGGCGATTTCCAGCGCCATCAAACCCGGTGCTTCGCCAGGGGCACGCATGGCATTGCCCTCCGGCAGATCCAGTTTTGCCAGCCGCAGCCCGGTATGGCGATTCGCCCCCGCGTAGAGCAGTTCAGTCTGCTGAACCGCGGTCTCCGGGGTGCCGCCGGGAAGATTGCCCGACCAGCTATCATGCGCGATGGCCGTGATTTTCCCGGCGGTATCCGTCCCGATGCGGATATGCTGAATGGTGGCCGGGCGGTGAGTGGTGTTATTCGGAATAGTGGGCCGAGAAAGCATCACTTTCACCGGGCGTTTTATGGCGCGGGCGGCCAGCGCGGCCAGCAGGGCATCGCTTCGCAGGAACAACTTGCCGCCAAAGCCGCCGCCGATATACGGGGCGATGACGCGCACATTCTCCTCGGGGATCTTGAGGGTTTCCGCGAGGTCGGTACGGCACCAGGCAACCATCTGATTGGAGGTCCAGAGGGTCACCTTATCGCCCTCCCAGGCCGCCATCGAGGCATGCGGCTCCATCGCCATATGGCTCTGGTCAGGCGTGGTGTAGATCGCATCCAGCTTCACCGCGGCGGCGGAAAAGGCGGCGTCAAAATCCCCGGTGTTTTTATCGGGTGTATCCTCAGGCGGCTGGCTGACGGCGGGTTTTTCATCTGCCAGCGAGTAAGATCCTTTTTCACGCCGCCAGGTCACCTGCACCAGCGCCGCCGCCGCCCGGGCCTGCTCAAACGTCTCTGCCACTACCAGCGCAACGGCCTGATGGTAGTGCTCAATCTTTGGGCCGCCCAGCAGGGTGGCCGCGTTTCGCTCGCCTTTGCCGAGTTCGCCCGCGCTACTGGCGGTGATCACCGTTAACACCCCCGGCGCGTTTTTCGCGGCCTGCGTGTCGATGGCGGCGATCTCGCCTTTGGCAATTGCCGACCCCACAACATAGCCATACGCCGCATTGGGCGCGATATCATGCCATTCGTAGGCGTAGTGCGCCGTGCCGGTGGTTTTTAAGGCACCGTCGATACGGTCGCGAGGCTGACCGACCACCTTCAAGCGATCGATCGGGTTTTCACCTGCCGGTTTATCGAATTTCATACCTTAGCCCTCGCTTCTGTCAGCACGGAGGCAAGCGTTCGCTTCGCCAGGGTTAATTTGAACGTGTTTTCAGGCGTCGGGTGAGCCTCCGCAAACAACGCATCGTAGACGGCCTGCGCGCCCTGGGGCAGCTGCGCATCGGCCTGGGCAATCCGCCAGGGTTTATGGGCCACGCCGCCCAGCGCGACACGCCCACTGCCATCTGGCTGGACAATCGCCGCGACCGAGACCAGCGCAAAGGCGTAAGAGGCGCGATCGCGGACTTTACGGTAGATGTGCTGCCCACCCACGGGCGGCGGCAGGGTGACGGCGGTAATCAGTTCACCTGGCGTCAGGACGGTTTCGATATGGGGCGTTTTCCCTGGGGCGCGATAAAAGTCGGCGAGGGGGATGTTCCGCGCTTTGCCGTCGGCAGAAACGGTTTCCACCACTGCATCCAGCAGACGCATCGCGACAGGCATATCGCCCGGATGCGTAGCAATACAGGCCTCGCTGCCGCCCACCACCGCATGCTGACGGCTAAACCCCTCAAGCGCCGCGCAACCGCTGCCGGGAAGACGTTTATTGCAGGGCTGATTGGTATCGTAAAAATAGGGGCAGCGGGTACGCTGAAGAAGATTCCCTGCCGTGGTGGCCTGGTTGCGTAACTGACCGGATGCTCCTGCCAGTAGCGCTCTGGACAGCACGGCATAGTCACGGCGCACACGTTCATCTGCGGCTAAATCGGTATTGCGCACCAGGGCGCCGATCCGCAGACCGCCCTCGTCGGTGGCGGCAATCTGGTCGAGGCCCAGACCGTTCACGTCGATCAGATGGGTTGGCGTCTCAATTTCCAGCTTCATCAGATCGAGCAGATTCGTTCCCCCGGCAATAAATTTTGCGCCGTGTTTATCCCTGGCGCTGGCCGCGGCCTCGGCCGGGGTTTTTACCCGTTCGTAAGTAAAGGCTTTCATGATTTAAGCTCCCCTGCTGCGTCTTCGATGGCGGCCAGAATGTTGGCGTACGCGCCGCAACGACAGATGTTGCCGCTCATGCGTTCGCGGATCTCATCCGCCGTCTTTTCCGGGGGGGAGACCAGATCGAGCGTAACGTGGCTGGGGATGCCCTCTTCAATCTCTTTCAGTACCGCGACCGAGGAGCAGATCTGCCCTGAGGTACAGTAGCCGCACTGAAAACCATCATGTTTTATAAATGCCGCCTGCATGGGATGCAGATTGTCAGGCGTACCCAGTCCTTCGATGGTGGTGATTTCGGCATCCTGATGCATGATTGCCAGCGTCAGGCAGGCGTTGAGCCTGCGGCCATTCACCAGCACGGTACAGGCGCCGCACTGCCCGTGATCGCAGCCTTTTTTCGTGCCGGTAAGCTGCAAGTTTTCCCGCAGCGCATCCAGCAGGGTAGTACGCGTATCCACCTCGAGTTGCTGACTTTTGCCGTTAACGCGCAGCGTCAGAGGCATCATCTCGGGCGGGGGAGTGACAGCAGGCTCGCTCTCAGCCAGTGCGCCACAAGGATAAACAGCAGCGGTTGCCGCCGCCGCTGCGCTGACTTTTATCAGATCCCGTCGGGACAGGCTGAAGTCGGGTGACTGACCGTCTTCAGGAAATTCGCCTTGGTTGCTCATGCCAGGCCTCCGGTATTTAAAGGGGAAATAAAAAGGAAAAAGGGTGCGACTGTGTCGTCTGATTTTTAAACATTAAGCATAGACGGCGATGCGGGCGGGATTATTCTTAAATCGAGGATGCAGTTATGAGAGGGTTTAATAAATGTACGATAGGGAAGGAGGGCCAGCTGGTAAGGCCTGCCTGTTTTTTCAAACAGACAGGCAGAGTGTGACTTAGCGATCCGTCGGCCAGTTATCCAGTACCCGCTGGCGCACCTCTTCTGGATACCCCTGCTCAAACGAGGCATGCAGATGGCGGGTGGTTTGCAGCGTATCAAACACCACTTTCGCCCCACGACCGGCCACGTACTCCTCCTCTTCATAGCACTGTGGCAGGCGGATCACGCGCTGATCGTCAAACACCACGCGGCGACCAACCGGGTGCACGCGGGTTGAGAGCACCCACACCACTTCGCGCAGGTTGGTTGGATCAAAATCATCGTCCACCACGTAGACCTTCGGAATAAACACCATCGCGTCGGTCTTAAACAGCACTTCGCCGATGCGTTGGGCCAGCGCTTCGCTGGTGACGCCCGGCAGCAACTCGCGCCAGTTTTGCGGCACCACCACCAGCAGCCAGTGGACGGTAGAATCTTCCGGGATCCAGGCGGTGACAATCGGCAGTTCCGCTTCACGCAGAGAGGTCAGGGCATCGGCGGCCAGCCCCATCGCCCACAGGGTGTGCGACTCGTCGGTCGGACGGCCGGTAATCGACATCGGCCAGATCGGATCGTCACGATGGGTAATCGTCTCGACGTGGAAGGTCGGTTGGGCAGAGGAACCTTCGCCCAGATAACCGCCATACTCGCCGTATGGCCCTTCCTGGCAATCACGGTTGATGGAGACATGCCCCTCGATCACGATTTCGGCGGTGGCAGGCACGTCCAGATCGATACTGATTGCTTTGACCACCGGCACCGGCTCGCCCGCCAGGGTACCGATGTAATCCGCCTCATCGGCGTGGGCCGGGATTGGGATGCCGGACACACAGGAGATCGCCGGCGCCGGGCCTTGCACCAGTGCATAAGGCATCGGCTGGCCGAGTTTTACCCACTCCGTCCAGATCTGGCCGATATGCTGGCTCGGGACAATCAGCCCCACCATTCGCTTGCCATCGACCTTCATCACGCGGGCGATAGACCAGTTCACCCATTTGCCGTCCGGCGTCTTCACGATCAGCGTGCCCCAGGTATTGGCGTAGCGACCGCCGTCCTTGTCGTGGGCAAAGGGGATTGGAAAGCGGTCGAGGTTCGCATCTTCACCGCGCAAAATGTTCTGGTGGCACAGGGCGTCAGAAGAGGCCACCCGCACCGGGGGAATGCCGGGCTTATGGCGCGCCGCCGACAGCGCTTCGACGATCTGCGGCCCGGTGCAGTCCGGGGCCAGGCCGAGTGACATCGCCACGCGAGCATAGGGCATATCCTGTCGGGATGAGAGGCTGGCAGGCGCGCCGAACAGACGGAAGCCGGGTGCCACGCCCGCCACCTTGTGGAACAGCGGGGCAGGGGACTGGATCTCATAGCTGCGGCGGGTAATGGCGCTTGGCTCAAAATCACCGTCCACTTCGCGCGTCACGTGCATGATGTCGCCCATGGCGTCGAGGGCATCGATATAACTGCGTAAATCACCGTAATAGGTCATCAGGCTCTCCTTAAGCCGTGGGAGCGGAGTGAGGTTCACCCCAGCGTTTTGTTAAAGCGTTATCCAGGCCGAACTGATCCAGAATGCGCGACACAAAATGATTAATGATGTCGTCAGTGCTGGTGGGGTTGTTATAGAAGGCGGGCATTGGCGGCAGCATCATGGCACCGGCGCGGGTCAGGGCGAGCATGTTCTCAAGGTGAATGGCGTTGAGCGGCGATTCGCGGGGAACCAGCACCAGCTTGCGCTGCTCTTTCAGCGTCACGTCGGCGGCGCGGGCAATCAGGCCATCGGCGTAGCCGCAGCGGATAGCGGCCAGGGTCTTCATGCTGCACGGCACCACGATCATGCCGTCAACGCGAAAGGAGCCGCTGGAGATGGCTGCAGCCTGATCGTGCTCGCTGTAAGTCTTCGAGGCGAGAGCGATAACCTCCTGTACACTGTAGGGCGTTTCCAGTTGAATGGTGGCGCGCGCCCATTTGGAAATGATCAGATGCGTTTCGACGTCCAGATCTTTCAGCGCGGCCAGTAAACGAACGCCAATTGCAGCGCCAGTAGCGCCAGTCATGCCTACAACAAGCTTCATGCGGGTTCTCTGAATGTATTCTTTCATGTATAGTTTGAGTTCAAACTGTTTGTGTTCGAACTATATGTTTGTCGTTTTCAGGAGTCAAGAGAGTCGATGGCAGAAAATCGCGACTTAATCCTTGCCGCGCCCCTGTGGCCGCATGGCGATTGTTCATTAATGCACCTGATGCGCCGCGCAGGGCAGCACTCCACCACCTGCTGGAGCCAGTGCGTCGATACCGGGTTATCAGCTGTGCAATACGCCATACTGGTTGTACTGGCGGAAGAAACGCGCTGCGACCAGCAAACGCTGGGGAACCGCGCCGGGTTTGATAAAGCCACCGGCACCTACGTTATCGATAGGATGAGTAAGAGCGGGTTACTGACGGTGCAGACCGATCCCGCTAACCGCCGCCGCAAGCTGGTCTCCATGACGGCAGAGGGCGAAGCGATGCTGGTGCAGATGATTGAGCAGGCCAAAAGCGCCGAGAAGATGATTACCGCCGGTCTGAATACCCAGGATATCGCCGACCTGAAGCGTCTGCTGAGTAAGCTGGGGGGATTGCAGGAGCCTGATGACCATGCCTCCAACGAAACTGTCTGACAGCCACAGTGAGCCGAAGCCTGACCTGACGATCGGCTTTCTGCTGATGAAGCACTTTACGCTGGCCTCGGTGGCGGGGCTGGTAGAGTCTCTGCGCTTTGCGGCAGACGAGTCCTTCTCCAGCCGGCAGATCTTTTGCCGCTGGGAGTGGATGACCTGCGATGACCAGCCCATCACCGCCAGCTGTGGCCTGCCGGTATCGCCCACCGCGCCGCTCGATTTTGCCCGGGACTGGGATTACTTCGTGGTGGCGGGCGGGCTACTGGAAGAGACCCGCCAGCCGCCGGAATGGCTATTGCAGGCCTTGCGGGATCTGCACGCCCGCAATATTCCCATCATCACCCTGTGCAGCGGGGCTTTTGTCGCCGGTAACGCCGGGCTACTGGACGGTCGCCACTGCGCGATCCACTTCACCACCCGCGACGAGTTCCGGCTGCGTTTCCCGAAAGCCATTCCGGTGATCGATAAAACCTACATCAAAGACGGCGGGATCATCTCCTGCCCTGGCGGTACGGCGATTGACCTTGCGGCCGATCTGATCCGCCAGCACTGCGGGTTGGTGCGCTCGCAAAAGGTGCTGAAATATCTGCTGGTGGATGAGGTGCCAACGCCAAAAGCGAAGCATAAAACGCCCCTCAGCGAACCCGATGTCTACGAGAACCCGCTGGTGACGAAGGTGATTGAGTTTATGAAGCACCATCTCGATTCGCCGGTGCCGCTGGCGGAGGTTGCTGACTTTGCCGGGGTGACGTTCCGCCAGCTAAACCTGATCTTTACCCAGTGTACCGGCCACTCGGCGGCGGTTTACTGGCGGCGGATGCGCCTTGAGCAGGCGCGCAAGCTGATGGCCGACTCCAGCAACAGCATTAACGCCATTGCCACTGCCACCGGCTTCGCCGACGCCTCGCACCTGATCGCCTGGTTCCGTAAACAGTACGGTGAAACGCCCAGCTCGTTCAGAAAGCGGCGCAGGGAAGTGGAAAAACGGGTAAAAGAGTAAAGGGCCGCGATGCGGCCCTTTTTATCCAGGTTACAGTAGATGACGCTTCGCCATTGGTCCCGGCATACTCGCTTTTTGTGACGGGGTGTCATCCAGCGAGGCTGCATCGGCAAGGCTGCGGGCGTTGGTTTCCGGTGCCAGCCACCAGGAGACGGCCAGGCCCACAAAGGTGATTGCCGCGGCGATATACATGGTGGTGCCGATCCCCAGGCTCTGCAATGAGACGGGCACCAGCCAGGTACCGACGGCAGCCCCAATACGTGACAGCGACGTTCCCACACCCACGGCACAGGCGCGGATCTCCGTCGGGAAAATCTCGTTCGGGTAGACCAGCTGGAGCACCTGCGCCCCGCCGATAAACAGTGCATAAGCACCAAACATCAGCAGAATGATCATCGATGGCCCGTCACGCAGCAGACCGAGCAGCAGCAGCGCCAGCCCCGACCAGAGGAAACTTTGCAGCAGCAGCTTGCGGCGTCCCAGGGTATTCACCAGGCGCGTAGCGATAATGCAGCCGACCACGAACAGCAGGGTGATGGCTACCGAACCGTACGACGCCCACTTCCCGCTCAGGTGCAGCGCATCCAGCACTTTCGGGGCAAAGGCATACACCGCGAAGACCGGGATCACCGAGCAGGTCCAGAAGATGGTGACGAACGCCATGCGTTTGCCATAACCCGAGTGCAGCAGGTTGGAGAAGGAGAGGTTTTTGCTTTCCGCCTGCTCCGGCAGATTGTCCAGGCCAAAGTCCGGGCCATACACCCGGCGAATGATCGCTTCGGCTTCGGCGTGACGGCCTTTGCTCATCAGCCAGCGCGGGGATTCCGGGGTGCCCATACGCACCAGGAACAGCAGCGCGCCGATCACTGCGGTGCTGGCCAGCGTCAGGCGCCAGGCATCCGGGCCGCCAAAGTGCAGCAGCGCTTCACCGATCATATAGGCCGCGGCAGCACCGGCAAACCACAGGATGGTGAGGGTGGCCAGGCAAGGACCGCGGTTTTTCTTCGGCAGAAACTCCACCAGGAAGGCGGTCGCCACCGGGTACTCAATGCCCACCGCCACGCCGTTTAAAAAGCGCAGGGCAAACAGCATCTCGCCGCTCTGCACCCAGTACTGCGCCACGGAGCAGATCACAAACAGCGTCGGGCCAACGAAATAGAGCATCCGTCTGCCCAGCCGGTCGGTGAGGGCACCGCCGATAAAGCCGCCAAAGAAGATGCCGATCAGCGCAGAGGCAGCGATCAGCCCCTCCCAGAAGGCGGCTAACCCCAGCGCCGGAGAGATTTTCATCATGGCGATGCCGATAATGCTCAGTACATAGCCATCGACGAAGGAGCCGCCACCGGAGCGAATGGTCAGCAGGCGGTGAAAGCGGTTAAGTGGTACGTCTTCAACAGAAACGGTATTTGACATGGTAACTCCTGTCTTTCTCCGGCATCGTTAAATTAATGGCTTACGGGCAGGCGGTAATAAACATAAATAGCGATGGATGCTTATTAAAGCCGAGCGAGGCCGCTTTCCATTAATCAAGCGATTACGGAATAAATATAGGTCTAAGAAGATTCAAGCGTTAAATAATAGCGTGCGTTATTTCGCGTAATTCATGGCAAATACTCCTCCGCTGCAGGATGGTCGGATAAGATGTTAGTTATATTTATTATGGTGTTACTGTGTTTATTATTTTTAAGACGTTTCGTCAGATAAACGTTTTACGGCAACCGTGCGCGTTGACCACCAGCAGATAAGCGAGCCGAGGCTGACCATCGCCGTCCCTTGCCAGAAAGCCAGCGTCAGGTGCGAATCCAGCATAAACGCCGCCAGCACTGCCGAGATGATCGGAATAAAGTACGACGCCGCCGCCAGCACCGTGACGTTGCCGTGCAGGATCCCCACATTCCAGGCAGCATAGCCAAAGCCCATCGCCATCGCCGCCAGCAGCAGGCTGATCCACGCGTGCCACGACAGAACAAATTCCGGCTGGGGCGAGGTGAAATATTTCACCCACAGCGTCAGCGCCGTTAAGATAAAGAACAATGTAATTCCGTTATTTCCCCGGGCGATACGTTGAGTGACCACGCAATATATGGCCCAGATCACCGCTCCGCTGAATGCCAGCCCGTAACTTAACGGATTATCCATAACGTTATTCATCATCTCTGTCAGCGAAAATCCCCCGTTGCCCCCTAATACCCGGCCTATTCCGATGATGGCTAGCACCACGCCGGGAATAATTAACGGGCTGGTTTTCTGCCGGTTAACGATCACCGCCAGTAAAATCGTCATGCTCGGCCAGAGGTAATTCACCATTCCCACTTCAATGGCCTGACGCCCGCTATGGGTAAAGCCCAGCGACAAGGACAGGCACAGCTCATAGCAGACGAACAGCACGCTGCCGATGATGAGATAACTCACCGGGAACTTCTGGATCTTCGGAAAGCCGATGGTAAACAGCAGCAACACCGCGCTACAGGTGTAAATCAACGCCGCCCCGCCCACCGGGCCAAAGCCTTCGCTCACGCTTTTGATCAGGCCGACAATCGCGCTCCACAGCAGGATGGCGATCAGGCCGATGAGTGTCGCTTTCTTATGGGGCATACCCGGTACCTCTGTTTACATTCTGGTCACAACCCGGCGTTGCGGTGTGGTGTTTTGTTAAATTCTGGTTAACTACAGCATTAAAACTATGCCGCCGGAAAGGCGCTGTAAATACGTCTCAGAGGGTGATAATTCGGGAATGTGATCGCTATCGGAAATTATATAGAAAATTACTACGAAGAAATAATGCATTTATTTTATTGATTTATATAAATTATTTTTCACAAACGTGTAAAAATCTCCTGTTATTACGTATTTATGTTGTATTTTTCATGTATACAAAAAATATTCCTCCATTGACCTTTCACCTGCCCGTGTGCAAATTTTTAACAAACGCAGTCCATCAGGGTTGCGTAGCAGACTGTGATGGTCGTGAATTCCCCCCTGGAGGTTATCGTGTTGACATTTGAAGGTATCTACACCCCGGCAATTACCCCTTACGCAGCCGATGGCAGCATTGATTTTGCACGCTTTTCCGAGGTGCTGGAGTCGCTGATCGAAGCCCGCGTTCACGGCATCATCATTGGTGGCTCCACGGGCGAATATTACGCGCAGAGCCAGGAAGAGCGTAAAGCGCTGGTGGAACACGCCCGTCAGGTGATTGGCACCCGCCTGCCGCTGATCGTCGGCACGGGGGCCACCCGCACCGAAGACGCGGTGGACTACGCCAAACATGCGCGTGAGATCAAAGCCGATGCCATCCTGGTTACCTCGCCACCGTATGCCCTGCCGACCGAGCTGGAAAATGCCCATCACGCGCTGACCGTGGATAAAGCCGCCCAGTTGCCGATCATGCTCTACAACTACCCGGGCCGCATGGGGATCACCATGGGCGAGACCTACTTCCGCGAAGTGAGCCGCTCACCAAACGTGGTCGCCATTAAAGAGAGTTCCGGGGATTTCAACAACCTGCACCTGCTGGCCTGCAAGTTCCCGAACATCGCGCTCTCCTGCGGCTGGGACGATCAGGCGCTGGAGTTCTTCGCCTGGGGCGCGCAAAGCTGGGTCTGTGCCGGTTCTAACTTCATTCCACGCGAACACGTGGCGCTGTATGAAGCCTGCGTGGTGGAAAAAGATTTCGCCAAAGGCCGCAAAATCATGGCCGCCATGATGCCGCTGATGAACTTCCTCGACGGTGGCAAGTTTGTGCAATCTATCCGCTACGGCTGCGAGCTGAACGGCCTGGCCTCCGGCACGGTGCGCGCGCCGTTGCAGGATCTCAATGAAGAAGAGAAAGCGCAGCTGAAAGCGGTGATCACTGATGTAAAACGCAACGTCGCTGCGGCGCTGTAAGGAGGCGATATGAGTCAGCTGCACACGCTGGACGACGTAACGGCTATCGCCCGGGAGCTCTCCCTGGCGAGCAAGGCCTTTATTAACGGGCGCTTCGTCGCCGCGCAATCCGGGAAAACCCTGCCCACTACCAACCCGGCCACCGGGGAGACCCTTGGCCACATCGCCGCCTGCGACATCACCGATGTCAATGCCGCGGTGGAGGGGGCGCGCAGTGCGTTCGAGGCCGGGAGCTGGAGCAAGCGGGCACCGGGCGAACGCAAAGCGGTGCTGCTGAAACTGGCGGCGCTGATGGAGCAGGAGATCGACCAACTGGCGGTGCTGGAAAGCCTCGACAGCGGGAAACCGGTAAGCGAATGCCTGGCGGTGGACGTGCCGGAAACCATTCACGTGCTGAAGTGGCACGCAGAAGCCATTGATAAACTGTATGACCACACCGCCCCGGTCGGTAACGGCGCAATGGCGCTGGTCGTGCGCGAGCCGATTGGCGTGGTGGGGTGCGTTCTGCCCTGGAACTTCCCGCTGCTGATGCTGGCCTGGAAGATCGGCCCGGCACTGGCGGCTGGCTGCTCGGTTATCGTGAAACCGGCAGAGCAAACCTCGCTCACCGCGCTGCGGGTCGCCGACCTGGCCTTTGAGGCGGGCATCCCGGCGGGCGTGCTGAATATCGTCACCGGCACCGGCAAAGAGGTCGGGGAGCCGATTGGTCTGCACCCGGATATCGACATGGTGAGCTTTACCGGCTCCACGGCCACCGGACGACGCTTCCTGCACTATGCAGCCGAATCCAACCTCAAGAAGGTGGTGCTGGAGTGCGGCGGTAAAAACCCGGCCGTCGTCTTCGACGATGCGGGAGATCTGGCGACCGTGGCCGGACATGTGCTTAACGGCGCATTCTGGAACATGGGCGAGAACTGCTCTGCCACCTCGCGCCTGCTGGTGCAGGAAAGTGTTAAAGCGGCGCTGCTGGCCGAAATGGCAAAACAGATCGGCGACTGGCCGATGGGCAATCCTCTCGATCCGCGCAACCGGCTCGGCGCGATGGTCTCGACGGAACATTTCAGCAAGGTGAGCGGTTATCTCGATACGGCTCGCCAGGAAGGGCTGCGGATTGTGCAGGGGGGCGATACCGAGCAGGGTGCCTATGTTCAGCCAACCATTATCGACGGCGTGACGCCCGAGAGCGCACTGTTCCAGGAGGAGATCTTCGGCCCGGTGCTATGCGTGACCACCTTCAACACCGAAGCCGAGGCTGTCGCCCTGGCGAACGATACACAGTACGGTCTGGCCGCATCGGTCTACACCGGCAAACTTAACCGGGCCATTCGGGTATCGCGCGCCATTCGTGCGGGTACGGTAACGGTGAACTGCTTCGGGGAAGGCGACGCCACCACGCCGTTTGGCGGCTACAAGCAGTCGGGGTTTGGCGGGCGCGATAAATCTGTCTTCGCCCTCGACCAGTACACCGAACTGAAGACCCTCTGGATTGATCTCTCTGAAGACGACGCCTGAAGCCGTGTTTAACGGTCTGGAAGAGAGAATTCATTTCTATTTCTGTCTTCTGGTGGCGGTTGGCCTGTCGAGAAAGCAGGGACGCATTTGCTCTAACCGGCAGAAAAATGCCTTTATTATGAAGTGGCTAAAAAATGCCGGGCGGTTGAGGACGTTTCGCCACGTTGCCGGCAGTGAAATAGACTGGCTGCGTGGGGAGATCCTGCGTCATCCACCGGATCGGGATCCAGAGCCTGTCCTGAGGCTGATCTATCTGACTGCCAGTGAAATGCGCAGAACATGATTGCCGTGGCTGATAATTTTGCTGTTGCACATCTTTATCTGTAGGTTAAGCAACATCATAGTTAAGCATCACCGGTCGATTTTCAGGAGGCGTCAATGAGAACGGGAAAGGTCGCGCTGTACGAGGATCTCAAGCGACATATTCTGACCATGGAGCTGGATCCAGACGAGCTGCTGGATGAAGCCGCGCTGACCGCGCAGTACGGCCTGTCCCGTACGCCGGTGCGCGAAATCTTCCAGCGCCTGGCAGGAGAAGGGTATCTCGAAATTGTGGAAAAACGCGGCGTGCGGGTGATCCCGATGAGTCACTCGACGCTGCGCAATTTCTTCCTGGTGGCACCGATGATTTACGCCGCCACCGGACGCCTTGCCGTACAGCATTACAAGCCAGCGCAGTTAAAAGCGCTGAAAGAGACTCAAAAGCGCTTTCGCAAAGCGGTGCAAACCCGCGATGCCGAGGCGCTGGCGCTGGAGAACAACCGTTTTCACGAGATCATGGGCGAGATGGCGGCCAATCCCTACTTGCAGCCGAGCCTGGGGCGTTTGCTGATCGACCATTGTCGTATCGGACACACCTTCTTCCGGCCGCAAAACGAGGATATGGAGCGCCGCTTACAGCTGGCCGCGGATCATCACGATGCGTTTATCGTGGCCATTGAGGCACGTGATGAGCAGGCGGTCGTCGATCTGGTCTTTGAGCACTGGGAGCTGTCGCGGGAAAATATGGAAATTTTCATCGCTCCGCAGGGGCTAAAAGCTGACAATTTTGCGCCTTTCCAGGAGGGCGATAACCGCTAATCTTCTTGCCATAAGGCCTGCTGGCGACCGCTGACAGGCCCTCTTCTCCCATGCTGTTTTCTTCTCAGACGCCCCGCTGCGCCGGGCTTCGCACGCCTTTTTTATCATTCCGTTAACTATTTTTATACTTCATGTATACATGCGATATACATCACATATTCATTTACTCATGATGGCTAACATTGATCCCATATCAGTTGCCGGATCCTGCGGTGACGTGACGAGAACATAATCAGAGCTACCGGAGTAACCAACGTGCAAAAGATCACTTCTCTGCCTGCTGACGACGCCCTGCCGGGTTGGTATCACACCAGTCAACCGCGTACCCCGCGTCCTGCCCACGTGGGGCAAAAACATGCCCGCTGGGCGATCGTCGGTGCCGGGTTAACCGGGCTGGCGGCGGCCCGTCAGCTGGCGCTAAATTTTCCGAATGATGAAGTGGTGCTGATTGAAGCGCAGGACGTGGGTTTCGGATCCTCCGGGCGCAACGCCGGTTTTGCCATTGATGTGCCGCACGATATCGGGGCCAAGGACTATATCGGTGACGTCACCACCGCCAATTTGATCCTCAAACTCAACACCCTCGGGCAGAACTACCTGCGCGGGATCGTGAAAGAGCACGGTATCGCGTGCCAGATGACCGAATCCGGCAAATACCAGGCCGCAGTGGGGGAGAAGGGGGTCGCGATTCTGGAGGCCTACCGCAGCGGGCTGGAGAAAATTGGCCGCCACGCAGAGATGATCCCCGGAAAGGATCTGCCGGACCATATCGGCACCTCTTACTACCAGCAGGCGCTCTACATTCCGGGCACCATTCTGCTCCAGCCGTCGGCGCTGGTGAAAGGCCTGGCGGACAACCTGCCGTCTAACGTGACGCTGTATGAAAATACCCCCATCACCTCCATCGACTATGGCGACAAAGTGACGCTGGTGCATGCTCAGGGCACCATTACCGCCGACACGCTGATTCTGGCGAATAACGCCTTTGCCGCCCATTTTGGTTTTCTGCGCGGGCGCCTGCTGCCAACCTTCCTCTATGGCAGCCTGACTCGCCCTCTGACTGCTGAAGAGCAGGCGCAGCTCGGCGGCAAGCCGGTATGGGGCGTTATTCCGGCGCACCCGTTTGGCAGCACCGTGCGCCGCACGGTCGATAACCGCATCCTGATGCGTAACAGCTTTAGCTTCCATCCCGATGGCCGCCCACGGGAAAAGCAGCTGAAGCACAATATTGAAACCCACCGTAAATCGTTCGAGCGTCGCTTCCCGATGCTGAGTAAGGTCGATTTTGAATACTCCTGGAGCGGGGCCATCTGCCTGTCGGACAACCACGAGGGCTTCTTTGGTCAGCTGGCACCGAACGTCTATGGCGCGCTGTGCTGTAATGGTCTGGGAATTACCCGCGGCACCGCCACCGGCAAACTGCTGGCGGATATGATCGCCGGAGAGCGCAACGAGCTGATCGATTTTCTGGTGGCATCGCCAGGCCCGAACAGAACTCCGCCGGAGCCGTTCCTGTCGATGGGGGTGAATTCGGTGTTGAAATGGGGCCAGTTCCGCGCCGGGCTGGAGGTGTAACGACATCCTGCCCTCTTCCTTGAGGGAGAGGGCCGGAGTAAGGGATTACTCTACTGTGGGCCTGGCCACGCTTGCCATCATAAGTGGCTGTCAATCAGGGGCCAAAATCGCCAGGCCGCCAGAAGCAGCACGACGTTAAGTATCACCGTGATCATAAAGTAGGTCTTAAACGGCTGTTTCTGGGTTTTATGCCGAAAGAGCTGCTGGCCGAGGATCGCTCCCGGCCATCCACCCACCACACCAAAGATCAGCAGTGTCGCCTCAGGGACCCGCCGCCAGGCCTTGCGTGCCGCCAGCTTGTCAGCGCCATAGATAACCAGCGTCAGTGCGCTGACGAGCACAAACCACATCGCCAAAGGGTGCGGCAGCAGGGCGCTGCCCGCAGCGGTAAAGGCCAGAAGAACGTAACAGAAGTAAGTGAGATTCATAAGGCGGCAACGGCATCAGGAAAGGAGAGGGGGCAATGATAGCCCCTCACTCCGCCTCAAGCATCCCGAAACTGACAATCCTTGAACGCCCCAGCTCCTTCGCCCGGTACAGCGCCACATCCGCGGCGCGCAGCAGGTTGTCGCTTTGGGCGTGCTGCGGGTAGCTGGCAATGCCGATGGAAACATCCACCGTGCCGATCTCCGTTAACTCATACCGCAGCGCCAGGCTGCGCACGTTGGTCTGGATTTCGGAGGCGCAGGCAAACGCCGCCGCGTCATCTGCGCCCGGCAGCAGGATCAGGAACTCTTCCCCGCCATAGCGGAACGGCATTCCCTTATCGCCTACCGCACGCTGCACCACCGTCGCCACGCTTTTGATCACCAGATCGCCCGCATCATGACCAAACTTGTCATTAATGGCTTTGAAGTGGTCGATATCGATCATCAGGCAACTGACCGGCTGACCGGTGTGCTGCGCCTGGCCGAGCTGCGTGCGCAGGGCGTCATCCAGATGATGCCGGTTGCGCAGATTGGTCAGCGGATCGAATAACGCTTTCTCCAGCAGGGCATCGCGCAGGCGCTGGTTAGCCAGCGCCAGGCCAAGGGCTTCGGCCATCAGTTCCAGATAGGCGCGGGACGGTGCCCGTTCCCGGGTGACATTCTGGAATGAGAGCAGGCCGATGGTCTCGCCCTGGGCAATCAGCGGTACGCAGAGCGAATGGTCGGCGCAAGCGTCTGGCAGGTGATAGCAGGTGATATCCGGCTCGCCGGTCACGGGCGGATGGCTCTGCCCGCGGCGCACCGCCCAGCACTGGTCGGGGTGGAAGGGTTCGGCTTCGCCCTGCGGGTCGAGCCATTCGGCGGCACAGTGCATCTGCCACGGCTCCCGCTCCAGCAGCCAGAGCCGTCCGGGGACGCCAGGGGCAATGCCGGGCGCGAACAGCCGGGCCACGTTCAGGACATCCTCGACGGACTCGCAGCCCTGTAGCCGCTGGGTCATTCGCGCCAGCAGTTCCCGGATCGCCCAGTCGGCATCGCGCTCCTGTTCCAGCCGTTGCCGCACTAGGCCATTTTCGCGAAAGATACGGATCGCCTGCGCCATGTCGCCAATCTCATCGATCTGGCGGTAGTCTGGTGCTTCTACCGCATAATCCTGCGAGGCCAGCCGGTTAACCACGTCGCTCAGGCGCACCACCGGGCGCAGTACCCGGCGTTTGAGGATAAAACCGAGAACAAACAAAAACATCAGCGCGGTCAGGCCGACCATCACTTCAGAGAGCGTCCGCAGCCCGCGCGATTTGACCGTGGCGTCGTCAATGGCCGCGTCGGTACGTCTGTCGAGCATCTGACGAAAATGGTCGAGCTGATTCTGGACCTGCTCCAGTTCGTTCTCATAACGCTCGCCATAAATCAGTCCGACGGCCTGAGATTGCTGCCCGCCTTTCACGCTCGCGATGGCGCTCTGCTGTTCATCCTGCAGGGCATCGGCCACGGTTAACCCTTCGTGCAGCAGCGCCAGCTCATCATCACTGGCACCCGCGTCCCGCAACTTTTGCAGGCGATGCTCAATCCCGACCATCGCTTGTGCTTTCTGACGGTACTGGTCGGCTACCGCAGGATCCTGTTTGATGACGTACAGCCGCGCAAGGTCGGAGAGCGCCCAGGCGTCGGCCTCCACCTCTTCGGTGAGCTGATCGAATACATAGCGCTGTTCAACGGCCTGACGCTCAACCTTTTCGGCGTTGGAGGCCATCAACATGGCCACGCCGGAAGCGAGGGTCAGGCAGACGGTGGCGCCGTATGCCCAGTTAGTGATAGTCGCGATACGCACGGCGTATTCCTTTTAGGTCGCGATAGCGTCTGTAGGATGATAATGCTTGTTATTCATAAGTCTCGAGAATTTTTCCCCTCTTCGATAATCGCATCGTCAATCTCTTCGGCATTACCGGCATGATCGCGACCCGAGAGCAGATTCCAGGAGGCAATAAACAGCGCGGCGATGAGCGGGCCAATGACAAAGCCGTTGATGCCGTAAATCTCCATCCCGCCGAGGGTGGTGATCAGAATCAGGTAATCGGGCATTTTGGTGTCTTTCCCCACCAGCAGCGGACGCAGCAGGTTATCCACCAGCCCTACCACCAGCACAAAGAACCCGACAATAAACAGGCCCTGCCATAGCTGGTGGGTGGCGAAGAGGTAAATGGCCGCCGGGACCCAGACAATGGCCGAGCCGACCGCCGGGATCAGTGACAGAAACGCGATCAGCGCGCCCCACAAAATGCTGCCATTAATTCCAACAACCCAGAAGGCGATGCCGCCCAGCAAACCCTGCACTAACGCCACGACGGCGGTGCCTTTTACCGTCGCTCTGGCGACGCCGGCAAATTTGGCAAACAGATGCTGTTTGGCGAAATTCGACAGCGGCAGGCTGTCGAGGATTTGTCGCATCAGCCAGGGGCCATCTTTCAGCAGGAAAAATAGCAGATAGACCATGACGCCGAAGCTGATGGCGAAGCCAAAGGTCCCTTTACCAATCAGGAACGCGCTGCCGGCAAGGTATTGCCCGCCTCTTAACGCCGCCTCAGAGAGCTTCTGCTGGATCTGCGTGGCGGTATCCAGGTCGTGCTCGATCATCAGCGCGCGCACCCAGTCAGGCAGATGCGAGAACAGACTCGCGAACACCCCGGAAAACTGGGTGTCGTTCTGCTGCAGGCGCGTGTAAACAATATTGAGTTCAAAGGCCAGGGAGGAAAAGATCACCATCAGGGGAATAAAGACGATCAGGCAGATAAGCAGGACGCTCAACAGCGACGCCAGCCCGTTACGATCGCCCATCCGAATACGCAGTGTGTTTTTGACCGGGTAGAAAATCACCGCCAGGATCGCGGCCCACAGGATCGCCGAAAAGTAGGGCGACAGCACATCAAAAAACGCCCAGGTGACAATCAGGAGTATGAGAATGAAAAACCCTTTGGTCAGTCCGTTAAATCGCATTAGCTCATCCTTTATTAATGAAACACTACGACTATAGAGTGTTTTGCATGAATTAACATTCTCATGCTTTCGTAGGGGACGATTGCCCGGCGACGATGCGCTCGTGCGGGCCTGGAGAAGCAGCCCTACGCACGCCGGGTATGACAACACCGCCATCCGGCAGCAGGCCGCAACGCCCGGCAGTTTAGCGGATAAAAAACAGATCCTACTTTCGCCTGACCGACGAACCAGCCTGTGCGGCACATGCTCTAAGTATCGACTTGCAGGAGGTGTCTTATGGCATGGCGACCCTATCTTTACGTCATTTACACGGTTCGACCCCGGCTAAGCGCCCGTCGCGCGCGTCTTCGTCTGGTGCATGGCTAGCAATTTGTTAACAATCGCGGTATAAACACACCTTCTTTTGGATGTTTAGATGTCCATACGTATAGAAGGTGATATGCAAACACAACAAAACGGGCAGCTACAGCGCACCATGAAGACCCGCCACCTGATCATGCTCTCCCTTGGCGGCGTGATTGGCACCGGGCTGTTTTTTAATACGGGTTACATTATTTCGACCACGGGCGCAGCGGGAACGCTGCTGGCCTATCTGATCGGCGCGCTGGTGGTCTGGCTGGTGATGCAGTGCCTGGGCGAGCTCTCGGTAGCGATGCCGGAGACCGGCGCTTTTCACGTCTATGCCGCGCGCTATCTCGGCCCGGCGACCGGTTACACCGTGGCGTGGCTCTACTGGCTCACCTGGACGGTGGCGCTGGGATCGAGCTTTACCGCCGCCGGATTCTGCATGCAGTACTGGTTCCCGCAGGTGCCCGTCTGGGTGTGGTGCGTGGTCTTCTGCGCGGTCATTTTCGCCCTCAACGTCATTTCGACCCGCTTCTTTGCCGAAGGGGAGTTCTGGTTCTCGCTGGTGAAGGTCATTACCATCATCGCCTTTATCATCCTCGGCGGGGCGGCAATCTTTGGTTTTATCCCGATGCAGGACGGTTCCGCAGCGCCCGGGCTGGCGAACATCACCGCCGAAGGCTGGTTCCCGCACGGCGGTCTGCCGATCCTGATGACGATGGTGGCGGTTAACTTTGCCTTCTCAGGCACCGAGCTTATCGGTATCGCCGCCGGGGAAACCGAAAACCCGCACAAGGTCATTCCGGTGGCGATCCGCACCACCATTGCCCGCCTGATCATCTTCTTTATCGGCACCGTATTCGTGCTGGCGGCGCTGATCCCCATGCAGCAGGCCGGGGTGGAAAAAAGCCCGTTCGTGCTGGTGTTTGAGAAGGTCGGCATTCCGTATGCGGCGGATATCGTTAACTTTGTGATCCTGACGGCGATTCTCTCGGCGGCCAACTCCGGGCTGTATGCCTCGGGGCGGATGCTGTGGTCGCTGTCGAACGAGAAAACCCTGCCGCGCTGCTTTGCCCGGGTGAACAAAAACGGCGTGCCGCTGACGGCGCTGTCGGTGTCGATGCTCGGCGGCGTGCTGGCGCTCTTCTCCAGCGTGGTCGCCCCGGACACGGTGTTTGTTGCGCTGTCGGCCATTTCGGGCTTTGCGGTGGTGGCTGTGTGGATCAGCATCTGCGCCTCGCACTTTGTCTTCCGCCGTCGTCATCTGCAGGCCGGGAAATCGCTCGGCGATCTGCACTACCGCGCCCCCTGGTATCCGCTGGTGCCGGTGCTGGGCTTTATCCTGTGCCTGGTGGCCTGCGTCGGCCTGGCGTTTGACCCGAGCCAGCGTATTGCCCTTTACTGTGGGCTGCCGTTTGTGGCGCTGTGCTATGGCGCGTACTACCTTACTCAACATCTGAAAACGCAGGAGCCTGAACATGTCGCAGAATAATCCGCTTACCGCCCTCCTGGAAACCCAGCCGTTTGTGGTGCTGGATGGGGCGATGGCAACGGAACTGGAAGCGCGCGGTTTTAACCTGGCCGACAGCCTGTGGTCGGCCAAAGTGTTAATGGAAAACCCGGAGTTGATCCGCGACGTCCACCTCGATTACTTCCGCGCCGGGGCGCAGGTGGCGATCACCGCCAGCTACCAGGCCACGCCGGACGGGTTTGCCGCCCGCGGGCTGGACGAGGCGCAGTCCCGGGCGCTGATTGGTAAAAGCGTCGAGCTGGCGCGTAAGGCGCGCGAGGCGTATCTGGCAGAAAATCCGCAGGCGGGTACGCTGCTGGTGGCGGGCTCGGTCGGGCCGTATGGTGCCTATCTGGCCGACGGATCGGAGTACCGGGGCGACTATACGCGTAGCGCCGAGGTGTTTGCCGCGTTTCACCGCCCGCGGGTGGAAGCGCTGCTGGATGCCGGGGCTGACCTGCTGGCCTGCGAAACCCTGCCGTCGTTTGCTGAAATTAAGGCCCTGGCCGATCTACTGACAGCTTACCCGCGCGCCCGGGCGTGGTTCTCGTTCACCCTGCGCGACAGCGAGCATCTGAGCGACGGCACCCCGCTGCGCGACGTGGTCGCTGCGCTGGCACATTACCCGCAGGTGATTGCCCTGGGCATTAACTGTATCGCCCTGGAGAACACCACCGCCGCGCTGCAACATCTGCAAAGCCTTACCACGCTGCCGCTGGTGGTCTATCCGAACTCGGGTGAACACTACGATGCGGTCAGCAAAACCTGGCACCATCACGGCGAAGCCTGTGAAACGCTGGCGGACTATCTGCCGCAGTGGCTGGGGGCAGGGGCGAAGCTGATCGGCGGGTGCTGCCGGACGACACCAAAGGATATTGCGGATCTGAACGCACAGCGGTAATAAAAGCAAAACGTCAACCTGGTTGCCGTTTTTAATGTTTTTTCTCTCTTCTGTAGGAGAGGGCGGCGTGAGTGATCCGCTGATCGCCCGCTGGAACATTACCTGGCAATAGCGCCCCAACCGATCGGCCTCGGTGACAAATACAGGAAGGCGGGGCAGGAAAGGGTCTATCGTCAGGCTTTCTTTTAAAGCCTTCGGAACGGGTTCACCTGGCGTGGGGGTCATTCACGCACCTCGAAAAAGCTATTTGGATTTTATGGTCGAGGATGGGGTTGGTGTCTGCGATGAAGGACGGTTTGATCTGTAATCAATACCTGTATGCTGGAAACCACCCGCTGTACGTTCATCATGCGTGAGCCGCCGGAAGTTGTTATTAAACAGCCGGAATAGGCAGTGCTGCGCACTCATCGCCTTGTGGATACCTATGCCGGGATGCGTTTCAATGCGGCTGGAAGGGCAGAATGTCTGCTGTGTGCCAGAAGTGGACGATCACGTCCGTTCCTGAAATATTGGCCCGATAATTCAGCGTTACATTTTCCGGTTAATACGCAACGCATCCACAACGAGTGAAAAGGCCGGAGAGGGTTGTTTACGGCTGGGATAATAAAGATAGTAACCGGGAAAAGGACGACACCATTCTTCAAGTACGCGGATCAGTTTTCCTTCCGGCAGATGTGTGCCGAACTCCTCTTCAGGTAAAAAGGCAATGCCCAGTCCGGCAAGCGCGGCATCAACGACGTGTTCCGATGTGTTAAACGTCAGTTGGCCTTCAACCCGAACGTGAAATTTGCCGTTTTCCTGCTCAAACTCCCAGGCGTAGATTTTCCCCGATTGAACCATGCGCTCATTAATACAGCAGTGTTGCATCAGATCGCGTGGCGTCTGAGGAGCGGCGCACCGGGCGAAATACTCAGGGGAAGCTACAGCCGCCATGCGCAGTTTCGGGCCAATGGGTACGGCTATCATATCTTTGTCGATAGTGTCTCCTAGCCGCACGCCGGCATCGAAACGATCCGCAACGATATCCCGGAACCCGTGGTTGGCATCAAACTCAATATGAATATCCGGATATTCGCGTAACAGTGGTGTCAGCTTTGGCAGCAGCGTGGTCTTCAGAACATTAGGTCCACAAGTAATACGGACCGTCCCCGCAGGTTTATCACGCAGTGCCGTCAGCATGTCCAGCTCGGCTTCAATCTCATCAATACGATGGCCCACAGACTGCAGCAGTCGCTCCCCGGCAGCCGTCACTGACACACTGCGCGTGGTCCTTGTCAGCAGGCGGATTTGCATCCGTTCTTCCAGCCCGGAAATCGCCTGGCTCAGTGCGGGCTGGGTCACCCCAAGCTGCGCGGCTGCGCGCGTAAAGCTGCCCTCACGCGCCACGGTGACGAAAGAGAGTAAGTCGTTGAGATTGCGTCTGGCCATGATTGTTTCCGGTCTATTTATAAATTTTACTTATAAGGTCATTAAGGATTCATTAGCTAGTTAACCCACCGCATATTGGTAACAATAATGCGATGAAAAAGTCAACGCTAACCCTTATGCAAAACGCTTACCGCAGAACGTCACTGTTGCTGCTCCTTGCCGGCCTGCTTTTCGTCACGCAGTCCGCAATGGCGGGTGACAGCGACCGGGGAGTCGTTCAGGAGACGCTTGTGAAAATTGAGATCATTGTGGAGGGAGAAACCGCCACCGCCACCCTCTTTGATACGCCGACAGGCCGGGACTTTGCGTCTCTGCTTCCCCTCAGCCTGACGCTGGAAGACTATGCCGATATCGAGCGCATAAGCAACTTGCCGCGCAGGCTTTCTACGGCACAGGCACCGGACGGTATGACGCCGGAAGCCGGAGATATCACTTACTACGCGCCCTGGGGCAACCTGGCGATTTTTGCCCGGGGCAGGGATTACGCCCGTTCACTGATCCCGTTAGGGAAAGTGGATTCCGGACTGCCGGTCCTGCAGCGCCACGGACCTCTTGCGGTGCAGATCAGGGTCGCCAACTGACCCACAGCATCTTCCGCACCGCGATTATTCCTCTTATCACCGTCCCGCCCCCGTATGCCGTTTCAGCTCCTCCTGCAGTGCTGAAGGCTTCGCGGCGGAGACTTCATGTTATCTACTGAAAAGAAATCCCTGAATGAGTAATAAGACAGACGAGAACAGAAAAAAAACCACCGGAAGCGGGAAACATCCCGCGCACTGGAGTGGTGTCTTTGCCATGACGCTGTGCGTCTTCGCCCTGATCGCCTCCGAATTTATGCCGGTCAGCCTCCTGACACCGATGGCGCAGACCATGCATGTCACCGAAGGCATGGCCGGACAGGGCATCGCCATTTCCGGGGCATTTGCCGTGGTAACCAGTCTGTTTATTTCCGTGCTGGCAGGCACGCTTAACCGGAAAACGCTGCTGCTCGGCCTGACCTGCATTATGGCGATTTCCGGTGCTGTTATTGCGATGGCACCCAATTACCTGACCTACATGGCGGGCAGGTCACTGATTGGCATTGTGGTCGGCGGGTTCTGGTCGATGTCGGCCGCGACGGCAATGCGTCTGGTCCCGGTGCACCGTGTTCCGCTGGCTCTGGCTATTTTCAACAGCGGCAATGCTCTGGCTACCGTCGTGGCTGCCCCTCTGGGCAGCTGGCTCGGATCGGTGGTTGGCTGGCGGGGTGCCTTCTTCTGCCTGGTGCCGGTCGCCATCATCGCGTTTGTCTGGCAATTACTCAGTCTGCCTTCCATGCCGGTCACCCGTCAGGCCGCGGCTTCCCGCAACGTATTCATGCTGTTTCGTCGCCGGGTGGTCACGCTGGGCATGCTGGGTGTGGGGATCTTCTTTATGGGGCAATTCACGCTCTTTACCTACATCAGGCCTTTCCTTGAGACGGTGACGCGGGTGGATGCTGCAACGGTGACCCTGGTCCTGCTGGTTATTGGTGTCGCGGGTTTCATCGGCACTACCCTGATTGGCCGGGTGCTGAAACGCGGGTTCTACCCGACCCTGATGGCCATCCCGGTGCTGATGGCCATCACTGCGCTGGCACTGATTGCCTTCGGCAGTGATGTAGCCATCGTGACGGCGCTGCTCGGGCTGTGGGGGCTGATTTCCACTGCCGCACCGGTGGGATGGTGGGCATGGGTTCCGCGTACTTTCCCGCAGAATGCCGAAGCGGGCGGCGGACTGATGGTGGCGATGGTGCAGCTGTCCATTGCCCTCGGTTCGACGGTGGGCGGCCTGCTTTTCGACCATCACGGCTACCAGAGCACCTTCCTGGCCAGCGCCGCGATGCTGATTATCGCAACCGTACTGATCTTTCTGACCTCGCGGGCAGACACTTCTGCCGCAGACCATTCATAAACCCAGGAGTAATGCCATGACAGTTAAAGCTTACGGTGCCCATGCGGGCACACTGCCGCTGGAGCCGATGGATATCACCCGTCGCGCCCCCGGTGCCCATGATGTGCAGATTGATATCGCGTACTGCGGTGTCTGCCATTCGGATATCCACCAGGTACGCGCTGAATGGGCCGGAACGCTCTATCCCTGCGTACCGGGACATGAAATTGTCGGTCGTGTAGTGGCCGTTGGCGATCACGTCTCCGGTTTTTGTGCAGGGGACCTGGTGGGGGTCGGCTGCATTGTTGACAGCTGCAGGCACTGCGGTGACTGTGACGACGGGCTGGAGAACTACTGCGACCATATGACGGGGACATACAATTTCCCGACGCCGGATGCACCGGGCCACACGCTGGGCGGATATTCGCAGCAGATTGTGGTGCATGAACGCTACGTCCTGCGCGTTACTCACCCGGAAGTGCAGCTGGCCGCCGTGGCACCGCTGCTGTGCGCGGGGATCACAACGTACTCCCCGCTGCGTCACTGGCAGGCGGGTCCCGGCAAAAAGGTCGGGGTGGTCGGTATCGGCGGGCTGGGGCATATGGGGATCAAGCTGGCGCACGCCATGGGCGCGCATGTCGTGGCCTTTACCACGTCTGAGTCCAAAAGAGGCGCCGCCAGAGCGCTTGGTGCAGATGAAGTTGTGGTCTCCCGTCATGCCAGCGAAATGGAAGCCCATGCAAAGAGCTTCGATTTCATCCTCAACACCGTTGCTGCACCGCATAACCTCGACGTGTTCACCGCACTGCTGAAACGCGACGGCACGATGACACTGGTGGGTGCGCCAGCCACGCCGCATGACGCGCCAGAAGTATTCAGCCTCATCATGAAGCGCAGGTCGATTGCCGGGTCGATGATTGGCGGCATTCCTGAAACGCAGGAGATGCTCGATTTCTGCGCCCAACACGGCATTGTCGCCGACATTGAGCTTATTCGAGCCGATCAGATTAACAACGCCTATGAGCGCATGCTCAGGGGCGATGTGCATTACCGGTTTGTCATTGATAACGCCACCCTGGCTTAATAATAAGGAGACCATCATGAAAAAATTTACGTTAGCGCTGGGGCTGTTGATCAGTGCATTTGCTTCCTCTGCGGCGGATATGTCCCGTGGAGCCGATAATTTTTATAAAAGCGATAAGGTGACGCAGCAAAAAGTCACCTTTAAAAACCAGTATCAGATGGCCGTGGTCGGCAACCTGTTTATCCCGAAAACGATGGGCCAGAACACCCGACACCCGGCTATCGTCGTGGGTCATCCGATGGGAGCCGTTAAGGAACAGAGTTCAAATCTTTATGCGCAGAAGCTGGCGGAGCAGGGTTTTGTCACGCTGGCTATCGATCTCTCTTTCTGGGGAGAAAGCGAGGGCAAACCGGGGCACCTGATTTCACCGGAAATCTACACAGATGATTTCAGCGCGGCGGTTGATTATCTGAGCACACAGCCGTTTGTCGATCCGGATAACATCGGTGTGCTGGGTATCTGCGGCAGCGGAAGTTTTGTTATCAGTGCCGCCAAGATTGACCCGCGTATGAAAGCCATTGCCACGGTCAGCATGTATGACATGGGGAGCGCGTTCCGTAATGGCCTTAATCATTCCCAGACGGGAGAACAACGTAAGGCCTTTATCCAGTCAGCCATTGAGCAACGGTTAGCCGAGTTTAAGGGCGGCGAGACGGCTTATATCCCTGGCACCGTGAACAAACTGGATGACTCCACACCGGATATTCAGCGTGAGTTCTTTGATTTCTACCGCACAGAACGCGGCGGCTACACCCCGCAGGGTCAGAAAGAAGAACTGACGACGAAACCGATGTTGAGCAGTATTGGCAAGTTTATGAACTTCTATCCGTTCAACGACATTGAAACTATCTCTCCGCGCCCGATGCTGTTTATTACCGGCGATCAGGCACACTCAAAAGAGTTCAGCGAGGATGCTTTCAAACGCGCCGGTCAGCCTAAAGAACTGTACATCGTACCGGGCGCAGGGCATGTCGATCTGTATGACCGTACCGACGTAATCCCTTTTGACAAGCTGACAGACTTTTTCCGTAAAAATCTGAAATAACGTGTTCAGTTAAGGAGCATCTGACATGAACTACAAACATCTTGGTCGTACCGGACTGCGGGTGAGCCGCATCGGTCTCGGCACCATGAATTTCGGTGAGCTGACGGATGAGTCGGCCAGCTTCAGGATCATGGATGAAGCCGTGGATGCAGGTATCAACTTTTTCGATACCGCTGACGTCTATGGCGGGCCGCAGTCACCGGATATGGCAAAGGGTTACGGAACATCCGAAGAAATCATCGGTAACTGGTTAGCGCGCAGTGGTCAGCGTGACCGGATAGTGCTGGCCACGAAAGTTTACCAGCCGATGGACACGGGCCCGAACGACAAATACCTGTCTGCCTACCATATCCGCCGCGCCTGTGAGGCCAGCCTGAAAAGGCTGAAAACGGACCATATCGATCTCTACCAGATGCACCATATCGACCGGAACACGCCCTGGGAGGAGATCTGGCAGGCCATGGAACAGCTGATCCGTGAGGGTAAAATCAGCTACGTGGGCAGCAGTAACTTTGCTGGCTGGGATATTGCCACTGCACAGTGCAAGGCTGACGCGCGCAACCTGCTGGGGCTGGCATCGGAACAGAGCCTGTACAACCTGACCCAGCGTACGGTTGAGCTGGAGGTCATTCCGGCGCTCCGTCATTACGGCATCGGCATGATCCCGTGGAGCCCGGTCGGGATGGGGATGCTGGGTGGCGTGCTGAAAAAAATTGCCGGTGGCCGCCGGGCAACACCGCAGTTGCAGGCACAAATCAACCGCCTGCGGCCGCAACTGGAGGCCTGGGAAACACTGTGTGATGAGCTGGGGGAAACACCATCAGACGTCGCGCTGGCATGGCTGCTGCAGAACCCTGTGGTTAGCGCCGTGCTCAGTGGTCCGCGTACAGTTGAACAGCTCCGTCAGAATCTCAATGCCCTGACGCTGTCTCTTTCAGACGATACGCTCAAAAGGCTGGATACCATCTGGCCGGGACCAGGCGGGGAGGCACCTGAAGCTTACGCGTGGTAAAACGGTTATCAGTGTTAACAATTACCGGCCTTCGGGTCGGTAATTACATTATTTCGGCGAAATTTATTACCTGAAGATGTTGTACTTTTCATCAATTCTTAGATGTCCGCTTTTCGCTCATAGCGGACGCTCATCTCACTACACCCACTACGTGCATTCCGAAACTCTCCCCGCTCATCGTAACTACCCAGCGTGCCGCACCTGTGGTGGCGGCGTTCAGGTGCAACGGCAGAATAAGGCATCTGTTGGAAAAGCTGAAAGCCAGAGAGAAAACAGAAAAAGAGCACGGCTCGAAGAACTGAGAAACCGCCGCAGCTTACTTATGATGTGATGAAATCCGAACGGAAAAGCATATTGAACTACCGCGTGCCGCATGAGCGGCACGCGGTATCTCCTCCTGAATGGAAAGGGAGTACAACCTAGGCTGCATCCGCCAGCACAAACATCCCGTACGGATGAATTTCCAGGTAATAGGTCTCCCCGACATCCGGTTGCAGACGTGTGGCATTCACCTGCAACAAAATCTCCTGCCCGTGCCACTCGACGATCACCTCATACTGCGGCCCCATATAGGCGACGTGGCGGATCACGCAGCGCTGGCTCTCATCGCCGTGCTGGCTCAGGGTGATCGCCTCCGGGCGCACGCCCACGGTGCCGGTTCCCTGGGCGGCAAAGTGCAGCGGACGCGGCAGGCGGTAGCCGTGGATCGCCACAGACTCGTGGCTGAAGCTGGCCGGGAACAGGTTGGCATCGCCCATAAAGCTCGCCATAAAGCGCGACGCGGGCTGACGATAGAGATCCTGCGGTGAGCCAATCTGCATAATGTTGCCCTTGTTCATCACCAGCACGGTGTCCGAGACCGCAAAGGCCTCGCTCTGATCGTGGGTGACGTACAGCGACGTAATGTTGAACTGTTTCTGTAGCTCGCGAATTTTATCGCGCATGCTGCGACGCAGGTTGGCATCAAGATTACTCAGCGGCTCATCGAACAGCAGCACTTTCGGTTTGAGGATCAGCGCCCGGGCCAGCGCCACGCGCTGCTGCTGGCCGCCGGAGATCTGATCCACATAGCGATCGTCAAAGCCCTCCAGGTCCACCATCGCCAGCGCCTCTTTGACGCGGGTTTTGATCTCCCCACGCGGTACGCCGAGCATCTTCAGGCCGTAGCCGACGTTCTCGCCCAGTGACATGTGCGGGAACAGGGCGTAAGACTGAAACACCATGCAGATATCACGCTGCTGAATGGAGCTGTGGGTCACGTCCTCGCCGTCGATAAAGATCTGCCCGCTGGTGGGCTTTTCCAGCCCGGCGACCAGACGCAGTACCGTGGTTTTACCGCAGCCGGAAGGGCCGAGCAGCGTCACCATCTCTCCCTGCGGGATCGCCAGGTTGATGTTTTCAATTACCGTGTTCGCGCCAAAGCGCTTGGTCACGTTACGCAGTTCAACAAAATGTTTCTGAGTCATAGTGTTACGCCTGGTTTTTGGCTTTAGAACGGGAGATACGCGCCTCACCGATCAGCCAGTCAAAGAGGAAAATGATCGCCAGCATGACCACAATCAGGATCGAGCCGTAGGCAATCGCCACGCCGTATTCGCCATCTTCCACGCGGTTCAGAATGTAGGCCGTGGCTACCCGGGTATCCGGGGTGACCAGGAACACAATGGCGCTGACGGTGGTAATGGCACGCACAAAGCTGTAGATCAGCGCCGACAAAATGGCCGGACGCAGCAGCGGCAGCAGGATGTGGGTGATGGTACGCAGCGACCCGGCCCGCAGACTGAGCGAGGCTTCGTCCAGCGATTTGTCGATCTGACCCAGACCCGCGATCCCGGCGCGAATACCCACCGGCACGTTACGCATCACCATTGAGATAATGACGATGGCGGCGGTGCCCGTGAGGTACACCGGCGCGCTGTTAAAGGCCAGAATGTACGACACGCCCGCCACGGTGCCCGGAACGGCAAAGCACAGCATGGTGGTGAACTCGATGGTCTTTTTGCCTTTGAACTGCTGGCGCACCACGATCCAGGCGATCAGTAAACCGAAGGCGGCGGTGATCGGTGCGGCGATCCCGGCGTACAGCAGGGTGTCGAGCAGCGAAGGCCATGCGCCGTCGCTCATCCCCTGGCCGAACAGCTTGATAAAGTTATCCAGCGTCAGGGTGTAATCCACCCCCCAGTTGACGGTAAAGCTGCCGTAGAAAATGCTGCCGTAGAGCAGGGCGTTAAAGGCGATCCACACCGCCAGCAGGGCGATCACGCTCCACACCAGCGTCACCGGCAGGGGCTGCACGTCGCCGCGATAGGACTTGCCGGAGACGGTCACGTAAGAACGTTTGCCGATCCACATATACTGGATGCAGAACACCAGCAGCGAGAACAGCAGCAGGAAGGCGCCCAGGGTGCTCGCCGCCTGGTAATCCAGCTGAGAACCGGTGATATAGAAGTAGATCTGCGTGGCCAGCACGTCGAAGTTGCCCCCCAGCACCAGCGGGTTACTGAAGTCGGCCAGCGACTGCACAATCACGATCAAAAAGGCGTTCGCCAGCGCCGGTTTCAGCAGCGGGACAAAGACGCCGTTAAAGGTCTGCCAGCGGCTGGCGCGCAGGGTATACGAAGCCTCTTCCAGCGACGGGTGAATGGTCTTGATCGCGCCATCGAGGATCATAAACGCCATCGGGGTGAAGGCCAGCACCTGCGCCAGCCAGATGCCGGTAAACCCGTACAGCCAGTTGGTGTTGGTTAAGCCAAACCAGTCAACCATCAGTTCAGTGACGTAGCCGGAGCGCCCCATCATCAGCGTCACGCCCAGGCCCACCACGAACGGCGGGGTGACGATCGGCAGGATCGAGAAGATGCGGCCAATAATGGCGCTACGTCTGGCGATGCGGGTGGTGTAGATCGCCAGCACGAGGCCAAAGAAGGTACAGCCGATACCCACCGCAATGGAGAGCAGGATCGAGTTGATGATCACCTGGGTGATGTGCGACTGCGACAGCACATTCATGAATGCCAGCGGGGCGAATTCCCCTGCGTCGTTGGTGAACATCGGGATAAAGATGGCGATGCTCGGCCAGACGATAAAGATGCCGATCAGCGCGACGATGGCGATCAGCGAGCCAATCACAAAGCGGTCGCCCCCCAGCCATTCGAGACGGGTCAGGGCCAGCGTCATAATCGCCCCCAGCGCCACAAACAGCACGATGGTGGCATAGCCTAAACCGCGCCCTTCAAGGATGGCGCTGATGACCACAAAGGCCATGCACAGCAGCGCCCAGCCGGCGTCGAGGTAGTGGCGGCTGCGCTTTTCGCGCTTCGCTTCGCTGAACGGACGTACCAGCAGCAGAGTGGGGAGCAGATACCACAGCCAGCTGACGTTAAAGTGCGACCAGCTATAGGCATCGAGGATCTCGTCGCCGGTGGATTCCAGCAGGCCATAATCCAGGCTCCAGCTCGGCAGCAGGGCAAATGCCAGCCAGCCAACGAAAACCCAAAGGAAGACCGCATCCCGTTTTTTCACGGGATGAAGAGCGAGTGTCTGTGACATAGAGATTCCGGTGTTGAGGAATGTACAGGCCGGGTGAGCGCAACCGCCACCCGGCATTGACTGCGTCGTGGGCTTATTTACCCATCTTCACGTCGCTAACCCACTTGTTGATCAGCGCCTTACGCACGTCCGTGGAGCCGTACTTATCCATGTCGTAGCTGATGAGTTTCAGGTCATCCAGCTTCAGCGAGTTCGGCGAGGTCTCGGCGGTGGTATTGGTCAGGATCTGATAGGACTTGCCCTGCTTCCACGCCAGTTCCTGCGCCTCTTTTGACAGCACCCAGTCCACGAACAGCTTCGCGTTCTCTTCGTTACGTGCGCCTTTCAGAATGCTTACGCCGCCGATTTCATACCCGGTGCCTTCGCATGGCGAGATCAGCTCCAGCGGCGCGCCTTGCTCTTTTTCCAGCGAGTAGTCGTGCAGGAAGCCAATGCCGATGGCCGTTTCACCGCGGGCGGCGTTACGCGCCGGGGCAATACCGGATTTGGTGTACTGGGAGACGTTGCCGTTGAGCTGCTTCAGGTAGTCGAAGGCCTGATCTTCACCCCACAGCTGGACGAACGTCGCCAGCGCGGTGTAGGCGGTGCCGGAGCTTTGCGGATCGGCAATCTGGATTTCGCCTTTGTATTCCGGTTTGGTCAGATCTTTCCAGCACTGTGGCACCGGCAGGTTCTTCTCTTTCAGGCGCTGGGTGTTGACGCCGAAGCCCAGAATACCCACGTAGACTGCGGAAGAGAGGTTGCCTTTCACCTTCGCCGGATCTCGGAATTTCTCCATGATCTGCTCCAGATTCTTCGACTTGTACGGCTGCAGCAGCCCCATTTCACCGGCCTGAGATTGGGGATCCAGGGTACCGCCGTACCAGACGTCAGCCTGCGGGTTTTTCTTCTCGGCATCCACTTTCGCCAGCGTGCTGCCGGAGCCGTTGCGGATAAACGAGGTTTTGACGTCGTATTTGTCGCCAAACGCTTTGGTTTCGGCTTCGCACATTTCGTTGGTGGCGCTACAGTAAACCACCAGGCGGCCTTTGGCCTGTGCGGCACCGGTTAAGGTGGCCAGCGCGATCCCGGAAGCAATGAGGGTAGAGAGAAGCGTTGTTTTCATTATTCAGCCCTTGTTATGACGTTATGTGACTGCGAGAAGCGGTGATGCCCGCCATCAGCAGCGGCATCAGGAGTAAACCCATCAGCACGGCGGCAATCGAGAGCAAACTGAACATCCCCGACCAGCCGTAGCGTTCGATAACCTGTGACAGCGGCCACCCGGCCAGCGCGGCCCCCAGATAAGCGAACACGCCAAGAAAACCGGTAATCGACCCTGCTGCCTGCTTGTGTCCGCACTCCACGGCGGCAAGGCCGATCAGCATCTGCGGACCAAAGACAAAAAATCCCACCGTAAAAAAGCACATTGCCAGCAGGGCGTAGTGGTGAACCGGCGCCAGCCACAGGGCGGCCACCGACACCATCAGCCCCAGCGTAAACAGCAAAATCATTGGCGCCCGCTGGCCGCTGAACAGCAGATCCGATCCCCAGCCAGCGAACAGCGCCCCGAGCAAACCACCCACTTCAAACAGCATCACTGTGGCGTTGGCGCTTAACAGGTTGACGCCGTGGCTCTCCGCCAGCCAGATGTTGCCCCAGTCGTTGAGGGCGATGCGGATGAGATACACCAGCACATACGACGCCCCGAGCAGCCAGATCATCGGGTTTTGCAGCATAGTGGTGCGTAACATCTGCCACAGCCCCATCGGCGGGCTGTGCTGTTGCTGGCGTAACTCCAGCGGATCGTTGCGCCACTCGCCGACCGTTGGCAGACCCTCTTCCTGCGGTGTGCCCCGCAGTTGTGTGGTCAGCCACAGGCCGAGCACGATACTGATGATCCCCGGTGTCAGCATCGCTGCCTGCCAGCCCCAGCGATGGGCGGCAAAGGCACAGATCAGCGGAATAATGGCCCCGCCGATGTTGATAGAGGTGTTCCAGCATCCCCACCAGAAGCCGCGCTCGTTACGCGAATACCAGTGGGTGAGCAATCTTGCGCAGGGCGGCCATCCCCATCCCTGAAAGAAGCCGTTCAGCGTCCAGATAAACAGCAGTAGCGGCAGCGAGTCGCCGAAGGCGAACAGCACGTTCAGCACCCCGGTTGCCATCAGGCCGATACCCATAAATGCCCGCTGACCTTTACTGTCATGCCACAGTCCGGCGGCAAATTTCGACAGGCCATAGCTCAGATAAAACAGCGACCCGATCAGGCCGATGTCGCTTTTGCTCAACCCCAGATCCATCTGCAAAGCAGGCAGGATGTAGTTGAGGCTTTTACGCGTCAGGTAAAACGCGGCGTAACCTATCACCATGCAGATCAGCAGTTTCGGGCGAAGCCGACGGTAGCGTTGAGTAACCTGTTCAGCTGACAGTGCGGGCATGGCGTTCTCCATTTGAGATGACTGTATGAAAGCGCGACGAAAAAGGGATGAGAGAAAGTCTGGCGTGACTAAGACTTTTTCCTGGTTAGCGGTGTGTTTGTTGCAAAATTGTGGGCAGGTTAACAATTACACGGGTGCCGCCCTGCGACTCCAGCGTCATTTCCCCGCCGAGAGCATGCACGCGCTCGCGCATCCCCTGAATACCAAAACCGGGCATCTGCTGCGGGCTGATGCCGCTGCCGTTATCCCGCACCTCCAGGCGCAGCTGATTGTCGTGCTGACAGAGCAGGACGCTGACCTCGCTGGCATCGGCGTGTTTGCTGACGTTATTCAGCAACTCCTGCAGCAGGCGATAGAGGGTAAAGACCAGGGTTTCACTCTGGGGCGGGCCAGGCAGTTGATAATCAAACCGGCAGTGGATCCCGCGCTCGGCAAAGGCGAACTCATTCACCAGGTGGTGCAGCGCCTCCTTTAAGGAGAGTTCATCCAGCACCGGCGGGCGAAGCTGACGCAGCAATTGCCGGGTGGAGTGATGGATGCGCCGGGCCAACTCGTTGATCTGCCCGGCCGCCTCTAAGGCCTGCGGCGTGTCGCCCGCCCGCTTCACCAGCTGGGACTGGATTTGAATGGCGGTGATGTTCTGACCAATCTCGTCGTGCAGCTCGCGGGCCAGGTGTTTGCGGGTGTCCTCTTCGGTGTGGATCAGCTTTTCCGTCAGTTCGCGACGGGCCTGGAGTTCCGCCTCCAGCCGACGGCGGTAATGATCGAGGTTCATCGCCAGATGCTGCTGGCGACTGATGGCGATCCCCAGCCCAATCCCCAGCAGCGACTGGGTGGCGAGGAAAATCTCCAGCTCCAGCAAGTCGCTGAACCCCACCCCCACCTGGCGGGCGATGGTGATCATCATGCTGCCCAGCAGCCCGGAGAGCACGCCGCCCTGCCAGCCGAACTTCCACGCCATCACCACGTTGGGCAGAAATACTACGATCAGCAGCAGCCGCTCCAGGGCGGGGGAGAGCACCATCTGGGTGCCGATACCGATAATAAAGAACAGGCTGCACCAGATGATCAGCGAAGTGCGCAGGGGCGGGTTGCTGGTATCAAGCCCGAGCAGATGATAGCGGTGCTGCTGGCGTAAAAACTCAAACACCAGATAGACGAACGGCGTCAGCAGCACGCCGCCGGTAAAGGAGGCCAGCGCCAGCAACGTGGTCGGGCTGGCGAGAAACGGTGCCAGAATCAGCGTCTGGAGCAGCGCGTTGAGGGTTACCGCGGCGATCAGCAGCGACAGGCGCTGCCAGTAGAGCGGAAAGCGGTGCCAGTAGCGCTGCGCCAGCCACGCACTGACGGTGCCCACCAGCGGCACCCCCAGCATCAGGTGATGGGTCAGGAGTTGTTCCCCCTGTAGCCAGAGCATGGCGGCCAGCGGGGGAAGGATCAACGCGGGCCAGAAACGGCGTGCCAGCACGATCAGCAGCGCCAGATAAACGCCCTGCGGCAAAAACAGCGCCGCCTGCTGCCCGTTGTGGGTGAGGTAAAAACTGAGCGTCCACAGCATCAGCCAGCCGGTGCCCCAGGCCAGCATAATAAACAGCGAGAGGATGATGTGGCGCAGGGAGCGTCGCATCAGTGGCCGGTCAACAGCTGGTGATCAAGGGCAAAATGCACCAGTTCGATGGTGCTGTTGCACTGCAGTTTGCCCAGCACGTTGGCGCGGTGGACGTGGACGGTCTTGTGGCTCAGTTCGAGTTTGAAGGCTATCTCCTTCACGCTTTCGCCCTGAACCAGCAGCTCGAACACCTCTTTCTCACGCGGGGTCAGCGCCGCCAGCGCCTGCGACACCGGTTCACCGCCGCGCAGGGCTTTGACCGCATCGGCACACAGATAATGGCCACCCATCCCGACGGATCGCACCGCCTGCACTAACTCCTCCGGGCCGCAACGTTTGGTGAGGTAGCCGCTGGCCCCGGCGTCCAGGGCGCTCTGCACAAAGGCGGGCGTGTCGTAGATGCTGAGGATAATGGCGCGGAACCCCGGGCGCTGTTGGCGCAGGCGTTTGAGCAGGCTCAGGCCGTTTTCATCAGGCATGGCGACGTCAAGCACCGCCACGTCGATGGCATCGCGGGTGAGGGCGGGCCAGGCCTCGGCGGCGCTGGTGTACTGGCCTTCGACAACCAGATCTTCTTCCAGATTTAACAGCTGGGCGAACCCGGAACGCACCACCACGTGATCGTCCACCAGCACCACTTTGATCATCACAATTACCTTTGCGGAATAATTTACCTATGATGCCTGTCAATGCTTATCTGGCAATCCCATGCCTGCGGTTATGTAACGAATGTAACAAAATTGCAATAGTGCTGGTAAGCGCAGCGCCGCCGGGCAAAACAAACCGCACAAAATTCACTATCTATTGCCGCTTTTTTTCTAAAAACGATTCGGCATTAACGATGCTTTTTAATTCCTTTATCAAAATTCCGCCGCCAGAAATACTGCCCTCATAACAACAGAGGGGAGCAGACATTATGGCAATTTCATCGCGGTTTACCTTATTTGGCGCACTGGCGCTGTGGGCCGTTCAGGCGCAGGCGGTGGAGGTCACCGTCGCGTATCAAACCTCAGCGGAACCCGCGAAAGTGGCGCAGGCGGATAAAACCTTTGAGAAAACGAGCGGCGCTAAAGTGGACTGGCGTAAGTTCGACAGCGGCGCCAGCATTGTGCGGGCGCTGGCCTCCGGCGACGTACAGATTGGTAATCTCGGCTCCAGCCCGCTGGCGGTTGCGGCCAGTCAGCAGGTGCCCATCGAAGTCTTCCTGCTGGCCTCGCAGCTCGGCAATTCCGAAGCGCTGGTGGTGAAGAAAAATATCACTAAACCTGAAGATCTGATCGGCAAACGCATTGCGGTGCCTTTTATCTCTACCACCCACTACAGCCTGCTCGCCGCCCTGAAGCACTGGAACATCAAGCCGGGGCAGGTAGAGATTATCAACCTGCAACCACCGGCCATTATCGCCGCCTGGCAGCGGGGCGATATTGACGGGGCTTACGTCTGGTCGCCTGCGGTAAATGAACTGGAGAAAGACGGCAGTGTGCTGACCGACTCCGCCCAGGTGGGCCAGTGGGGGTCGCCGACCCTGGATGTCTGGGTCGTGCGCAAAGATTTTGCCGAAAAACACCCGGAGGTGGTGAAAGCCTTCGCCAAAAGCGCCATTGACGCCCAGCAACCCTACATTGCCAACCCGGATGAATGGCTGAAAAAGCCAGACAATCTGGAGAAACTTGCCCGTCTGAGCGGCGTGCCGGAGGCCGACGTACCGGGGCTGGTAAAAGGCAATACCTATCTGACGCCTGCCCAGCAGCAGCAACAACTGGCGGGGCCGGTGAATAAAGCGATTATCGATACCGCAGGCTTCCTGAAAGAGCAGGGCAAAGTGCCCGCGGTGGCGGCTGACTACAGCCAGTACGTGACCGACCGCTTTGTGAAGTAAGGGGGCCGTATGCTGACTATTACAAATCTGTACGCCGATTACGCTGGCAAGCCTGCGCTGGACGATATCAACCTGACGCTGGACAACGGCGAGCTGCTGGTAGTGCTCGGCCCGTCCGGCTGTGGGAAGACCACGCTGCTGAATCTGATCGCCGGGTTTGTACCCTGGCAGCACGGCACCATTCAACTGGCCGGTAAAAAGGTGGAAGGCCCCGGCGCCGAGCGCGGCGTGGTCTTCCAGAATGAAGGGCTGCTGCCGTGGCGCAACGTGCAGGAGAACGTCGCCTTCGGCCTGCAACTGGCGGGCAAATCACGGGATGAGCGGCTGGCGATTGCCCGGGAAATGCTGAAAAAAGTGGGCCTGGAAGGGGCGGAAAAACGCTTTATCTGGCAACTCTCCGGTGGCCAGCGTCAGCGCGTCGGCATTGCCCGGGCGCTGGCGGCGAATCCGCAGCTGTTGCTGCTGGATGAACCCTTCGGGGCGCTGGATGCCTTTACCCGCGAGCAGATGCAAACCCTGCTGCTGCGCCTGTGGCATGAAACCGGCAAACAGGTGCTGCTGATCACCCATGATATCGAAGAAGCGGTGTTTATGGCCACCGAACTGGTGCTGCTCTCGCCGGGACCGGGACGGGTGCAGGAGCGTCTGCCGCTCAGCTTTGCCCGCCGCTTTGTCGCAGGGGAGCCGGTGCGCAGCATCAAGTCCGATCCTCACTTTATCGCCCAGCGCGAATACGTGTTAAGCCGAGTGTTTGAACAGCGGGAGGCTTTCTCATGAGCATTGTGGTGAGTGATAAAACCGCGCGCAAACGCCTGACCCTTCGCTGGCCCTTCTCCCGCCAGTTAACGCTCAGCGTCGGCACCCTGCTGGTGCTGCTCGCCGTGTGGTGGGCGGTGGCCGCACAGCAGTGGATTAGCCCGCTGTTCCTGCCGCCGCCGGGCCAGGTGCTGGTGAAACTCTTCACCATCGCCGGTCCAGAGGGGTTTATGGACGCCACGCTGTGGCAGCACCTGGCGGCCAGCCTCGGGCGCATTCTGGTGGCGCTGCTGGCGGCAGTGATCCTTGGTATCCCGGTGGGTATTGCGATGGGCTTAAGCCCGACGGTGCGCGGCATTCTTGATCCGCTGATCGAATTGTATCGCCCGGTGCCGCCGCTGGCCTATCTGCCGCTGATGGTGATCTGGTTTGGCATCGGTGAGACCTCGAAGATCCTGCTGATCTACCTGGCGATTTTCGCCCCGGTGGCGATGTCGGCGGTGGCGGGGGTCAAAAGCGCCCAGCAGGTGCGGATCCGGGCGGCGCAGTCGCTGGGGGCGAGTCGTGCCCAGGTGCTGTGGTTTGTGATTTTACCCGGCGCGCTGCCGGAGATCCTGACCGGGTTGCGTATCGGACTTGGGGTTGGTTGGTCGACGCTGGTGGCGGCTGAACTGATCGCCGCGACGCGCGGATTAGGTTTTATGGTCCAGTCGGCGGGGGAGTTCCTGGCGACGGACGTGGTACTGGCCGGGATCATGGTGATCGCCGTGATTGCCTTCGGATTAGAACTGGGGCTGCGTGCGCTACAGCGCCGCCTGACGCCCTGGCATGGAGAGAGACAATGAGTGAACGTCTGACTATTACCCCGCTGGGGCCGCACATTGGCGCACAGATTTCCGGCCTGGATGTCACCCGACCATTAAGTGATAACCAGTTTGAGCAGCTCTATCACGCGGTGCTACGCCATCAGGTGGTGTTCCTGCGTGAGCAAGCGATCACGCCCCACCAGCAGCGCGCCCTGGCGCTCCGTTTTGGCGATCTGCATATCCATCCGGTCTACCCGCACGCCGAAGAGGTGGAAGAAATTATCGTGCTGGATACCCACAATGATAACCCGCCGGACAACGATAACTGGCACACCGATGTCACCTTTATTGACACGCCGCCTGCCGGGGCGATCCTCGCGGCCAAACAGCTGCCGGACAGTGGCGGCGACACCCTGTGGGCCAGCGGGATCGCCGCGTTTGAGGCGTTATCCGCGCCGCTCCGCCAGCTGCTGAGCGGCCTGCGGGCGGAGCATGATTTCAAAAAATCTTTCCCGGAGTATAAATACCGTAAAACGGAAGAGGAGCATCAGCGCTGGCGGGAGGCGGTGGCAAAACATCCCCCGCTGCTGCATCCGGTTGTGCGCACCCATCCGGTCAGCGGCAAGCAGGCGCTGTTCGTTAACGAAGGGTTCACCACGCGGATTGTGGATGTGAGTGAGAAAGAGAGCGAGGCCCTGCTGGGGTTCCTGTTTGCGCACATCACCAAACCGGAGTTCCAGGTGCGCTGGCGCTGGCAGGAGAACGATCTGGCGATCTGGGATAACCGGGTGACGCAGCATTACGCGAATGCAGATTATCTGCCGCAGCGGCGGATTATGCAGCGGGCAACGATTTTAGGGGATAAGCCTTTTTATCGTGCGCCCTGATCCCCTCACCCTAACCCTCTCCCCAAAGGGGCGAGGGAACCGTCCGATGCGGTTTTCAGCCTCTCACCAAAGGGGCGAGGGGACCGTCCGATGCGGTTTTCAGCCTCTAACCAAAGGGGCGAGGGGACTGTCAGACGCAGTTTTCACCCTCTTCACAAAGGGGCGGGGGGACCATCCGACGCGGTTTTTACCCTCTCCCCAAAGGGGCGAGGACCGTCCGATGCGGTTTTCACCCTCTCCCCAAAGGGGCGAGGGGACCGTCCGATGCGGTTTTCACCCTTTCCCCAATGGGGCGAGGGGATTGTCCGATGCGGTTTTCACCCTCTCCCTAAAGGAGGGTGGGGACTGCCAGACGCGGTTTTCACCCTCTCCCCAAAGGGGCGAGGGGACTGTCAGACGCGGTTTTCATCCTCTCCCCAAAGGGGCGAGGGGACTGTCCGACGCGGTTTTCACCCTCTCCCCAAAGGGGGGAGGGGGCTGTCCGACGCGGTTTTTACCTTCTGCCCAAATGGGCCAGCGGACTGTCAGACGCGGTGGTTTTCACCCTCTCCCTTTTAGGGAGAGGGCTGGGGTGAGGGTTGTAAATGCGCCTCTATATACCGCTGATAGCGGTTCGCCTTCAGATAGCACAAGTCCACCAGCACCAGCCCATCCACGCAGTTGTTAAACGACGGGTCGCTGCCAAAATCGATAAACTGTACGCCGCCTGGCTCGCATAGCTCGGAATACTGCTTATATAACGGCGGGATGCCGCATCCCAGATTGCCGAGCAGCGATTTCAGCCGGGTCAGATCCTCTACATAATCTTCCCCACCAAACTGCGCCAGCACCTCGGGTAACGAGGCGGGATAGGGGCGACGCGAGGCGGCCAGCGGGTGCGTTGCCGGGAACCAAAGCCGGTAAAAGGCCACCAGCAGATCCCGCGCTGCGGGCGGTAATCCACCGGAAATGGAGACGGGGCCGAACAGGTAGCGATAGTGCGGATAGCGCGCCAGATAAGCGCCAATCCCGGACCACAGGTAGTCCAGCCCGCGCCGTCCCCAGTAACGCGGCTGAATAAAGCTGCGCCCCAGTTCAATGCCATGTTCAAGGATATCCCGCATTTTGTCGTCGTAGTGGAACAGGCTGTAGCTGTACAGCGCCTCCGGCTCCCGCATCGCCGTCGGGATAAAGCGGTAGGCGCCGACGATCTCCAGATCCTCGTCATCCCACAAAATCAAATGCAGGTAGTCATCATCAAAGCTGTCGGTGTCGCGGCGCTTCCCGCTGCCTTCCCCCACCGCGCGAAAGGCAATCTCCCGCAGACGCCCCAACTCGCGCAGGATCGGGGCCTCTTCCTGGCCGTTACGCTGCCACAGATAGATGGTTTTGCCATCGGCGGTGGTACCCAGAGATTCCGCCTGCGCCAGCTCGCGCTTCAGGGTCGCCCGGTCTTCCGGTCGCGCAATGGCAGATTCGGTTTTGAATATCCCCGGCAGCCCCTTGCCGAGACGCAGCACGTGCTGGCGGCACTGCTCGGCCATCTCCCGTGGGGAAAGTGTGGGGCTGAACCAGTGACTCCAGCCAATCTGCTGGCCGATTTTGACCGGCAGGCGGCTGTGGCGGCGGCGAAACATCTGCTGCATCAGCAGCAGCATCGACAGGTTCGGGGCGAGCAGGGTGCTGGCATAGAACAGCAGGCTGTTGCGGGCGTGGATGTTGACCGGCAGCAGCGGCGCGCGAAATTTGCCCGCCAGCTTGATAAAGCCAGGGTGCCACTTTTTATCGCGGATGCCTGTGCGCGTCGGGCGGGAGACTTCCCCCGCCGGGAAGAAGATCAGCACGCCGGCATGTTGCAAATGCTGCTCCATCAGGGTGAACGACGATTTCGCCGTCCGCCCGCCGATGTTATCCACCGGGATAAACAGCGAGCTTAGCGGCTCCAGATGCGTCAGCATGCGGTTGGTCACCACTTTTACATCACGGCGCACGCGGGAGACGGCATACAGCAGCGCCAGCCCGTCCAGCGTACCGGTAGGATGGTTAGCCATCACAATGAGCGGGCCGTGAGCGGGGATCTGTTCGAGGTCGTGAGCCGGAAGGGTGCAGAGGATATCGAGATGTTCCAGAACCTGTTCCACCATATCCAGCCCTTTCAGGTGGCGGTGGTAGGCGGCAAACTGCCGGAACTCTTCTTCGTGGAATAATTTCTTTAACAGCCTTTTTTGCCAGGGGGCAGGCCTCGCCTGCGGCCAAAGGTCATCAAGAACGCTGTCGAGACTAAACATGGTGGCACCTCCTGCTGTCCTGCTCAGACAGTAGAAGCGGAAGATGTCGGTTGTATTGCAGAGGAGTGAAGCTTGTGTTCCAGGTCGTAGGCCGGGCAGGGCGAAGCCGCTACCCGGCAATACGGATTAACGCAGAATTTTCTTCTCGGCCAGATCCAGCGCGAAGTAGCTGAAGATCAGATCCGCGCCTGCACGTTTGATCGCGCCCAGACTTTCAAGGATCACTTTCTCTTCGTCGATCGCCCCCGCCTGAGCGGCGAATTTGATCATCGCGTACTCACCGCTCACCTGATAGGCACCCAGCGGCAGCGTTGTGCGCTCGCGGATATCACGCAGGATGTCCAGGTAAGCGCCAGCCGGCTTTACCATCAGGCAGTCGGCACCCTGGGCTTCGTCGAGCAGCGATTCACGGATCGCTTCGCGGCGGTTCAGCGGGTTCATCTGGTAAGTTTTGCGATCGCCTTTCAGCGCAGTGCCCGCCGCTTCGCGGAACGGACCGTAGAAAGACGAGGCAAACTTGGTGGAGTAAGACATGATCGCGGTATCGGTGAAGCCCGCGGCGTCCAGCGCCTGGCGGATAGCCTGCACCTGACCATCCATTGCGGCAGACGGGGCGATAAAGTCAGCGCCCGCAGCGGCGGCAACCACAGCCTGTTTGCCCAGGTTGAGCAGGGTCGCGTCGTTATCTACGCCATGATCGCACAGCACGCCGCAGTGGCCGTGGGAGGTGTATTCGCAGAAGCAGGTGTCGGACATGACGATCATCTCTGGCACCGTCTGCTTGGCAATCCGCGACATCCGCGCCACCAGACCATCCTCTTTCCAGGCATCGCTGCCGGTGGCGTCGGTATGGTGCGAGATGCCAAAGGTCATGATCGACCGGATGCCTGCGTTGGCGATACGCTCAATTTCGCGGGCCAGGTGTTTCTCTGGAATACGCATGACGCCCGGCATGGCGTCGATGGCTTTGTAGTCATCGATCTCTTCTTCAACAAAAATCGGCAACACCAGATCGTTTAAGGTCAGTGTTGTCTCTTCGAAAAGCGCGCGCAGAGCCGGGGATTTGCGCAGACGACGGGGACGAGCAATTAAATCGTTCATGATATGCCTGACGAGTGTGAATCAAAGAAGGTCAGTGTACCCGAAATGCTCATCGTCTGTTTTACTAAAGTTGTCGTTTAGCCCGCACTATTCAGGGCGGAAAGGGTATCTTATTATTTTTCACGTCGGTTTAATACCTTGAAATAAGTTCAGGTGTGAATGGCCTTAATCCATTTTCGAAACGTTTTTTCGTTTTCTTGGTAAAAGCTCCAAATATAAAAATGAAAAATTACATAAACCTGGTAGCATCTATTTATTATATTTCTTGATTGCTTTTGTATTATCAGTCTCAATGATCTTTCGCGTTTTAGTATGTCTTTTACTATTTATATTAACTTATTGTAATTATTGGATTAACTTATTATTTAATATGCCTAAAAAATCCATTTCTGTATTCAGTCTGATTTCGGACTTAATGGCTGGATTTATTGAACTAATTTGTGGCGAGGCTGCATAATTCGCCTCGCAATATATTTGCACTGTATATACGGACAAACTTGCTTACGTCCCTGAGGAGGGATGACCCAATGCAAACATGGAAAAAGAAACTTGTCGTATCTCAACTTGCATTAGCCTGTACGGTGGCTATCGCTTCTCAGGCCAATGCAAAAGATATTTCGGGTACAACCTATAACACCTTTGGTTACGATAATACCGCCACAGCGGCATGGTATAACGGTTATACCGACTGGAATTACTCCAGCGCGGCGCACGATGGCGATATCTACCCTGTCATCAACAAGTCAACCGTCAACGGCGTGATCTCTTCCTACTACCTGGATGACGGCGCAGGCGGCTATGCCAACGCACTGTCTATTTCCAACAGCACCATCAACGGCATGATCACCTCCGAGTGCATGACCACGGAATGTGCTGATAACCTGAATACGGACGGCACTGCGCACCAGCAGTTCGATCGTTTTCAGCTGACGGTAGACAACTCCACCATCAACGATACCTATGAGCACTACGCTTACGATGTCGTGGACGGTGACAAGACCACCACGCAATACTGGGATACCCACGCGCTGGGCAATGCCATTACCCTCGACGAAGAATCCGACATCGTTATCCAGAATAACTCCCGCATTGCCGGGATCACCCTGGTGCAGGGTTATCATCAGCTGGATAACACCCCGTATGATTCCGTCACCGGTATCGAAGACAACGGCCATGTCTTTACCAATACTTTGCAGGTCAATGATTCCGTTGTGACTTCCGGTGCGTATAGCGATCTGGGCACTGAAGGTTTCTATGGTCAGTCGGCGAAACCGAGCGATTACGGCAACGGCAACGCCACTGCGTTGGATGATGCGGCTCTGATTGTCGCGGCCAGCAGCGCGGATAACGCAATGCAGACGACGGCTAACTTCGATCACTCCACCTTGACCGGCGATGTGCTGTTCAGCAGTACCTTCGACAACAATTTCTACCCGAATGGCGATCCTGCCACCGACACCACTGCTGACGGCGTCTACAACCCAACCACCAACGGCTGGGATGGTACCGACAGACTGGATCTGACCCTGGACAACCACAGCAAATGGGTCGGTGCTGCCGTCTCCAGCGTGGATGCAATTGGCACAGCGCAGATGTATGGCCTCGGCTACAGCGGTGTGGACTTGCATACCCTGTCGCCAAACAGCATCTGGCCAGGCTCCACCTTCGACGACAACAACCATCTGGTCGGCAATGAGGTTTATCAGAGCGGTATTTTCAATGTTGCGCTGAATAACGGTTCTGAATGGGATACCCGTAAGCAATCCAACATCGATGCGCTGACAGTGAATAACCGTTCGCAGGTCAATGTTGAAAACTCCGGTCTGCTGGCTGACAGCATTACGCTTACCAATGCGTCTACCCTGAACATCGGTGATGCCGGTGGCGTTGCCACGAATAGCCTGTATCTCGACAGCAGCAGCCAGGCTACCCTGACTGAAGAAACAGCAGAACTGTACGCCAACACCATTACGGTGGATAACCGCGCAGAACTGGCACTGGGTCTGGGCCAGGTGGACACCCACCAGATGGTGCTGACGGATGGCGGTGTGCTGAACGTTGCCAGCCGTGAATACGTCTTCAATTCCGATCTGAGCAATGCCCGTTACATCACCAACGACATCCACCATGCCGATTACGATTACGGGGTGATTGCCCTGAATTCCGATGGCCACCTGGCGGTTAATGGTGAAGTTTCCGGGAACTATAAAGTCCGTATTGATAACGCGACCGGTGCCGGTTCCGTTGCCGATTACAACAATAAAGAAGTGATCCGCATTTACGATAACAACGCGGATACCCACACCAGCTTCACCGCAGCCAACAAAGCGGATCTCGGTGCTTACACTTACGAGGCGCAGCAGCAGGGCGACACCGTAGTACTGCATCAGGAACGTCTGACTGACTACGCCAACATGGCGCTGAGCATTCCGTCTGCCAATACCAACATCTGGCATCTGCAGCAGGACGCTCTGGCTAACCGTCTGACTAACAGCCGTCATGGCCTGACAGACAACGGTGGCGCATGGGTGAACTTCTTCGGCGGTAATTTCGACGGTGATAACGGCACCATCCATTACGATCAGGACGTCACCGGCGTCATGGTGGGTGTGGATAGCCATATTGCCGGCAACAACGCCGACTGGATTGTGGGTGCGGCTGCGGGCTTTGCCAAAGGCGATATGAGCGATCGTAGCGGCCAGGTGGATCAGGATAGCCAGACCGCGATGCTGTACTCTGCGGCGCGCTTTGCTAACGATGTCTTCATCGACAGCTCCCTGAGCTACTCACGCTTCAATAACGATCTCACTGCCAACATGAGCAATGGCGAATACGTTGATGGCAACACCACAACCGACGCCTGGGGCTTTGGGCTGAAACTGGGCTACGACTGGAAACCGAACACCTCCGGTTACATCACGCCGTATGCTGCCGTTTCTGGCCTGTTCCAGTCTGGCGACGACTATCGTCTGAGCAACGACATGCGCGTGGGCAGTCAGTCTTACGACAGCATGCGTTATGAAGCCGGTATCGACGCAGGTTACACCTTCGGTTATGGCGATGATCAGGCATTGACTCCGTACTTCAAACTGGCATATGTCTATGACGATGCGGGTGAAGATGCGAGCGTCAACGGCGATGACATTGATAACGGTATGAAAGGCTCCGCTGTACGAGTGGGTCTGGGTACTCAGTTCAGCTTCACCAAAAACTTCAGTGCTTACACTGATGCGACCTACGTCGGTGGTGGTGATGTTGATCAAAACTGGGGTGCCAACCTCGGTGTGAAATACACCTGGTAACATGCCTGATGCGGGGAGAGATATCTCCCCGCTTTTAGCGTCAGTTAAAGATGACTCGAGACCTGCATGAACCGGTATGCAAAACCTATTTCTGAATTCTCCCGGCTCGAAAAGTGCTTCTCTGCACACAGCACGCCGTTCAAACTCTCCGCCCAACTTCCGCTGTTTGAGGCTCGCAATGAAGAAAATTACTGCACGGTAGTGCTTCAGTCAGGCTCACTCAGTATTTACCGACAGCCGGATGATTTGCTTTTCGAGATTGTCGCCGCGCCTTATATCTTCGGGATTAATGCCGGCATGATGGGCTGCAGCACAGAGTATCAGCTGGTAACCCAATCCCCCTGTAGCGGGTTTTACCTTCCTGCCGCCAGCGCCCGCAATCTGATCCAACAGGCCGGTTTATGGGCTGATGCTTTCTGCTGGCTCTCCTGGCACCACAGGGTCATGGAGATCCGCGACAAACAGCTGGTGGGCAACAACTCGTACAGCCAGATCCGCGCCACGCTACTGAATATGGCCCAGTGGGATGAGACGTTACGGATGCGGATTGGGGTAATGAGCTACATTCAGCGCCGCACGCGGATTTCACGTTCAGTCGTGGCAGAGGTGCTGGCAGCGTTACGGCAGGGCAAATACATTACGATGGAAAGGGGCAAACTGGTTAGCGTCAACCGTTTGCCCGCGGAGTATTAATTATCCAGAGGTGGGGATCGCCTTCGGTTTATTCTCGCTCAGTTCCACCACCAGCTGGTTGACGCCGTCGCTCATGTTGACGAAACGCGTGAGCGGCGAGCGTGTCACGACCACGAATACCCCCACGTTAGACTGCGGGATCATCGCCATGTACGTGATGAATCCGCCGCCACCGCCGGTTTTCTGAATAATGCCCGGACGCCCGTTTTTTGGCGCCATATAGACCCAGCCGAGGCCCAACGCATCCGCGCGCCCTGGCACATCCATGCCGATCACCCGCGTTAACTGGTTACGCTGATAAATCAGCGTCTGCATTCTGTCGGCCTGGTTACTGCGCGCATAGAAATCAGACGAGAGGAACTGCTGCATCCAGCGCATCATGTCCCCTGGCGTGGAGTAAACGCCGCCGCTGCCGACCGCTGCCAGAGTGTTGTTACACGGGCTGGCCCCTTTCTCTGCCACCATCAGGCGCTTGCACTGATCGGGAGAGGGGGTAAAGGTGGTGTCTTTCATCCCCAGCGGACGGGCAATTTGCTCGTCAAACAGCTGGGCATACGGTTTACCCGCAGCGGTGCCCAGTGCATCGGCCAGCAGATCGAACGCCAGGTTTGAGTAGGCGGCTTGCGAACCTGGCGTAGATTTCAGGGTTGCCGTCGATAACCAGTTCCAGCGCTGATCCCGGGTCGGCCAGACAAACACCGGACGATGCGCAGCGCCGCCCGGTTGTTCACGCGGCAGGGCGCTGGTATGGGTGGCCAGATTGACAAGCGTAATAGGCGCGCCCTGGTATGTCGGCACCCGTGCGCCCGGCGGGGCGTATTTGCTTAACGGATCGTTCAGCTTCACCACGCCTTGATCGAGCAGTTTCACCAGCATCTCGCTGGTCATTAATTTGGTCAGGGAGGCAATGCGCACCACCGAATCCAGCTGCGGGTGGACATTGTTGCCCGGACGCGTTTCGCCAAAGCTGCGGAATACGCGCTGATTGCCGTCAATCGCCACCAGGGCCATCCCCGTTGCGCCGCTGCCGTAAAATATCAGGTTCGCATAGCGATCGACCACATCGGAGGCGAAGGCCGGATCGGCAATCGGCTGGGCAGGGGCCGCCTGCACGCAGGTGAGGCTGGCCGCATACAGCGCGGCGGAGAGTAACAGACTACGTTTCAACGAAAGCATCCATGAAGTGAATGGTAAAAGTATGCGTATTTATACTACTAAACGGCGTATTGCAAAGGCCTGAACAGCATAACGATAGCGCGAAAAAACGTAACCATGGGTAAATACGAACAATTTCGTTATTACCGATCTCATGTTTTGTGACATTGCGCTTATGATACCCGTCAGGTTGATTGACTTTTCCGCTCAGGTGGCGGTTGATGGCGAACTAAAAAGAGGCCGGCAGGTCTGATAATCCGTCGTCCACAGCAGTAGCGATAACTACAAGAAGGAAGCGTTATGTTTAAGTCGTTTTTCCCCAAACCGGGACCCTTTTTCCTTTCGGCCTTTATTTGGGCTTTGCTCGCTGTCGTTTTCTGGCAGGCCGGTGGGGGAGCCTGGTTTGAGCGCCTGCTCGGCATCACGAATGATGTGCCCATCAGCGCGGCGCGTTTCTGGTCTCCGGGCTACCTGCTCTTTTACGCTTATTACGCGTTCTGCGTAGGCGCCTTTGCCCTGTTCTGGTTTGTTTACTCGCCGCACCGCTGGCAGTACTGGTCAGTTCTCGGCACCTCGCTGATTATCTTTGTCACCTGGTTTCTGGTGGAGGTCGGGGTGGCGGTCAACGCCTGGTATGCCCCTTTCTATGACCTGATCCAGACCGCGCTCAGCGCGCCGCATAAAGTCACCATTAACCAGTTTTATCATGAAGTCGGCGTCTTCCTCGGGATCGCGCTGATCGCCGTTATTATTGGCGTGATGAATAACTTCTTTGTCAGCCACTATGTGTTCCGCTGGCGTACGGCAATGAACGAATACTATATGGCGCACTGGCAGCAGCTGCGCCATATCGAAGGGGCCGCTCAGCGTGTGCAGGAAGACACCATGCGTTTCGCCTCTACCTTAGAAGATATGGGGGTGAGCTTTATCAACGCCATTATGACCCTGATCGCCTTCCTGCCAGTGCTGGTCACGCTGTCAGCCCACGTGCCGGAGCTGCCGATTGTGGGCCATTTGCCGTACGGTCTGGTGATCGCCGCGATTGTCTGGTCGCTGATGGGGACGGGTCTGCTGGCGGCGGTGGGGATCAAACTGCCGGGACTGGAGTTTAAAAACCAGCGCGTCGAGGCCGCCTATCGTAAAGAGCTGGTCTATGGCGAAGACGATGCCAGCCGCGCCTCACCGCCGACGGTGCGCGAGCTGTTCGGCGCGGTGCGTCGTAACTATTTCCGCCTCTATTTCCACTATATGTACTTCAATATTGCCCGTATTCTTTATCTGCAGGTGGATAACGTTTTCGGCTTGTTCCTGCTGTTCCCGTCGATTGTTGCCGGTACTATCACCCTGGGTCTGATGACGCAAATCACGAATGTGTTTGGTCAGGTGCGCGGTTCATTCCAGTACCTGATCAGTTCATGGACCACGCTGGTGGAACTGATGTCTATCTATAAACGTTTACGCAGTTTCGAACGTGAGCTGGATGGTCAGGATCTACAGGAAGTGACCCATACGTTGAGCTAATACAGGGAGTCGTTATGTTTTTTACCGTACCGCGTGCGATACCGTTTTCGCTGCTTGCCGCTCTGGTCTTAGCCGGATGTGCGGAGAAGGGGGCTGCGCCACTGAAAAAGGGTGAAAAGCCCGTCGATGTGGCCAGCGTTGTGCGGCAAAAAATGCCCGCTACGGTGAAAGACCGGGATCAGTGGGCCTCGGCGCTGGCAAAAACCTTCGAGAGCCAGAAGATCGCCCCCACCGAGGAGAATATCTGCTCGGTACTGGCGGTGGCGCAGCAGGAGTCGCTGTATCAGTCCGATCCGGCGGTGCCGGGGCTGAACAAAATTGCCTGGAAAGAGATCGACCGCCGGGCGGAAAAGCTGCACATTCCGGCGTTTCTGGTCCACACCGCGCTGAAAATCACCTCGCCGAACGGCAAAAGCTACAGCGAGCGGCTGGATACGGTGAAAACCGAGAAACAGCTCAGCGCCATCTTCGACGATATGATCAGTATGGTGCCGATGGGACAGACCCTATTTGGCTCCCTGAACCCGGTGCATACTGGTGGGCCAATGCAGGTGAGTATCGCCTTCGCAGAAAAGCATACCGACGGCTATCCGTGGAAAATCGAGAATACGGTGCGCCAGGAGGTATTCTCTCTGCGCGGCGGCTTGTGGTTCGGCACTTATCATCTATTAAACTATCCCGCCAACTATACGGTGCCACTCTACCGCTTTGCTGATTTCAACGCTGGCTGGTACGCCAGCCGCAACGCGGCCTTCCAGAATGCGGTTAGCCGCGCCACCGGGGTGAAGCTGGCTCTGGACGGGGATCTGATTGCCTATGGCAGCAGCGAGGCCGGGAAGACAGAGCTGGCGGTGCGTAAACTGAAAGGCAAGCTGGACATGAGCGACAGTGAGATTCGCCAGCAACTGGCAAAAGGCGACAGCCTGGCGTTTGAGAAAACCGACCTGTATCAGCAGGTCTATAAACTGGCGGAGCAGAAGAGCGGGAAGGCACTACCGAAAGCGATGCTGCCGGGGATCCAGCTTGAAAGCCCGAAAATCACCCGCAATCTGACAACCGCCTGGTTTGCCCAGCGCGTTGACGATCGCCGGGCGAAGTGTATGGCGCTAAATTAGCGGTAGCGGCGCCAGCGCACCACCAGCGCAACGGCGCCCAACACCACCAGGCCCGCCAGGAATGGGATCAGCCCGAACACGGTGCTGACGCCCAGTCCAATGTCCACGCGCGGGCGAACGGAGTCTTCGACCTGCATCAGGTGTTCATACACGCCAGGGGCATGCACCAGGATGTTCAGCAGTTGTGAGCCTGCCCAGAAGCAGAACAGCACAAACAGAGCGTATGCAATATTTCCTGCCGTGGAGGTCTTAGGTTGTCTGGTGCTGAAAATCGGCTTCGACATCGTAAAGTCTGCCATAACTACCTCCGCAATGTTCTGTCTGGCTAAATGCCTGTTGTACACGCTGAGTTTGACACCTCATGGCAGATGTCAATATCGGAATGATGGTAATTTGGCCTGGAGAATTCTCCTGGATGTGCGAATTTTGCCGCACATCACAGATTTTTTACTTAAGTGAAATTCACTCTCATTTCAGATTTTCCGCATACGCCACAGACCTGACGGCGAAACTGTGCGAGGATAGATTTTTTCTTCTGGAGCGACCATGAAACTGCCTGCCAAAATTCGCCGTGACTGGCATTTCTACGCCTTTGCAATTGGGCTGATCTTTATTCTGAATGGGGCGGTAGGGCTGCTGGGCTTTGAAGCGAAGGGCTGGCAAACCTATGCGGTAGGGCTGGTGACCTGGGTGATCAGTTTCTGGCTGGCGGGGTTTATCATTCGCCGTCGCCCGGAAGAGGCGACGGCAAAAGACGCGGATTAACCGTTAACGGAAACCTGAAGCGCGCTGTCAGCGGCATGCCGTTCCAGCGCCAGTTCAATCAGGCGGGTGATCAGATCCGGGTAGCTGAGGCCGCTGGCCTGCCACAGTTTCGGGTACATACTGATGTTGGTGAAGCCAGGCAGGGTGTTGATTTCATTGATAACGACGCGATTATCCGCCGTTAAGAAGACATCGACACGTGCCATACCGCGACAGCCCAGCGCCTGATAGGCCTCGATGGCAATGGCGCGGATCGCGTCGTTGACCTCAGCATCCAGCACGGCAGGTACAACCACCTGCGCGCCCTGGTCGTCGATGTATTTGGTATCGTAAGAGTAGAACTCGCTGTTCAGCACCACTTCGCCACAGGTGCTGGCCTGCGGGAAATCATTCCCCAGCACCGCGCACTCAATCTCACGCCCTTTAATTCCCTGCTCAACCACTACTTTGTGATCGAAGGTAAACGCCAGACGTACCGCGTCGCTGAACTGCGCTTCGCTGTTCACTTTGCTGACGCCGACGGAGGAACCCTGGTTTGCCGGTTTAACGAACAGCGGCAGGCCAAAGCGGGCGCTAAGATCGGCAAAGGTGTGTTGGTCGCGGTTGGCGCGGGTGAGGGTGACAAAGGGGGCCACGTTCAGCCCGGCATCGCGCAGCAGGCGCTTGGTGACGTCTTTATCCATGCAGGCAGCAGAGCCGAGCACGTCGGAGCCGACGAACGGCAGGTTGGCCATTCGCAGCATCCCCTGCAGGGAGCCATCTTCGCCCAGCGTGCCGTGGACAATCGGGAAAATGACATCGACAGACGAAAGCGTCTGCCCGGTACTGGCATTGATCAGTTGGCCTTCCATTACGCCTGGCACGGTAGCAACGCTAATCTCAGACGGGTTCAGCGCGATACGCGCCGGATCGTCGGCGTTGAGCAGATAGCCCTGCTCGTCGTTAATGTGCCACTGGCCCTGCTTATCAATACCTAACAGCACGACCTCAAAGCGGCTTTTATCAATCGCGTTAACGATATTTTTGGCCGATTGCAGCGACACTTCGTGCTCGGCTGATTTTCCCCCAAAGACAATACCTACCCGCAACTTCGCCATCACTTCGCTCATCCACTCTGACTCAAAACGCTTACCATATCACGATGCCCGGCGGGATTCGCCGCCTTCTGCCATAATGTTTTGGCACATTGTTTCAGGAGGGTGAGTGAAAGGGAAAAGCCTGATTATCTGTCTTGCTGTCATTGCTGCGGCCATCGCGGGCTACCGTTGGCTGCCGTCGTATTACAATCCCTTTGTGCCGCTAACCCTCGACGATCCCCCCGGCACGTTGACCCAGTTTAAGCTGCGTCGCCTGACCCCTGAACATTGTGAAATACTGCTGGCACAGGCCAATGCGCGCCAGCTGATCCGTACCCAGTCGGTGGCCGACAGCGCGGGGGAGTGTCCGCTCAGTGATGTGGTGCGGGTGCGGAGTTTTGGCCGCGTCAGCCTTAGCAGCAGTTTTCTAGCCAGCTGCCCGCTGGCCCTCAGTTCGGCGCTGTTCATCAACCAGCAAGCCCGGCCCCTGACCGAAACCATGATGGGCAGCAGCCTGTCGCGCGTTGAGCACCTCGGCAGCTTTGCCTGCCGGAATATCTATCATCGCCCCAATGCCCGGCGCAGCGAACATGCTACCGCTCAGGCGCTGGATATCAGCGGTTTCACCCTTGAGAACGGGCAGCGGATCTCGGTCCTGCGCGGCTGGGAAAACGCCACCTCCGGCCCGTGGCTGCGCGCGATGCTGGACGCCAGTTGCGGCTATTTCGGCAATGCTCTCGGCCCGGACTATAATGCCGCCCACGCCAACCATTTCCATCTCGGGATGCGGGGTTTTGGTTACTGTCCGCAAAGCATAAATCACCAGACAAAAGGCAAAAATATGTGACATGTTTCACAAATATGATGACTGGGAAGATAAAACCCCAAAGTCGCGGCAGGCGCATCTCTGATAACTTTCGGCGCATCGTAACTTGCTAATCTGATAGCGAATTCACGCAAAATGTAGACAGTATCCGCCTATGGAATCCTGGAAAGTTAACCTCATTTCGGTCTGGTTTGGTTGTTTTTTCACCGGCCTCGCCATCAGCCAGATTTTACCCTTCTTGCCGCTGTATGTGTCCCAGCTTGGCGTCTCCTCCCATGAGGCGCTGTCAATGTGGTCGGGGCTGACCTTCAGCGTCACTTTCCTGGTTTCAGCTATCGTTTCGCCGATGTGGGGCAGCCTTGCCGATCGCAAAGGGCGCAAGCTGATGCTGCTGCGCGCCTCGCTGGGGATGGCGATTGCGATCCTGCTCCAGGCCTTTGCCACCAACGTCTGGCAATTGTTCCTGCTGCGGGCGCTGATGGGGCTGACGTCCGGCTATATTCCGAACGCCATGGCGCTGGTGGCATCGCAGGTGCCCCGGGAGCGCAGTGGCTGGGCCATCAGCACGCTCTCAACGGCACAGATCAGCGGCGTGATTGGCGGCCCGCTGATGGGCGGCTTTCTGGCTGATCACGTGGGGCTTCGCGCGGTGTTCCTCATCACCGCCGTCCTGCTGGTGATCAGTTTTCTGGTGACGCTGTTCCTGATTAAAGAGGGCGCGCGCCCGAGCGTGAGCAAGGCGGAACGTCTGAGCGGTAAGGCGGTATTTGCGTCGTTACCCTATCCCTGGCTGATGATTAGCCTGTTTGTCACTACCATGGTGATCCAGCTCTGCAATGGTTCGGTCGGGCCGATCCTCGCGCTGTTTATTCAGTCGATGGCGCCAGAGAGCAGCAATATTGCCTTCCTCAGCGGGATGATTGCCGCCGTGCCGGGCATTTCGGCGCTGATGTCTGCCCCGCGTCTGGGCAAGCTGGGGGATCGCATCGGCACTGGTCGCATTCTGATGGCGACGCTTGTTGTGGCGGTGGTCCTCTTTTTCGCCATGTCCTTTGTCACCACGCCCTTCCAGCTTGGGGTGCTGCGTTTCCTGCTGGGCTTTGCCGATGGAGCCATGCTGCCTGCGGTGCAAACCCTGCTGATAAAATACTCCAGCGATCGGGTGACCGGGCGGATCTTCGGCTATAACCAATCGTTTATGTATCTGGGGAACGTTGCCGGGCCGTTGATGGGGGCGGCGGTCTCGGCGATGGCCGGATTCCGCTGGGTATTTTTCGCCACTGCGGTGGTGATATTGCTGAATATTATCCAGCTGGCATGGGCTATGCGGCGGCGTCGTCAGCAGGAAGATCGAACGCGCCAGATTAAGCGGTTGTAGCGCTGCTGTATAAGATAGTTAAGCAGGGCTGTCGTTATCCATAATTAAAAATGATGGTTCTGCGTTTATATTGCATTGTCGCGACGGTGTGAATTTCATTTAAAGAAACCTTTTATTTGACGTCGCGCAGACTATTTAATCGGGAATAAGTTTTGGCTTAAAAATAGTACTTTTAGCCACTTTGCAATCCTCAGGCATAATGATAACGTCGGAAAAAACCTCATAAGGAAATACCGCTGTGAAAAATCTCATTGCTGAGTTATTGCTTAAGCTTGCCCAAAAGGAAGAAGAGTCGAAAGAGCTGGTAGCCCAGGTCGAAGCGCTCGAAATTGTGGTGACTGCACTGTTACGTCAGATGGCGCAAAGCGAGCAGCAGGCGCTGATCGACAGTGTGGAAGGCGCGCTGGATGAGGTTCGGCCAGATAAACAGGTATCTGTTGAGGACAGCGAGATGCTGCAACAATATGTAAAAAAGCTGTTACGGCACCCGCGCAGCTGAACGGTCATATGATGTAATTCCCCGTCATAGAACCGTCACATCGGTTGCCTATAGTCGCTCTGTTTTATTTTTTATGTATTTTTACATGGAGAAAATAAGTGAAACAGAGCGCACTTTATATCGCATTACTTTCCCTGCTGGTTACCCCTACAATTTATGCTGAAACTGTGGCACCGACCACGGTTCTGGATAATCGTGCCGCGCGGGGGGATATCACTCAAGCTGGCGGCGCTCGCCGTCTGTCAGAGGATCAGACTGCGGCAATACGTGCATCACTGAATGACAAGCCAGCCAAAAATATTATTCTGCTGATTGGCGACGGGATGGGCGACTCCGAAATAACAGCGGCACGAAATTATGCCGAAGGCGCGGGTGGCTTTTTTAAAGGCATCGATGCCCTGCCGTTGACCGGGCAATATACTCACTATGCGCTGGATAAAAAAACGGGCAAACCCGATTACGTGACCGACTCCGCGGCCTCCGCAACGGCGTGGACCACAGGCGTAAAAACCTATAATGGCGCGCTGGGCGTGGATATCCACGAAAAAGATCATCAGACCATCCTTGAGATGGCGAAAGCGGCGGGGCTGGCTACCGGCAACGTCTCCACCGCCGAATTGCAGGATGCGACACCCGCGGCGCTGGTCGCCCATGTGACCTCACGTAAATGCTACGGCCCGTCCGTGACCAGTGAAAAATGTGCCAGCAACGCGCTGGAAAAAGGCGGAAAAGGCTCCATTACCGAACAACTGCTGAATGCCCGCGCCGATGTTACCCTTGGCGGCGGCGCGAAGACCTTCGCAGAAACCGCCACCACCGGCGAATGGCAGGGCAAAACCCTGCGTGAGCAGGCTCAGGCACGCGGCTATCAGCTGGTAAGCGATGCCGCATCCCTCGCCGCCATTACCGACGCGGGCCAGGATAAGCCGCTGCTGGGGCTGTTTGCCGAAGGCAATATGCCGGTGCGTTGGGAAGGGCCGAAAGCCAGCTATCATGGCAATCTCGATAAGCCTCCCGTCACCTGTACGCCTAATCCGCAGCGCAATGATAGCGTGCCAACCTTAGCGGCGATGACTGACAAAGCGATTTCGCTGTTGAGCAAAAACGAAAAAGGCTTCTTCCTGCAGGTAGAAGGTGCCTCGATCGATAAACAGGATCATGCCGCGAATCCGTGCGGGCAGATTGGCGAAACCGTCGATCTGGATGAGGCCGTGCAGAAGGCGCTGGCGTTTGCGAAGCAGGATGGCAATACGCTGGTGATTGTCACTGCAGATCACGCCCACTCCAGCCAGATTGTCGCGCCGGATACTAAAGCACCGGGGTTGACGCAGGCGCTGACCACCAAAGACGGTGCCGTGATGGCGATGAGCTACGGCAACGCGGAAGGGGAGTCGATGGAGCATACCGGCAGCCAGCTGCGTATCGCGGCCTACGGTCCGCATGCCGCCAATGTGATTGGCCTGACGGATCAAACCGATCTGTTCTACACCATGCAAGCCGCGTTAGGTCTTAAATAAGCAACGCCCGGCAGGAAAATCGCCTGCCGGGTGGTTTTTTCACCAGCACGAACCAGACTTACTGTGATCATCCACAGAAGGATAGTGCTATGAAAATCACACTGCTGGCTACGCTGCTCCTGGGTCTGTTTACGCTAACCCCTGCCGGGGCGCAGAATCAACAGCCCAACCCGCAGCAGCAACGTATGACCACCTGCAATCAACAGGCGACTGCTCAGGCCCTGAAGGGCGATTCCCGTAAGACCTACATGAGCGACTGTCTGAAAAATGCCTCCTCTAAACCTGCCGAAAAAAGCCTGACGCCACAGCAACAAAGGATGCGTGAATGTAACGATCAGGCGACCCAACAATCGCTCAAAGGCGACGACCGGAATAAGTTTATGAGCGCCTGTCTGAAGAAAAAAGGCTAGTTCAAACGGGTGAGCGAGCCAGGCGGCTCACCCGAAATATCATACTTAGCCTCAAGTAAGCCTTTCTATAATTTGGGAAAATGCTTTTGAGTGTTCCCAAAAATTATGAATGATGAAAACTTTTACAGCAAAGTCTATGCCCGGGAAGGGATTATTCATGCGCGTACCGCAGATGAACATCACCGCTCGGGTATCCGCCTGGCGCGTCGGCTCCGTTGGCCGCGCGCGGTGGGTCTGGCAATTCTCTTTATCCCGATTGCCAGCGTGCTGGTCTCGCAGCCGGTCAACGGCGTCTGGTGGCTACTGCTGGTGGGCTGGGCGTTCGTCTGGCCCCATCTGGCCTGGCAAATAGCTGCGCGCTCTTCCGATCCGCATAGTAGCGAGATGTTTAACCTCAGAGTGGACGCCATTATGGCCGGGGTCTGGATTGGGGTGATGGGGGTTAATGCCATGCCCAGCGCGGCGCTGGTCATGATGATAAGCATGAACCTGATAGGCGTGGGCGGGATCCGCCTGTACGGCCCCGGGGTGATAATGACCGCGCTGGCCGCGCTGATCGCTTTGCAACTCACCCACGTAACGCCGGACTACGTCAGCACGCCGCTGGAGATTGGACTCGCCCTGCCGGTGATCGTCTGTTATCCGATGCTGTTTGCCTGGATGAGTTTCCAGACTACCCGTCGTCTGGTGGAACACAAGCGACGGCTTGAGTTGATGAGTACCCTGGACGGCATGACCGGCGTCTTTAACCGTCGTCACTGGGAAGTGTTACTGCGCACGGAATATGAAAATTACCGCCGCTACCACCGTAGCGCCACGCTTCTGCTGATCGATATCGATCACTTCAAGAACATTAATGACAGCTGGGGCCATGACGTTGGCGACCTGGCGATTGTCGCCGTCACCCGCCAGCTGCAGCTCACATTACGCGCCAGCGATATGATTGGCCGGTTTGGCGGGGATGAGTTCGCGGTGATCATGAGCGGTACGACAGCGGAAAGCGCCATTGCGGCGATGTCGCGGGTGCATGAAAGGCTGGCAGATTTACATCTGCCGGGAATGCCGCAGGTAAAGATTTCCATCAGCGTCGGCGTTGCGCCACTCACGACGTCGATGGTGCATTACCAGGAGTGGCTTAAAGCGGCGGATATCGCGCTCTACAAAGCGAAAAACGCCGGACGTAACCGCACCGAAGTGGCGGCCTGACGTCCGGCAGTCGGTCAGGACTTACTCAACAGTTCTGATTTTTCCATGCACTTGTTCATGGCTTCAATGACGGCGGCACGGAAGCCGCGCGCTTCCAGCTCCCGCACCGCTTCGATGGTGGTGCCGCCCGGGGAACAGACCATATCTTTCAGTTCGCCCGGATGCTTGCCGGTTTCGAGCACCATTTTGGCAGATCCCATCACCGCCTGTGCGGCAAATTTATAGGCCTGCGCACGCGGCATCCCACCCAGAACGGCCGCATCGGCCATCGCTTCAATAAACATAAATACGTAGGCAGGCGCTGACCCGCTGACCCCGACCACCGGGGGGATCATCGCCTCGGCAATCACTTCGGCTTCACCGAAGCAGCGGAAAATGTTGAGCACATCGGCAACTTCTTCGGCGGTCACCAGCGCGTTCGGCGTGATGGAGGTCATGCCCGCGTTGACCAGCGACGGCGTGTTGGGCATGGCGCGGACAATTTTACGGTCATGGCCCAGCGCACGCGCCAGCTGATCGAGGGTAACGCCTGCGGCGATAGACACCACCAGCGTCTCTTTGTTGAGGCTGGAAGTGATGTCGCTCAGGACTTTCACCATCATGTTCGGCTTCACTGCACCGAAGACGATATCGGCGACCTGGGCCACTTCCTGGGCGCTTTGCGCAGCGTTGATCCCGTACTGATCGTGCAGAGCGGCGACTTTGTCCGGCGAGGGGGTATAGACCCAAATCTGGCCGGGCAGCACCTGCCCGCTGGCAATCAGACCGCCGAGAATGGCTTTGCCCATATTACCGCAGCCAATAAAACCGATTTTCTTCTCCATCACGTCTCCCTCTTAGGCTTTGTTATGTGTGTGGAACTTTAGCCTATCGCGGTTTTTTACGCAGCATTAAAGCATCCGCCCCATCCGTTACTTTGCCTGGCGGGAAAAGCAGGCGACAATAGGCTCCTGTTCTATATCGGAGAGAGAAGATGGCGATTTGGGTGGATGCCGATGCGTGTCCGAATGTCATTAAAGAGATCCTGTTTCGTGCCGCCGAGCGCGTACAGATGCCAATGACGCTGGTGGCGAATCAGAACCTGCGCGTGCCACCGTCCCGCTTTATTCGCACCCTGCGTGTTCCAGCAGGTTTTGACGTGGCCGATAACGAAATCGTGCGTCAGTGCAGCGCCGGAGACCTGGTGATCACCGCCGATATCCCGCTGGCGGCAGAAGTGCTGGAGAAAGGGGCGGCGGCGCTGAACCCGCGCGGGGAACGTTACTCCCCGGCCACCATCCGTGAAAAGCTGACGATGCGCGATTTCATGGATACCCTGCGCGCCAGTGGCGTCCAGACCGGTGGGCCGGACAGTTTGTCTCAGCGCGACAGACAGCTCTTTGCCGCCGAACTCGATAAATGGCTGCTGGAAGTGAAGCGTCGTCAGGGGTAATCATCATAGTGACATAGGCGTCTGCCACTATTACTCCCTTCCGGGGTTGTCAATGGCGGGTGGGTTCAGGTAAGGTGAGCGCACCGTCAGTGCAACTATTTCTTTACAGAATCTTCCCTGACTCTCTATAGCATTGACTGATATGGCATATTAATGCCACGCCTGATGTAATAAATGTTTTACGATTACTTATGTACTAGCTTAATGATATCATGGCACTCTTTTCGACTTCACCCACCGCACGCCTGCGGCCTTAAGGGGAACACCTGGTTATGACCCAGCCTATTTTTTTAATTGGCCCCCGCGGCTGTGGAAAAACGACCGTTGGTCTGGAACTGGCGCGTCTGTGCCAGAGCGATTTTGTTGACACCGACCACTGGTTGCAGACCCATGCCGGTCAGAGCATTGCCGAGATCGTTGAACAAGAAGGGTGGGAGAGTTTCCGCGCCCGCGAGACGGCGACACTCGAGGCGGTGGCGGCGGGTGCTGGCATCATTGCTACCGGTGGCGGCATTATTTTGTCGGCGTATAACCGGCAGTTTATGCGCGAGAAAGGCATCGTCATTTACCTTTGCGCGCCGGTGCCGGTGCTGGTGGAACGCCTCGAAGCCTCCCCGGAAGAGGGCCAGCGCCCAACCCTGACCGGTAAGCCCATCAGCGAAGAGGTGAGTGCCGTGCTGGCAGAGCGCGACGCCCTCTATCGTGAAGCCGCTCATCACGTGGTGGATGCGTCCCTGCCACCGGCCGAAGTAGTGCAAAACATCGTAACCGCACTGCATCTGGCTTGCGCTAGCTAACTGATGTCTATACTGATAGTTCAGCCATGAAAAAAAAGGATGAACTATGCCAACCAGACCTCCCTATCCGCGTGAAGCCCGTATTGTTGCCGTTGAGAAAGGCGCGACGGGCCAGACTGTCACCTGGTATCAGCTGCGTGCCGACCACCCGAAACCCGATTCGCTGATCAGCGAGCACGAAACGGAGCAGGAAGCGCAGGATGCCAAAGTGCGTTACGAAGACCCTGATAAAGCCTGAACAAAATCTTAAAGCGGAAAAAAAGATACCGTAGTCACACTATTTAAAAAGCGATAACTTTACTCGGAGGGTAATGTACAGGCTTTACAGACACATCCTGTCAGGCTCGCTGATCTTTACATTCCGGTGCGTTAATCAACTGCTACGCTTTTCAGCACTTTTTCTGAACAGCGCACTGTACAGCGAAGCGAGCCTGTCTCTGTGTCCCGGTCGGTAGTAGTTAGTAAGGCGAGAACAATGAAAGCGACGTTGGCGATCCTCACCATTGGGGTAGTCCCGGTAAGCGAAGTGCTCCCGCTCTTAACGGAGCATATTTCTGAGCAACAAATTACACACCACAGTCTACTCGGCACGCTGAGCCGGGAAGAGGTCATGGAAGACTATGCCCCTGAAGCGGGCGAGGTGCTTCTGCCGACTCTGCTTAGCGACGGTAAGCTGGGCAACGTCTCGCTTCCAAAGATCGAGCGCGCCCTGCAAAGCGTTATCGAAGTGCTCGATAACCAGGGCTATGAAGTTATTCTGTTAATGAGCACCGCACCCATTACCGGCCTCGTCGCCCGTAATGCGATCCTGCTGGAGCCGATGCGGATCATCCCGCCGCTGGTGGGATCGATCGTCGACAGCCATCAGGTTGGGGTGATCGTGCCGATCGAAGAGCTGCTGGAAACCCAATCGCAGAAGTGGCGCGGGCTGGTCAATACGCCGCTGCTTTCTGTAGCGAATCCGTTCTGGGACAGCGAAACGAAACTGATCGCCGCCGGACGCGATCTGCTGGAGCGCGGCGCAGACGTTCTTATGCTCGACTGCCTTGGTTTCCATCAGCATCACCGGGATTTACTGCAAAAACACCTGGATGTGCCGGTGCTGCTGTCAAACGTGCTGGTCGCCCGCCTGGCCTCGGAATTGCTGGTCTGATGATTTTGCGTGACAGGCATGGAGAGTCGCCCCTATATTGGATTCACATCCAATGACAATAAGGACCCGTCCATGCTTCAGAGTAATGAATACTTTTCCGGTAAAGTGAAGTCCATTGGTTTTACCAGCAGCATTACTGGCCGTGCCAGTGTTGGCGTGATGGCGGAAGGGGAGTACGCCTTCGGTACCGCGCAGCCTGAAGAGATGACCGTGGTCAGCGGTTCGCTGAAAGTGTTATTGCCAGGGGAAACAGAGTGGAAAGTGTATAACCCGGGCGATGTTTTCAACGTACCAGGTCATAGCGAATTCCATCTGCAGGTGGCTGAACCCTCCTCCTATCTGTGTCGTTATCTATAAAAAAAGAGCCGGGTTAACCCGGCTCCGATTTCTGGCGTAAAGCATTAACGCTGTGCTTCGCCGCCTAACCCTTCTACTACGCTCTGAATCAACGCCGCCAGTTCACCCGTCATCAGAATGAAGTCAGCATCAAAACGCTGGGCATAGTCGTCCCGGTCGATATCGTCGTTCTGATCGCGCAGTTCATCGGAGAACTTCAGGCGCTTAATGGAGCCATCGTCACACATCATGAACTGAATGCGTTGCTGCCAGTCGAGCGCCAGCTTGGTCACCAGCTTGCCGGCTTCGATATGCACCGCAATCTCGTCGCTGACCAGCTCCTGCTTCTTGGCGCGGATCACGCCGCCATCTTCAAGGATCGCTTTTAGCTCGGCTTCGTCCAGCAACTGGAAGCCCTGCGGGACGTTGTTGGCTCGCACCCACTCGGTGAGGGTCAGCTCGATTGGGTTTTCCATCGTCAGCGGCACCACCGGCAGAGAACCGAGGCTTTTACGCAGCAAGGCCAGGGTATCTTCCGCTTTTTTAGCGCTGGCGCAGTCGACCATAATCAGGCCGTTAACCGTGTCGATCCACATCATTGTCTGGCTGAAGCGGCTAAAGGCACGCGGCAGCAACGAGTGCAGAACTTCATCTTTCAGCGAATCTTTTTCCGTTTTTTTCAGCTTACGGCCCTGTTCGGCTTCCAGCTTGGAGATTTTGGCTTCCAGCGCCTGTTTCACGACCGGCGTCGGCAGGATCTTCTCTTCCTTACGCGCGCAGATGATGATTTGACCATTGGTGGTGTGGGTCAGCGCATCGCTCTGTGATCCCATAGGCGGAACCCATCCGGTTTTCGCCATGTCCTGGCTGCCACACGGGGTAAATGCGTAAAGGTCTAACTGTTTTTCCATCTCGTCGGCGCGCAGCGGCACGTCACGGCTGAGACGGTAAACCATCAAATTTTTGAACCACAGCATGATAATTTCCACGGTCTTGTCGTTTAATTCAGCGGGCATGATAGCGAATTGTCGCATCGCTTGCATTGCTAATCGGGTAGCGGGCTTCTACTCTGTTGATAATCAAAAAAATGAGGAGCGTTCTGTGCGTATAGGTATTGATCTCGGTGGCACTAAAACAGAAGTGATTGCCCTGGGCGAGCAGGGGGAACAGCTGTTCCGCCATCGCCTCCCGACCCCGCGTGACGACTATCGGCAGACCATCGAAACCATCGCCAAGCTGGTGGAGATGGCCGAAAAAGCAACCGGTCAGACGGGCACTGTCGGTATGGGCATTCCAGGTTCGATTTCGCCCTATACCGGCGTGGTGAAAAATGCTAACTCGACCTGGCTCAACGGCCAGCCTTTCGACCGCGATTTAAGCCAGCGCCTGAACCGGGAAGTGCGGCTGGCGAATGACGCTAACTGCCTGGCCGTGTCGGAGGCGATCGACGGCGCCGCGGCGGGCGCGCAGACGGTTTTTGCGGTGATCATCGGCACCGGCTGCGGGGCAGGCGTGGCCTTTGGCGGTCGTTCCCATATTGGCGGTAACGGCACCGCAGGCGAGTGGGGCCACAACCCGCTGCCGTGGATGGATGAGGATGAGCTAAAGTACCGTGCCGAAGTGCCGTGCTACTGCGGAAAACAGGGCTGTATCGAGACCTTTATTTCTGGCACCGGCTTTGCTACCGACTATCGTCGTTTAAGCGGGCATCCGCTGAAAGGCAATGAGATCATGCGGCTGGTAGAGGAGCACGATCCGGTGGCGGAACTGGCGCTCAGTCGCTACGAAATGCGGCTGGCAAAATCGCTGGCGCACGTGGTCAATATCCTCGACCCGGATGTGATTGTCCTGGGCGGTGGAATGAGCAACGTGGATCGTTTGTACACCACCGTTCCGCAGCTGGTGAAGCAGTGGGTGTTTGGCGGCGAATGTGAAACGCCGATCCGCAAAGCGGTGCACGGCGACTCCAGCGGCGTGCGCGGCGCGGCGTGGTTGTGGCCGCATTGATATAGTGACGGGTGCGGTCTTTCCCCCTTATCCCTGTGAGAGCGGGTAAAAGGGGTAAAGATCGCACCGACAAATCTCTACTCCACCGCAAATACCTTATCCAGCCTGCTGTACCCCAGCCCGTTAATCTTTTTCACCTTGATTTGCACCGGGATGCGCTCTTTCATCGCTTCGACGTGGCTGATCACGCCGATGGTCTTCCCGCTCGCATTCAGGGCATCCAGCGCATCCAGGGCAGTATCCAGCGTTTCGCTGTCCAGCGTGCCGAAGCCCTCATCGAGGAACAACGAGTCAATTTGGGTTTTGTGGCTTACCAGGTCGGAGAGCGCCAGAGCCAGCGCCAGACTCACGAGGAAACTTTCCCCCCCGGAAAGCGTGCGGGTGTCACGCACGGCATCCGCCTGCCAGGTATCCATCACTTCCAGCTCCAGCGCGTCGCTGGCCTTGCGTTGCAACAGGTAGCGGCCATGCAGGCGGGTCAACTGCTGGTTGGCGAGCCACACCAGATTGTCGAGGGTTAAGCCCTGGGCAAACTTACGGAAGCGATCTCCCTCTCTGGAGCCGATCAGCGCGTTGAGGTAACCCCAGTCATCCGCCAGCCGGGCCGCGGACTCGATTTCCTGCATCAGCGCCTGCTGGTGCAGGCGGTTATCGCTGTCCTGTTTGAGCTGCTGGCGGATCTCCCCCTGACGGGTGGTGTTTTCACGCAGCTTCTGCGCAAGCTGCTGTAACTGCGCCTGGAGAACCGGCGCGTCGGCACTCAGCTCCTCTGGTCGTTGTTCCAGATGTTCGTTCAGCCGCTGGCCTGCCTGCTGGAGCAGCGCCGTGGCCTGCTGGATCTGATTTTCCAGGGTCTGTTTCAACTGCTCGAGACGGTGAAGCGTGCTGTCATCCAGCAGGGCCGCGAGAAACGCGTCGCGATCGCTAAAGACGCTGGCGGCCAGCGCGGCGGCAAACTGCGCCTGAGCGTGCTGCAGACGTTCACTTTCCAGTTTGTGTTGCTGTTGCAGAGTGGCAAGCTGGCTCTGTAGCGAGACACATTCGGTATGGATGTCGCGCCAGTTCGCCGGGATAACGGTTTCTGCTTCATCCGACTCCACTGCCGGCAGGGTCTCCAGCAGCGGTGCCAGCGCAGTGATGCGTTCCCGCAGGGCGCTATGCTCAGATTGCTGTGCCTGCCAGTGCTGCGACTCTTTTTCACGTTCAGCGAGCCAGGCTGACTCCGCACCGTCATCAGGCATCGCCAGCGACATCGCCTGAAGCGAGGTCTCCATGGCGGTGCGCGTTGCCGCCAGCTGCTGGTGATAGCTTTGTTCCTGGGCTTCCTCTTCGCTTAGCTGGTTTTGCAGCGTCAGACGCTGGCTAAGCTGGTAAAGCTGCTGTTCATACTGCTCCTGCTGATTCAGCCAGGGGGCGATATCGTCCTCAATATTCAGACTCACCGTCAGGGAAGCGCATACCTTCTGCCACTCCTCAGTCAGCACCTGCGCGTCCTGGGCCAGCGTCTGCGCCTCGGCGGTTTCCCGCTGAAGCTGGGTGGTGAGGGCATTCACCTGACCCAGCACCAGCAGGCCTTCCTCTTTGAGGGCGGCGACCTCTTTTTCCATCGCCTCCCGGCGACGCTGGTTTTCGGTAAGCGCTAAGGCCTGATACTGGGCGATCGCCGGATGTTCGGTGGAGCCGCAGAGCAGGCAGGGTTTGCCGGCCTCGAGTTCAGCCCGATAACTCTCCAGCTTTTTGATCTTCTCTTCCTGCTCGCATAACAGTTTGAGATCAAGGTAGTGCTGATTTTTCTCTTTGTACTGCTGGCGGCGCAGGGTTAGCACGTCGTTCAGTTTTGCCAGCTCAATCTGCGCCTTTTGCACATTTTCGCCATTCTGGCTGAGTCGCTTTTGCAGGGGCTGATAACGGGCGTGCAGGGTGGTCAGACGCTGGCGCGCCGCACGGGACTGGGTTTGCAGCGCCATTTCGGCGGCGACTTGCTCCGCCGTGAGCGTGGTTTCCGGCAAGGCCGCCAGCTTGTGGCGTAATTCCGCGATACGGCGGGTCAGCGTCGCGAGCTGCGTTTTATCGCGATTCAGCTGGGCGAAGTGCGCCCGCCAGCCCGCCATCTCCTGACCCCACTGACGGAAGCGGTCGTGGTCGGTCAGCCACTGCGTCAGGGTGGTGAACTCGGTTTGCAGTTGATCGCGCGTGCGCAACGCCCCGGTGCGGATCCTGGCGCGCAGCGCCTCGCTGGACTGTAAGCGAGTATTCACATCCAGCATCTGCTGTTCTGTTTGTGCCAGGCGGGCGGTCTGCTCCTGCTGCCGCTCCCACTGCGGGCGCAGCAGCGCGGCAGGCTGGGCCAGATGCAGCTTTTCCAGCTCGGGAGTCGCGTCGGTCAGGGCCTGCTGCGCCTGCTGCTGCGCGGCCATCGCCTGCTGCTGCTCGCGCAATAACTCATCGTGGCGAGTCAGCCAGTGATAATCTTTCTGCTGCGCCTGCTGTTGGGCCAGGAACTGATGTTCTTCGTCAGTAAGTACCTGCAAACCTTGCTGAAGCTGCTGTTGTTGCTCCTCGCTGAGTAACATCACCCCGGCGGCCTGGGCTTCACGCCGCTCCAGTTCGCTGCGGGCCGCTTTATGTTTTTCAAACACCATCGCCGAGATCTGGCCGTAAATTTCGGTGCCGGTCAGCTCCTCCAGCAGCTCGGCGCGCTCTTTTGGCCTGGCGTTGAGGAAGGCGGCAAACTGTCCCTGGGATAACAGCATCGAGCGGGTAAAGCGGTCATAGTCCAGGCCGGTCAGCGAGGCGACAAGCTCCAGTTTATCCTTCACTTTATCCGCGAGGATTTTGCCGTCTTCGCACTGGGCCAGCTCCACGCGCGGAGCCTGGAGATTGCCGTCCGGCTGATTACGCGCCCGGTTCTGGCTCCAGAAAGCGCGATAGGCTACCCCTTTGACTTCAAACTCCACCTCCGCCAGACATTCGGCGGTGTCGCGGGTCATCAGATCGTTTTGCGATTGTGAGACCGTATTCAGGCGCGGCGTCTCGTGGTACAGCGCCAGGCAGATGGCATCCAGCAGGGTGGTTTTCCCGGCACCGGTGGGGCCGGTGATGGCAAACAGGCCGTTGCTGAGGAATGGCTCGGCGGTAAAGTCGATTTTCCATTCGCCCTTGAGTGAGTTGAGGTTTTTCAGGCGCAGGCTGAGAATTTTCATGCATTGTCCTCCTCGTTATCCAGGGCATGCAGGGCATGGCTGAACAGCTCGTTTAACCTGGCCCGCTGTGCGTCGTCGAGGGTCTCCTGCGCCAGGCGGCGCTCAAAGACCTCCTCCACCCGCAGCTCACTAAGGGTTTCACGCAGGCTGTTGGCGAGGAGTTTCTCGCGCAGCTCGCGACTGCGCCGCACCAGTAGCACCTCCACCGGCAGATCGTCCGTCAGGTGCTGAATTTTACGCTGCATGTCGTGCAGATACTCCTCGGTGGCAATTTCGATATCCAGCCAGACGGGAGGCGTCTGCTTCACGCCGCGCCACTGCTCCAACTGGGCAGCAATGGCCGCCAGATCGCCCTTCAGTACCGCCAGCGGCTGGGTAATGGGTACGTCCAGGGATTCGACGGCGCTGAGCTTGCCGTGGTCGAAGCTCACCAGATGCACGCATTTGCTTTTGCCGGTTTCATCGAAGCTGAGGGGAATAGGGGAGCCGCAATAACGAATATGGTCGCAGCCGCCAATCTTCTGTGCGCGGTGGATGTGGCCCAGCGCAATATAGTCGGCCGCCGGGAAGTGCTGCGCGGGGAAGGCATCCAGCGTCCCGATGTAGATGTCACGTACCGCGTCACTTTTACTGGCACCCACGGTGGTAAGATGCCCGGTGGCAATGATCGGCAGGACGCTGTCGCCGCGCAGCTGGCAGGCGGCGGTATATTGATCGGCGTAATAATGGGTTATAGCCGTTAACAGCTGCTGCTGTTTCTCTATCCCTGAAAGACCCGCCTGGCTTTTCATCACGTCGCGAGGGCGTAAGAACGGAATAGGGCACAGCACCGCCCCTGGTGTACCGTCACGCTTGCGCAGAATTTGTGGCCCATGTCCGGCGCTGGCGACCACGGTCGTGTTGAGAAAGGCCAGGATTTCACGGGATTCATTCAGCGTGGCCACGGAATCATGGTTACCGGCCACAATCACCAGATGGCACCCGGTCTTTTGCAGGTTCACCACGAAACGGTTATACAGCTCTCGCGCATAGCTCGGCGGCGATCCGGTATCAAAAATGTCACCGGCCACAATAATGGCGTCCACCAGGTGTGTTTGCGCCATCTCAAGTAGCCAGTTGAGGAAGGCTTCGTGTTCGGCGGCGCGGCTTTTACTGTAAAAGTTCTGTCCCAGATGCCAGTCCGAGGTGTGAAGTATGCGCATAGCAGATCCGTGGCAAAAAAATGTAAGCGGGATTATAAACATTCAGGGGAAGGAAGATAACCGCTACAATCAGGGCGACCAGAAAACAACGGTTTGCCTTTATTGGTGGGCATCTTTTTCATAAATCTGTCATAAATCTGACGCATAATGACGCCGTATTACAAACATGTAACCTAAATAAGACAGGGCTAAGTATGGCGAGACGTATTCTGGTCGTAGAAGATGAAGCACCCATTCGTGAAATGGTCTGTTTCGTGCTCGAACAAAATGGCTTTCAACCGGTAGAAGCCGAAGATTACGACAGCGCAGTAAATCAGCTCAACGAACCCTGGCCCGATCTGATCCTGCTCGACTGGATGTTGCCCGGCGGCTCTGGTCTGCAATTCATTAAACATATCAAACGCGAAGCCTTAACCCGCGATATCCCGGTGATGATGTTGACCGCCCGTGGCGAAGAGGAAGATCGCGTTCGCGGCCTGGAGACCGGCGCGGATGACTACATCACCAAACCTTTCTCCCCGAAAGAGCTGGTGGCGCGTATCAAGGCGGTCATGCGCCGTATTTCACCGATGGCGGTCGAAGAGGTGATTGAGATGCAGGGCCTGAGCCTGGATCCCACCTCGCACCGCGTCATGACCGGTGAAAATCCCCTTGATATGGGGCCGACAGAATTCAAACTGCTGCACTTCTTTATGACCCACCCGGAACGCGTATATAGCCGCGAGCAGCTGCTTAATAATGTCTGGGGCACGAACGTCTATGTTGAAGACCGGACGGTGGATGTTCATATTCGTCGTTTGCGTAAGGCGCTGGAAACCAGCGGTCACGATCGTATGGTACAGACCGTCCGCGGCACGGGTTATCGTTTCTCCACCCGTTTCTGAACAATCACAGGAGTGTGACGCGTGCTGGAACGTCTGTCATGGAAAAGGCTCTGTTTTGAACTGGTACTTTGCTGTATTCCGGCCCTGATCCTCGGGGCTGTTTTCGGTTATTTACCCTGGTTTTTGCTGGCGGCAATCACCGGATTGCTGATCTGGCACTTCTGGAATCTGCTCCGCCTGTCATGGTGGCTGTGGGTAGACAGAAGCATGACCCCTCCGCCGGGAAGCGGTAGCTGGGAACCGCTGCTGTATGGCCTGCACCAGATGCAGATGCGTAATAAAAAGCGCCGACGCGAGCTGGGCAACTTGATCAAGCGCTTTCGCAGCGGCGCGGAATCCCTGCCGGATGCGGTGGTGCTCACCACCGAAGAAGGGGCAATGTTCTGGTGTAACGGACTGGCGCAACAGCTGCTGGGCCTGCGCTGGCCAGACGATAATGGACAAAACATCCTCAACCTGCTGCGTTACCCCGAGTTTGCCCAGTACCTGAAAAAACGCGATTTTACCCGCCCACATAATCTGGTGATGAACAACGGTCGTCATCTGGAGATCCGCGTGATGTCCTACAGCGACAAGCAGTGGCTGATGGTGGCGCGCGACGTGACGCAAATGCACCAGCTGGAAGGGGCGCGGCGCAACTTCTTCGCCAACGTCAGCCATGAATTACGCACGCCGCTGACGGTGTTGCAGGGCTATCTGGAGATGATGCAGGAGCAGACTCTGGAGGGCGCGCCGCGGGAAAAAGCGCTGCAAACCATGCGCGAGCAGACGCAACGGATGGAAGGGCTGGTCAAGCAGTTGCTGACCCTTTCCCGTATTGAGGCCGCGCCAACCCTGGCGCTCAATGAAACTATCGATGTGCCGATGATGTTGCGGATGTTAGAGCGAGAGGCGCAAACCCTAAGCCAGCAGCAGCATCAGCTCACCTTCGAGGTAGATAACACTCTCAAAGTGCGCGGCAGTACCGATGAGCTGCGCAGCGCCATCTCCAACCTGGTCTATAACGCGGTGAATCACACGCCGGCAGGCACCCACATCACCGTGCGCTGGCAGCATGTGCCTGCTGGGGCGGAATTCAGCGTCGAGGATGACGGCCCTGGCATTGGCCCGGAGCATATTCCTCGTCTGACCGAGCGTTTTTATCGGGTGGATAAAGCCCGTTCCCGCCAGACGGGCGGCAGTGGGCTGGGGCTGGCTATCGTTAAACATGCCATCAATCACCACGACAGCCGTCTCGATATCGTCAGCACGCCGGGCAAAAGCACGCGTTTCAGCTTTGTGATCCCGGAACGTTTGATTGCCAGTAACAGCGCCTGACGCCCCGACTGTAATCAGATATTGCCACAGGCCAGCATAAGCTGGCCTGTTTGCTTTGCAGTCAACCGAAGCGCGAATAAATTTTATACGCCTGATGCTTTTTTGTTCGCATGATTAGCCATGGGTTTTTCTTATAAATGGTGTAATGTTCCAGGTGTTAACTTCAACCTGGCATATTGTTCTGGTTTTGCGATCCCATATTGCCTTTAAACGTTATAAGCGTTTAAATTGCCCTCCTGATATTGTCGGACAGACTGTATTTGCGTGGTAAATCGAAAAATTATTCCTGACCACGGCAGCAGGGAAGCATTTCCCGCTGAAATTGCACATTTTTTCCGCTGTTTTATTCCGCATGGGATAGCGAAAAATTCAACGTTTTCAACACCACATCCACAGGCAGTAAGGTTTTATGACCCATCAACTGAAATCGCGCGATATCATCGCACTGGGCTTTATGACATTTGCGCTGTTCGTTGGCGCAGGCAACATCATCTTCCCACCCATGGTTGGCCTGCAGGCAGGTGAACACGTCTGGACTGCAGCGATCGGCTTTCTGATCACCGCTGTGGGCCTGCCGGTATTGACCGTCGTGGCGCTGGCGAAAGTCGGCGGCGGCGTCGATAGCCTCAGTGCGCCGATTGGCAAAGTGGCTGGCGTGATGCTGGCCGTGGTCTGCTATCTGGCGATCGGTCCGCTGTTTGCGACCCCTCGCACCGCGACCGTCTCCTTCGAAGTGGGGATCGCCCCGCTGACCGGTGACGGCCCGCTGCCGCTGTTTATCTACAGCCTGGTCTACTTCGCTATCGTGATCCTGGTGTCGCTCTATCCTGGCAAGCTGCTGGATACCGTGGGCAACTTCCTGGCTCCGATGAAGATTCTGGCGCTGCTGGTACTGGCAGTTGCGGCAATTATCTGGCCTGCTGGCCCGCTGAGTTCGGCTACCGAAGCGTATCAAAACGCAGCCTTCTCTAACGGTTTTGTGAACGGCTACCTGACCATGGACACGCTGGGTGCGATGGCGTTCGGTATCGTGATCGTTAACGCCGCGCGTTCCCGTGGCGTGACCGAATCGCGTCTGCTGACCCGTTACACCGTCTGGGCTGGCCTGATGGCGGGCGCGGGCCTGGCACTGCTCTATCTGGCGCTGTTCCGTCTGGGTTCCGACAGCAGCGTGCTGGTTGACCAGGGTGCGAACGGTGCGGCCATTCTGCATGCCTACGTGCAGCATACCTTTGGCGGCGCGGGCAGCATGATGCTGGCTATCCTGATCTTCCTGGCCTGTCTGGTGACTGCGGTTGGCCTGACCTGTGCCTGTGCGGAGTTCTTTGCGCAGTACGTTCCGCTCTCTTATCGTACGCTGGTGTTTATCCTCGGCGGCTTCTCGATGGCGGTGTCGAACCTGGGTCTGAGCCACCTTATTCAGGTCTCCATTCCGGTGCTGACCACCATCTACCCGCCGTGCATCGTGCTGGTGGTGTTGAGCTTCATCCGCGGCTGGTGGAATAATTCCACACGAATTATCGCCCCGGCCATGTTTATCAGTCTGCTTTTTGGTATGCTTGACGGGATTAAGGCATCGGCAATCAGCGCCATGCTGCCCGCCTGGACACAGCGTCTGCCGCTGTCTGAACAAGGTCTGGCCTGGCTGATGCCTACCGTTGTTGCACTGGTACTGGCTATTATCTGGGATCGTGCTGCAGGGCGCCAGGTTACATCGAACGCGCACTAATCAACGGCTGAATGTTAAACCACGGGGCGTAATGCCCCGTGGTTTTTTGTTTTTTTTAGTCTGAATGGCATGACAACAAATGGAAAGCACTAACAAACTCAAGCGTGGATTAAGCGCCCGCCATATCCGCTTTATGGCGCTGGGTTCTGCAATCGGCACCGGTCTTTTTTATGGCTCGGCAGATGCCATCAAAATGGCCGGTCCCAGCGTTCTGCTGGCCTATCTTATCGGCGGTGTTGCCGCCTACATCATTATGCGTGCGCTGGGGGAGATGTCCGTTCATAACCCGTCGGCCAGCTCCTTCTCCCGCTATGCTCAGGAAAACTTAGGCCCGCTCGCCGGGTATATCACCGGCTGGACCTACTGCTTCGAAATCCTGATTGTGGCCATTGCCGATGTCACGGCTTTCGGCATTTACATGGGCGTCTGGTTCCCGACGGTGCCACACTGGGTTTGGGTCCTTAGCGTGGTGCTGATCATCTGCGCCATTAACCTGATGAGCGTGAAGGTGTTCGGCGAGCTGGAGTTCTGGTTCTCCTTCTTTAAAGTCGCCACCATTATCATCATGATTGCCGCCGGTATTGGCATCATCATCTGGGGGATTGGCAACGGCGGACAACCGACCGGGATCCACAATCTCTGGAGTAACGGCGGCTTCTTCAGCAACGGCTGGATCGGCATGGTGATGTCGCTGCAGATGGTGATGTTCGCCTACGGTGGGATTGAAATCATCGGTATTACCGCCGGTGAAGCGAAAGATCCTGAGAAGTCTATCCCGCGCGCCATCAACTCGGTGCCGATGCGTATTCTGGTCTTCTACGTGGGCACGCTGTTTGTGATCATGTCTATCTACCCGTGGAACCAGGTTGGCACCAACGGTAGCCCGTTCGTACTCACTTTCCAGCACCTGGGGATCACCTTTGCCGCCAGCATCCTTAACTTTGTGGTGCTGACTGCATCTCTCTCTGCCATTAACGCCGACGTCTTTGGCGTGGGGCGTATGCTGCACGGCATGGCAGAGCAGGGGAGTGCGCCTAAGGCCTTCGCCAAAACCTCCAGCCGCGGCACGCCGTGGGTGACGGTGCTGGTGATGACCGTTGCGCTGCTGCTGTCGGTCTATCTGAACTACATCATGCCGGAGAACGTCTTCCTGGTGATCGCCTCGCTGGCGACCTTCGCCACCGTCTGGGTGTGGATCATGATTCTGATGTCGCAGATTGGCTTCCGTCGTCGTCTGTCGCCTGAAGAGGTGAAAGCGCTGAAGTTTAAAGTGCCGGGCGGCGTGGCAAGCACCGTCGCTGGCCTGATCTTCCTGGTCTTTATTATCGGCCTCATTGGTTACCACCCGGAAACCCGCATCTCGTTGTATGTTGGCTTCGCGTGGATTGCCTTGCTGCTGGTGGGCTGGGTGTTCAAACGCCGCCGCGAGCGTCAGTTAGCAGAAGTGCAGTAATCAGAATGCCCGGCAAACGCCGGGCATTTTTCTCCTCCCCCTTTCTCCTCCCCCAATAAACCGCTTCGCGATGAGTGAACATCAACTACCCTGTGGCAAGGTGACCTCATTTCTGGGATAGGGGATAAGAGATGTTGAATGCATGGCACCTGCCGGTTGCCCCATTTGTTAAGCAAAACAACGATAAACTTGTCATTACGCTGTGGCTGACGGGTGAGCAGCTGCCTGAGCGGGTCACGCTGCGCGCTGAATTCGATAATGAAGAGACCTCGCTGCCGATGCATAAGGTGCGCAGCCAGCCGCAACCCGGCGTGACCGCCTGGCGCGCGACCATTGACGCAGCGAAAGGGCAGCCGCGGCACCGCTACAGCTTTAAAATGCTCTGGCATAACCGCCAGCTGTGGTTTACCCCACAGGGGTTCAGCCGCTTTCCACCCGCCCGGCTGGAGCAGTTCGCCGTCGATTATCCTGATGCCGGGCCTGAGTGGGTGGTTGAGCAGGTCTTCTATCAGATTTTCCCGGACCGCTTTGCCCGCAGCCAGCAGCGCAACCCGGCAAGGGATAAAACCTACTATCACCACGCCGCCGGTCACGAGACAATCTTCCATGAATGGGATGAGCCGGTCACTGCCCAGGCAGGTGGCTCCACCTTTTACGGCGGCGATCTCGACGGCATTAGCGAGAAGCTGCCGTATCTGAAAAAACTGGGCGTCACGGCGCTGTACCTTAACCCGGTGTTTGTTGCCCCCAGCGTGCATAAGTACGACACCGAAGATTATCGCCACGTGGATGCGCAGTTTGGCGGCGACGAGGCTCTGTTACGCCTGCGGGAAAATACCCACCGGGAAGGGATGCGCCTGATCCTGGACGGCGTGTTTAACCACAGCGGTGATTCTCACGCCTGGTTCGACCGCCACAACCGTGGGACAGGCGGTGCCTGCCATAACCCGGACTCGCCCCAGCGGGCCTGGTACAGCTTTGACGACGAAGGCCGCGCCCTCGACTGGTTGGGCTACGCCAGCTTACCGAAGCTGGATTACCAGTCACCCGCGCTGGTGGAGGAGATCTACGGCGGCGAAGACAGTATTGTTCGTCACTGGCTAAAAGCCCCGTGGAATATGGACGGCTGGCGGCTGGATGTGGTGCATATGCTTGGCGAGGCGGGCGGAGCGCGGAACAACCTGCAACATGTGGCCGGGATCACCCGTTCCGCGAAGCAGGCCCGGCCCGATGCCTTCGTCTTTGGCGAGCACTTTGGCGATGCCCGCCAGTGGTTGCAGAACGACGCGGAAGATTCGGCGATGAACTACCGCGGCTTCACCTTCCCGCTGTGGGGCTTCCTCGCCAATACCGATATCTCCTACGATCCGCAACTGATCGACGCGGAAACCTGCATGAAGTGGATGGATAACTACCGCGCCAGCCTGTCGCATCAGCAGCAGCTCCGCATGTTCAACCAGCTCGACAGCCATGACACCGCGCGCTTTAAGTCTTTGCTCGGCAAAGACGTGGCGCGCCTGCCGCTGGCGGTCACCTGGCTGTTTACCTGGCCGGGCGTACCCTGCATTTACTACGGGGATGAGGTGGGGCTGGATGGCAATAACGATCCCTTCTGCCGCAAGACCTTCCCGTGGGAGGCTGAAAAACAGGATCCGGCGCTGTTCACGCTCTATCAGCGGCTGATTAAACTGCGTAAACAGAGCCAGGCGCTGCGCTATGGCGGCTGCCAGGTCGTCTACGCTCACGACAATGTGGTGGTGTTTATGCGTCTCTACAACCAGCAGCGGGTGCTGGTGGCTATTAACCGGGGCGATGCCTGTGAGGTGGTAATAGACGATTCGCCGCTGCTGAACGTTAAACAGTGGCAACTGAAAGAGGGGAAAGGCGTGGCGCAGGAGGGTGTGCTCTCTCTGCCAGCGATCTCGGCTTCCATCTGGTTCGGGCATTAATCTTCACTGCCGGGCGGTACTGCGTATCATCCAGGCCCGGCAAGCGTAGCGCCTACGGGCATGAGGCTCGCCAATAAAAAAGGCCCGCATCTGCGGGCCTTTTCGTAAACCGTGCCGATTACAGGCTGGATACGTTTTCGGTCAGGTATTTCGCAACGCCTGCTGGAGACGCGGCCATACCTTCTTTACCTTTTTCCCACTGAGCCGGGCACACTTCACCGTGCTCTTCGTGGAACTGCAGCGCGTCAACCATACGCAGCATTTCATCGATGTTACGACCCAGTGGCAGATCGTTCACAACCTGGTGACGCACGATACCGTTAGCGTCGATCAGGAAGGAACCACGCAGGGCAACGCCCGCATCCGGGTGCTCGATACCGTAAGCCTGCTGGATTTCGCGTTTGATATCCGCAACCATCGCGTATTTCACTGGACCGATGCCGCCATTGTCGACAGGGGTGTTACGCCATGCGTTGTGGACAAACTCAGAGTCGAAGGAGACGCCAACCACTTCCACGCCACGCTTCTGGAATTCTTCGTAACGCTTGTCGAAAGCAATCAGCTCAGACGGGCAAACGAAGGTGAAGTCCATTGGCCAGAAGAACAGAACGGTGGCTTTACCGTTGGTATGCTGTTTGAAGTTGAAGTTTTCAACGATTTCACCGCTGCCCAGTACAGCTGCTGCTGTAAAATCCGGGGCCGGACGAGTTACCAGAACCATATGATTCTCCTGTGATTACTAAGGTTATTTGGAACGCAACGCGGCCCAGTATAGAGAGTCCTCGCGCGAAAGACAAAGAGGCGCTGACAATCGTTAACCCAGCTTTTACCTATCAATCACATTCACATTAAAGCAGCTTATATCTCGCCTGCTCCATCATGCGCGGGTAGAACTGCCAGAAACGGCTTTCAAGGGCATCGTAATGGGCATCCAGATCCTGCCAGGAGTCGCGCAGGGCGTCGAGACGAGGACGGCGGCTGGCCATCCCATTCAGTACCCGCTGAATAAAGTCCATATCGCTATAGCGTTCGAGCCAGCGCTCTGACCACAGGTAATCATTCAGATTCACAAAGCGCGGCGGCGAGTCCGGGAGGATGATTGCCACCTGGGCGTGGGCATAGCGGACGAATTCCGGCAGCGGCATGTCGGGAGAGAGCTGTTCCCAGTGGCGAGAGACGAAGTGATCCCACATGACATCGAGCGTAATAGGGGCGACACGGCGGGTTTCCGGGCGGAACCACTCTTTGGCTTCTTTTACTTCAGGCAGGTTGTCGGTCATGACGTCGATCCGGCGGTGCATAAAAATGCCCTCCACTACGTCAGCGGGGTAATCCTCGGCGGGATTGCCACGCACAAAATCGGCCAGCAGATTGCCGGAAAGAGAGCTGTCAGCGAGATGGGCGAGGTGCAGGTGAGCGAGAAAATTCATGCGATTCGTTATCCGGTGTCGGCTAGTTGTTGCAGCAAAGAGGTGTGAGCACTAGACTAAGCCGCCTGTTTTTAAGTCACGAGTATATGCCATGCGCGTCGCCGATTTCTCCTTTGAATTACCCGAGTCCCTTATTGCCCACTATCCTATGCCTGAGCGCAGTAGCTGCCGCTTATTGTCGCTGGATGGGCCGACGGGTGCGCTGACGCACGGGACTTTCACCGACCTGCTCGACAAGCTTAATCCGGGCGACCTGCTGGTGTTCAACAACACTCGCGTCATTCCGGCCCGTCTGTTTGGCCGCAAAGCCAGCGGCGGTAAGATCGAAGTGCTGGTCGAAAGAATGCTCGATGATAAACGTATTTTGGCACATATTCGCGCCTCTAAAGCGCCAAAGCCGGGGGCGGAACTGCTGCTGGGCGATGACGAGAGCATCAACGCCACCATGGTGGCGCGCCATGACGCACTGTTTGAAGTGCAGTTTAACGATGAGCGTCCGGTACTGGATATCCTCAACAGCATCGGCCATATGCCGCTGCCGCCGTATATTGACCGCCCGGATGAAGACGCTGACCGCGAACTGTATCAGACCGTCTACAGCCAGAAGCCGGGTGCCGTCGCTGCCCCGACCGCGGGCCTGCATTTTGACGATCCGCTGCTGGCAAAACTGCGCGAGAAAGGCGTGGAGTTGGCTTTTGTCACCCTGCACGTGGGCGCGGGCACCTTCCAGCCGGTGCGGGTAGACAGCATTGAAGATCACATCATGCACTCCGAATATGCCGAAGTGCCGCAGGACGTCGTGGATGCGGTTCTGGCAGCGAAAGCGCGCGGTAACCGCGTCATTGCCGTCGGCACTACCTCTGTTCGCTCGCTGGAAAGCGCTGCCCAGGCCGCCAAAAACGATCTGATTGAGCCGTTCTTCGGCGACACACAAATCTTCATCTACCCGGGTTATCAATATCAGGTAATCGATGCGCTGGTGACCAACTTCCACCTGCCGGAGTCGACGCTGATTATGCTGGTGTCGGCATTTGCGGGTTATCAAAACACCATGAATGCCTACAAGGCTGCGGTAGAACAAAAATATCGGTTTTTTAGCTACGGTGACGCGATGTTTATCACGTACAATCCGCAAGCTTTGAATGAACGTGTCGGGGAATAACTCTCCGGTACCAGAATAATGTGTCGGACTGTTTTTCTGGCACAGAGGAATGAAAATGAAATTTGAACTTGATACCACTGATGGTCGCGCGCGCCGCGGCCGTCTGGTGTTCGATCGTGGCGTAGTAGAAACGCCAGCCTTCATGCCTGTGGGCACCTACGGCACCGTAAAAGGGATGACGCCGGAAGAAGTTGAAGCCACGGGCGCACAAATTATCCTCGGTAACACTTTCCACCTGTGGCTGCGCCCGGGCCAGGAAGTGATGAAGCTGCACGGCGATCTGCACGATTTTATGCAGTGGAAAGGCCCAATCCTCACCGACTCTGGCGGTTTCCAGGTCTTCAGCCTCGGTGACATTCGCAAGATCACTGAAAAAGGCGTTCATTTCCGTAACCCTATCAACGGCGACCCGATCTTCCTCGATCCGGAAAAATCAATGGAGATTCAGTACGATCTCGGCTCCGATATCGTGATGATCTTCGACGAATGTACCCCATACCCGGCCGACTGGGATTACGCTAAACGCTCCATGGAGATGTCGCTGCGTTGGGCGAAGCGCAGTCGCGACCGTTTTGACGGCCTTGGCAACAAAAATGCGCTGTTTGGCATTATTCAGGGAAGCGTTTACGAAGATTTACGCGATATCTCGGTTAAAGGTCTGGTAGAGATAGGTTTTGATGGCTACGCTGTCGGCGGTCTGGCTGTAGGGGAGCCGAAGGAAGATATGCACCGTATTCTGGAGCATGTTTGCCCGCAAATTCCAACAGATAAGCCTCGATACCTGATGGGCGTCGGTAAGCCAGAAGATCTGGTCGAAGGCGTGCGTCGCGGCATTGATATGTTCGACTGCGTTATGCCGACCCGTAACGCCCGTAATGGTCACCTGTTCGTGACCGACGGCGTGGTAAAAATCCGTAATGCGAAGCATAAAAGCGACACCAGCACGCTCGATGCCGAGTGCGATTGCTATACCTGTCGCAATTATTCTCGTGCCTATTTGCATCATCTTGATCGTTGTAATGAAATACTGGGCGCGCGTCTCAACACGATTCATAACCTTCGCTATTACCAGCGCTTAATGGCTGGTTTACGCAAGGCTATCGAAGAGGGTAAATTAGAGAGCTTCGTGACCGATTTTTACCAACGACAGGGTCGGGAAGTCCCACCTTTGAACGTTGATTAATTTATTTAATGAGGGAATTTTAATGAGCTTTTTTATTTCTGATGCGGTAGCGGCAACAGGTGCACCGGCGCAGGGCAGCCCGATGTCTCTGATTCTGATGCTGGTGGTGTTCGGTCTGATCTTCTATTTCATGATCCTGCGTCCACAGCAGAAGCGCACCAAAGAGCACAAAAAGCTGATGGACTCCATCGCTAAAGGTGATGAAGTGCTGACTAACGGTGGTCTGGTTGGTCGTGTGAGCAAAGTTGCAGATAACGGCTACATCGTTATCGCGCTGAACGATACCACTGAAGTAGTGATCAAACGTGACTTCGTCGCTGCCGTTCTGCCGAAAGGCACCATGAAAGCGCTGTAATTAACTTTTCCCAAAGGGAACTGCCGTGTTAAACCGTTATCCTTTGTGGAAGTACATCATGCTGGTCGTCGTCATTGTCGTCGGCCTGCTGTATGCGCTTCCCAACCTGTATGGTGAGGATCCGGCTGTTCAAATCACTGGCGCGCGCGGTGTCGCCGCCAGTGAGCAAACGCTGATCCAGGTCCAGAAAACTTTACAAGAAGAAAAAATTACCGCTAAGTCTGTGGCACTGGAAGAGGGCGCTATTCTTGCTCGCTTCGACTCCACCGACACGCAACTCCGCGCGCGTGAAGCGCTGATGGGCGTGATGGGTGATAAATATGTCGTGGCGTTGAACCTTGCTCCTGCAACGCCGCGTTGGTTAGCTTCTATCAACGCGGAACCGATGAAACTCGGTCTCGACCTGCGTGGCGGCGTACACTTCCTGATGGAAGTCGATATGGAAACCGCGCTTGGCAAACTCCAGGAACAAAACATCGACAGCCTGCGTAGCGATCTGCGCGACAAAGGCATCCCTTACACCACCGTGCGTAAGGAAGATAATTACGGGATGAGCATCGCGTTCCGCGACAGCAAGGCCCGCGATCAGGCGATGGATTACCTGACCCAGCGTCATCGCGACCTGGTGCTCTCTTCTCAGGGCAGCAACCAGCTGCGTGCGGTGATGACCGATGAGCGTCTGAAAGAAGCGCGTGAATACGCGGTTCAGCAGAACATCAACATCCTGCGTAACCGTGTTAACCAGCTTGGCGTAGCTGAACCGCTGGTACAGCGTCAGGGTGCTGACCGTATCGTGGTAGAGCTGCCGGGTATCCAGGATACCGCACGTGCTAAAGAGATTCTGGGCGCAACCGCGACGCTGGAATTCCGTCTGGTGAACACCAACGTCGATCAGTCCGCTGTCGCCTCTGGCCGCGTTCCGGGCGACTCTGAAGTGAAGCAGACCCGTGAAGGCCAGCCGGTTGTGATGTACAAGCGGGTGATCCTGACCGGTGACCACATCACCGACTCGACCTCCAGCCAGGACGAATACAACCAGCCGCAGGTTAACATCTCGCTTGATAGCGCAGGTGGTAACATCATGTCTAACTTCACCAAGGACAACATCGGTAAACCGATGGCGACCCTGTTCGTGGAGTACAAAGACAGCGGTAAAAAAGACGCTAACGGTCGCGCCATTCTGGTGAAAGAGGAAGAGGTGATTAACATCGCCAATATCCAGTCTCGCCTGGGTAACAGCTTCCGTATTACCGGTATCAACAACCCGAACGAAGCGCGTCAGCTTTCGCTGCTGCTGCGTGCCGGTGCGCTGATTGCGCCAATTCAGATCGTTGAAGAACGTACCATCGGTCCAACACTGGGCATGCAGAACATCACCCAGGGTCTGGAAGCTTGTCTGGCAGGTCTGGCGATCTCCATCGTCTTCATGATCTTCTTCTATAAGAAGTTTGGTCTGATTGCGACAAGTGCGCTGATTGCGAACCTGGTGTTGATCATCGGTATCATGTCCCTGCTGCCAGGGGCGACGCTGACCATGCCGGGTATTGCGGGTATCGTTCTAACCCTTGCGGTAGCGGTCGATGCCAACGTACTGATTAACGAACGTATCAAGGAAGAGTTAAGCAACGGTCGCTCTGTTCAGCAGGCGATTGACGAAGGCTATAAAGGTGCTTTCAGCTCCATCTTCGATGCGAACGTAACAACACTGATTAAGGTTCTTATCCTGTATGCAGTGGGTACTGGCGCTATCAAAGGCTTTGCGATCACAACCGGTATCGGTGTCGCAACGTCGATGTTTACCGCTATTGTCGGCACCCGTGCCATCGTGAACCTGCTGTACGGCGGCAAGCGCGTTAAAAAGCTGTCTATCTGAGGAGTGCGTTGTGGCACAGGAATATACTGTTGAACAATTGAACTACGGCCGTAAAGTCTGGGACTTTATGCGCTGGGACTACTGGGCCTTCGGCATTTCAGGTTTACTGCTGATCCTGTCCATCGTCGTTATGGGCGTGAAAGGCTTTAACTGGGGCCTTGATTTCACCGGTGGTACGGTGATTGAGATCTCCCTGGAAAAACCGGTCGATATGGACCAGATGCGCGAATCTCTGCAAAAAGCAGGCTTCGAAGAGCCGCTGCTGCAGAACTTTGGCAGCAGCCGCGACATCATGGTACGTATGCCTCCCGTACACGATGCTAACGGCAGTCAGGAGCTGGGCAGCAAGGTTGTTAACGTGATTAACGAAACAACCAGCCAGAGCGCGACGGTTAAGCGTATTGAGTTCGTCGGGCCAAGCGTGGGTGCGGATCTGGCCCAGACCGGTGCGATGGCACTGCTGGTCGCGTTGATCTCCATCCTGGTCTACGTCGGTTTCCGCTTTGAGTGGCGACTGGCGGCAGGTGTGGTTATCGCCCTGGCGCACGACGTAGTGATTACCATGGGTATTTTGTCGCTGTTCCACATTGAGGTTGACCTGACAATCGTGGCATCCCTGATGTCCGTTATCGGTTACTCACTGAACGACAGTATCGTGGTATCTGACCGTATCCGTGAAAACTTCCGTAAGATCCGTCGCGGTACGCCGTACGAAATCTTTAACGTGTCGTTGACCCAGACGCTGCACCGTACCTTGATCACCTCCGGTACTACCCTGATGGTGATCCTGATGCTGTTCCTCTTCGGCGGTCCGGTTCTGGAAGGCTTCTCGCTGACCATGCTGATCGGTGTCTCCATCGGTACGGCGTCGTCCATCTACGTCGCCTCGGCACTGGCACTGAAACTTGGCATGAAGCGCGAGCACCTGCTCCAGCAGAAGGTCGAGAAAGAAGGGGCGGATCAGCCCTCTATCCTGCCGTAAGACAGGTAGCGCGCTATCGAAATCCCGGTCTGATGACCGGGATTTTTTTTATCTGCTCCTGACAAACACTCCTGACAGTATGCTGTCAGGAGGCCTGTCATACACTCCTCCTGAACCCAAACAACAGGCAGGAGGATGTATGAAAAGTGTGATTAACTGGTTTGAAATTCCGGTCGCGGATATGGATCGTGCTATCAAATTTTACGAGCCGGTGATGCAGGTGGCGCTGAAGCGCGAGACAATGGACGTTGCCGAGCTGGCCATTTTTCCTCATGAGGATCCGGCTACCGGCGGCGCGCTGGCAAAATTTGACGGCATTACACCCTCATCCCAGGGCGCTATTATTTATCTGCATACTGATAACCTGGCGGCAACGCTGGATCGTGTGGTGTCAGCGGGTGGGGCATGCGTGTTTGGCCCACTGGAACTGCCGCGCGGTATTGGCACCATTGCGCTGTTTACCGACAGCGAAGGCAACCGGGTTGGACTTCATCAACCTGCCTGACATCAACCTGTAAAGCGAATAAACAATGACCCGACGCGCTGACCGTTTGTTTCAGATTGTGCAAATCCTGCGAGGCAGGCGGCTGACCACAGCAGCGCATCTGGCAGACAGGCTCGGCGTTTCTGAACGCACGGTTTATCGTGATATCCGCGATCTATCGCTCTCTGGCGTGCCGGTGGAAGGGGAGGCGGGAAGCGGCTATCGACTGATGTCGGGCTTTGACTTGCCGCCCCTGATGCTGACCAACAGGGAGTCCGAAGCGCTGATGGTGGCGATCCGCCTGCTTAAAACCTGGGGCGGGGAGTCGCTGTCGCGTGAGCTGGAGTCGGCCCAGGAAAAGGTGCTGGCGATCCTGTCGGAGGAGAGCCGCCGCAAGGCCGAGCAGACGCGGATCTACGCCCCGGATATTGCCATGCAACACCACTCCCGCAGCGGCTTCGATGTGATTCATCAGGCGATCTCTGCTCAGCGGGTGCTGGGACTGCACTATCGTGATGAAAGCGGGCACCTCTCTTCCCGCGACGTGCAGCCGCTGGGGTTGTTCTTCTGGGGCGAGCACTGGCTGCTGGCAGCATGGTGTGAACGGCGCGATGACTATCGCTGTTTCCGACTCGACAGGTGTCTGAATATCACGATGACGGACAGACGCTTTAGCGAAGGTGCAGACCGATCGCTGGCGGACTTTTTACGGAAGGTTAAGCAATAAAAAAGCCAGCTCTTGAGCTGGCTTTTTTGCCGGGTGGCGTTACAGGCACAACTTAGAAGTTGTAACCCACAACCAGGTAACCACCCCAGCCGGTAGAACGCACGCTGAAGTTACCGTCGCCGAAGTTCAGGCTGGCGTCGTCGTTCCACTGACCACCGTTGTGCCAGTAACGCGCCACAACAGAGTAGTGCCAGTGATCGTAGTTCAGCGCCAGGATGTGGCTGGAGGCGATAGAGTCGTTGGTACGCGCTTTCTTACCGTTCAGGTCACGGAAGTCGTTGTCGCCCAGGTCTGAACCCCAGTCAAAGTTGGTGAAGCCGATGTAGCTCAGGTTGCCGCCCCACAGCTGGGTGATTGGCACAAAGTATTTCACTTTGAAACGGTAGCCATCCCACTCGTTTTCGTTCGCTGCACCGTAGTTCTGCCACTGGTATTTAGCATAAACGTTCATGGACAGGCTCATCGGCAGACCGGTGTCGATGTCAGTACCCAGACCCATGTACCAGGTGCTCTGGCGACCGGACTTGTTGCGGCCCATGTCGTAGATGTAGTTGTTTGCGAAGTACCACTCTTTAAACGGACCAAAGGCCAGGCTGGTACCGGTCAGCTTGTCGATGGAGAAGCGCGGTTCGATCTCCATGAACAGTGGGGAACCGTGGTTCCAGATACCTTTCGCGTCAGTATTACCACCGAAGAAGACCGGTGCATCCATGTAACCATAGAAATCAAACCAGTCTTTTTTGGCAAACGCTTCGTATTCCAGGTAGGTATCGTTGCGGATCTGTGGTCCGAAACGGGTGTGGTAGCTGCCAACGACGTTGACGCTCTGGTGCCACCAGTCGGAAACGTACTCTGGTTTATCGTTTTCTGCTGCCTGAACAGAGAAAGTAGAGGAGAGCGCCAGCGCTGCACCGGCTGCCAGTAATGTTTTTTTCATAATAATGCCACTGATTTGAAATCCCTTACGGGAGTGAAAAAGGCGCGAATTGCGTTTCTAAATATTTCGTGTTTCTGGGAGCCTATTATAGGAATCCTTGCTCACAAAAATATGTGTTGTTTCACAGTTCTCTCACATACGTAATCGATTGCGTTCACGTTTGCGTATTTTTAAACGGAGCGGATTGTAATAGCAAACATTTCTGTTGCCAATGTTTGTAACCAAAGAGGGGGGCGGAACGTGATCCACGTTCCGCTGGGGGATTATTGCGCGACGGGCTGGATATCGTGGATGCGGATAAAACCGAGTTGATCGGGCGTCAGACCGTTAAGCTGCAACGGAATGTCGACATCGCTGGGTGCCAGAATGCTGGCCGGTGCATTAATCAGCTGGGTCTGAACGTTCAGCTCCTGGAAGCTGTCGGTGGTGCCCTGGATCTGGCCCCACTCAACGGTGGCGCTGAATGCCGGCAGGGGATCGTTTGATTCCCCCTGAATGCGCAGCGTGGCACGGGTGCCATCGGCGTTTGGCGCGACGTTCACCAGCGACATGCGCAGTGTGCCGATCTGGCTGTTCAACCTGGCAGGCGTATTCGATCCCGGCAGCAGATAGACGCCGCTGGTCGATTTCGCGTTCAGCGCATTCTGCTGGGTGATCTTGACGGTTTCCTGGTTAAGCTTATTCATGGTCGTATTCAATGAACTGATGCTTTGGTTCATCTGGCGCACTTCGCTTTGCTGCGCACAGGCGCTGAGGCTAAAAAGGCTTCCCAGCAGCAGAACATGTAGGTAACGTCTTGTCATGGCAATTATTTCCCTGAAATAACGGATTCTGCTAAGGGTAGTCAACGACGCGGCCCTGCGTATAGATCCTTTATCTCAAAAACGCTCCTTCTTTGTTGTCAGCCCAGTTCGGGGTAAAATGGAGTTCAGTCAACCCGATAGCCAGGACACCGTATGCATTGCCCATTCTGTCTCGCCGTGGATACTAAAGTAATCGACTCCCGTCTCGTGGGAGAAGGCTCATCCGTACGCCGCCGCCGTCAGTGCCTGGTATGTAACGAACGCTTCACCACTTTTGAAGTGGCGGAGCTGGTGATGCCGCGCGTCGTCAAAAGTAACGACGTTCGCGAACCCTTCAATGAAGAGAAGCTGCGCAGTGGAATGCTAAAAGCGCTGGAGAAACGGCCAGTAAGCGCAGATGACGTCGAAATGGCGCTTAACCATATCAAAACTCAGCTGCGCGCCACCGGCGAGCGCGAGGTGCCGAGCAAAATGATCGGCAATCTGGTCATGGAACAGCTCAAGAAGCTCGATAAAGTCGCCTATATCCGCTTTGCCTCTGTTTACCGCAGTTTTGAAGATATCAAAGAGTTCGGTGAAGAGATCGCCCGCCTACAGGACTAAGCACATGCAGGATGAGATTTACATGGCGCGAGCGCTGAAGCTGGCGCAACGCGGGCGGTTTACCACCCACCCCAATCCGAACGTGGGTTGCGTTATCGTGAAAGATGGCGAGATCGTCGGGGAAGGTTTTCACTATCGTGCCGGTGAGCCGCATGCCGAAGTGCATGCTTTGCGCATGGCCGGCGAGAAGGCGCGCGGTGCGACGGCCTACGTGACGCTGGAACCTTGCAGCCATCACGGTCGCACGCCGCCGTGCTGCGATGCCCTTATTGCTGCGGGCGTTTCACGGGTCGTCGCGGCGATGCAGGATCCTAATCCTCAGGTTGCTGGTCGCGGCCTGTATCGCCTGCAGCAGGCGGGCATTGAAGTCAGTCATGGCCTGATGATGAGTGAGGCCGAACGCCTGAACAAAGGCTTCCTCAAGCGGATGCGAACCGGTTTTCCCTATATCCAACTGAAGCTGGGTGCCTCGCTGGATGGCCGCACGGCAATGGCCAGCGGCGAAAGCCAGTGGATAACCTCCCCGCAAGCAAGGCGCGATGTGCAACGTCTGCGCGCGCAAAGCCATGCTATCCTCACCAGCCATGCCACCGTTTTGGCCGACGATCCTGCTTTGACGGTGCGCTGGGATGAGCTGAATGCCGACACGCAGACGCTGTATCCGCAACAAAATTTACGCCAGCCGCTGCGCATCGTGGTTGACCGGCAGAACAGCGTGACGCCTGAGCACCGCATTGTGCAGCAGTTGGGCGAAACCTGGTTTGCCCGTACGCAGGAAGATGAGCGCAGCTGGCCGGAAGGCGTTCGCAGCATCCTGGTGCCGGAGCATAACGGGCACGTGGATTTAGTGGTGCTGATGATGTTGCTGGGTAAACAGCAGATCAACAGTATCTGGGTAGAAGCCGGTCCGACGCTGGCCGGTGCGCTGTTGCAGGCCGGGCTGGTAGACGAGCTGATCGTCTATCTGGCGCCTAAACTGTTAGGCAGCGACGCGCGTGGTCTGTGCGTGTTACCTGGGCTGGAAAAACTGGCGGATGCTCCGGCATTTAACTTTAGCGAGATACGCCCGGTTGGGCCGGATCTGTGTCTCCACCTGACCACCGCGTAAGGCTTGCCTAAATAGGGAAGCAGTGCGCAAAATATTATGATAAAATCCGCCCCCCTGCGGGGCCACCAAATGAACCCGTTAAGGAAGAGTATGAACATTATTGAAGCAGCCGTTGCTACCCCGGACGCTCGCGTCGCCATCACCATTGCGCGTTTCAACAACTTCATCAACGACAGCCTGCTGGAGGGTGCCATTGACGCCCTGAAACGTATCGGCCAGGTGAAAGACGAAAACATTACCGTTGTCTGGGTTCCAGGTGCTTACGAACTGCCACTGGCAGCGGGCGCACTGGCGAAAACCGGTAAGTATGATGCAGTTATCGCACTGGGTACGGTAATTCGTGGCGGCACCGCGCATTTTGAATATGTTGCGGGTGGCGCAAGCAACGGTCTGGCGCACGTGGCACAGGATGCAGAAATTCCTGTCGCTTTCGGCGTACTCACCACTGAAAGTATTGAACAAGCCATCGAACGTGCTGGCACCAAAGCCGGTAACAAAGGTGCAGAAGCTGCACTGACCGCGCTTGAAATGATCAATGTATTGAAAGCCATCAAGGCCTGATTTTTTTGTAAGGGGAATTCCGTGAAACCTGCTGCTCGTCGCCGCGCCCGTGAATGTGCCGTTCAGGCACTTTACTCCTGGCAGTTGTCCCAGAACGACATCGCTGATGTTGAATACCAGTTCCTGGCGGAACAAGACGTCAAAGACGTTGACGTCGTGTACTTCCGTGAACTGCTGTCGGGAGTGGCGACTAATAGCGCGTATCTCGACGGTCTGATGAAGCCGTACCTGTCCCGTCTGCTCGAAGAGCTGGGCCAGGTTGAAAAAGCTGTGCTGCGTATCGCACTGTTTGAGCTGTCGAAGCGTGATGATGTGCCGTACAAAGTGGCCATCAACGAAGCGATCGAACTGGCGAAAACCTTCGGTGCTGAAGACAGCCACAAATTTGTGAATGGCGTGCTGGATAAAGCCGCACCTGCGATCCGTCCCCGTAAAAAGTGATCCGCAAGCCGGAGTATCGTGTCGCCTTTGGGCGGTGCGTGCTCCGGTTTTTTTATTTTCTTTGCTGAGGCATAACGTATGGCATGTGGCGAATTTTCCCTGATTGCCCGTTATTTTGACCGAGTCAGAAGCTCGCGTCTCGATGTGGAAACCGGCATCGGCGACGACTGTGCACTTCTCAATATCCCCGAAAAGCAGACGCTGGCCATCAGCACCGACACCTTAGTGTGTGGTCATCATTTTCTGCCGGATATCGATCCTGCCGATCTGGCGTATAAAGCGCTGGCGGTGAACGTGAGCGATTTGGCGGCGATGGGGGCCGATCCGGCGTGGTTAACCCTGGCGCTGACCCTGCCTGAAGTTGATGAAAGCTGGCTTGAGGCCTTTAGCGACGCGCTGTTTGAACAGCTTAACTATTACGATATGCAGCTGATTGGCGGCGATACTACCGCCGGTCCGCTGTCGATGACCCTGGCGATCCACGGCTATGTGCCGGCTGGGCGGGCGTTAAAACGTTCTGGTGCGAAACCGGGCGACTGGATTTATGTCACCGGCACGCCGGGTGACAGCGCGGCAGGGCTGGCCATATTGCAGAAGCAGTTAACCGTGCCGGACGCGAATGATGAGGCGTACTTTGTGCGACGCCATCTGCGCCCGACGCCGCGCATTCTGCACGGCCAGGCGCTGCGGGATCGCGCCAGCTCTGCTATCGATCTCTCGGATGGCCTGATCTCCGATCTGGGTCATATTCTGAAAGCCAGCGGCGTAGGCGCGCGGATCGACCTGGATCTGTTCCCGCTCTCTGAGGCGATGCGCAGGCACGTGGAGCCAGATCAGGCGTTGCGCTGGGCGCTCTCCGGCGGCGAAGATTATGAGCTGTGCTTTACCGTTCCTGAGCTGAACCGCGGCACGCTGGATGTGGCGTTAGCTAATCTGGGGGCTGGGTTTACCTGTATCGGCCAGATTATGCCGGAAAGCGAAGGATTGCAGTTTGTGCAGAACGGTTCGCCGGTAACGCTCGACTGGAAAGGGTACGATCACTTCGCATAGTTCTGTGCGGCGTGTATTGCCGGGTGGCAGCTTCGCCTTACCCGGCTTACAGATACTTTGAAAAGCCCGGTACGCGTGAAGCGCCACCGGGCTTTTTTATTTGAACCCTACGACCGGATGCTGCTTGTACGGCGTCTCCAGCTCAGCGATCTGTTCCGGGGTCAGGGTGATATCTACGGCATTGATCAGCTCGTCCAACTGCTCTTCGCGCGATGCGCCGATAATGGGCGCTGCCACTCCCCGCTTACTCAACACCCATGCCAGTGCCACCTGGGCGCGCGTTACGCCGAGATCCTCGGCAACCCTTGTTAAACGTTCGGCTATCTGCGCGTTATTGGCTTCGGTTTCGTCATACAGCGTTTTGCCAAACTCATCCGATACCGAGCGGGCAGTGGTTTCACCCCACGGACGGGTTAACCGCCCGCGCGCCAGCGGACTCCACGGGATCACCGCCACGCCGTGCTGATAGCACAGGGGCAACATCTCGCGCTCTTCTTCGCGGTAGATCAGGTTATAGTGATCCTGCATGGTGACAAAGGGCGCCCAGCCGTGCTGTTCCTGAAGTGCCAGCGCCTGGGCAAACTGGGCGGCGTGCATCGACGAGGCGCCGATATAGCGCGCTTTTCCCGCCCTGACCACGTCATTCAGCGCCTCGAGCGTCTCTTCAATCGGGGTATTATAATCCCAGCGGTGGATCTGCAGCAGATCGACATATTCCATGTTCAGGCGTCGCAGGCTGTCATCAATGGAGCGAAGGATCTGCGCCCGGGAGAGGCCTTCTGCCAGATCACCCACCTGATGGTACACTTTGGTGGCGACCACCACTTCCTCGCGGCGAGCGAAGTCGCGCAGCGCCTGGCCGACGATCTCTTCGCTGCTGCCATCGGAGTAGCTGTTGGCGGTATCAAAGAAGTTAATGCCGCCCTCGAGAGCGTGTTTGATGATCGGACGGCTGCTCTCTTCCGGCAGCGTCCAGGCGTGCTTACCCCGGTCCGGCTCGCCAAACGTCATGCAGCCCAGACAAAGACGAGAAACCTTAAGATCTGTTTTTCCTAATATATTGTATTGCATGGTTCCACTCCTGCTGATTACTTAAAACGTAACGTTAAGCATAGCAGGAGCGGAAAGGGGAGGGATTATGCCAGCCAGGCGTTGATGCGGGCTTCGATACCCGCGGCATCCAGACCAATGTCGGCGCGCGCTTCGTCCTGCGTACCCTGCGGGATAAAGTGATCCGGCAGGCCCAGGTTCAGCACGGGTACAGGTTTACGATTCGCCATCAGCACTTCGTTCACGCCGCTGCCAGCTCCCCCCATAATCGCATTCTCTTCCAGGGTGACCAGCGCCTCGTGACGTGATGCCATGTCCAGAATCAGGGCCTCATCGAGCGGCTTCACAAAGCGCATGTCGACCAGAGTCGCGTTAAGGGACTCTGCCACTTTTGCCGCTTCTGGCATCAACGTACCAAAGTTCAGGATCGCCAGCTTTTCACCGCGACGTTTAACGACACCTTTGCCGATCGGCAGTTTTGCCAGCGGCTCCAGGATGACGCCCACGGCGTTACCGCGCGGATAACGCACGGCCGTTGGGCCATCCTGGTAGTGATAGCCGGTGAACAGCATCTGGCGACATTCGTTTTCGTCGCTTGGGGTCATCACCACCATATCCGGGATACAGCGTAAAAAAGAGAGATCGAACGCGCCCTGGTGCGTCTGGCCGTCGGCCCCGACAATGCCTGCGCGGTCAATGGCGAACAGCACGGGCAGCTTCTGGATCGCGACATCGTGGATTACCTGGTCATAGGCGCGCTGCAGGAAGGTGGAGTAGATCGCCACGACCGGTTTGTAACCGCCTATCGCCAGACCTGCGGCAAAGGTCACGGCATGTTGCTCGGCGATGGCGACATCAAAATATTGCGTCGGGTATTTGCGGGAAAACTCGACCATCCCGGAACCTTCGCGCATTGCCGGGGTAACGGCCATCAGCTTGCTGTCTTTGGCGGCGGTTTCGCACAGCCAGTCACCGAAAATTTTAGAATAGCTCGGCATCCCACCGCTGCTTTTTGGCAGGCAGCCGCTGGTGTGGTCGAACTTGGGTACCGCGTGGAAGGTGATCGGATCTTTTTCCGCCGGTTCGTAGCCTCGGCCTTTTTTGGTCATGATGTGCAGGAACTGCGGGCCTTTCAGGTCACGCATGTTTTTCAGCGTGGAGACCAGCCCCAGCACGTCGTGTCCATCCACAGGACCAATGTAGTTAAAGCCCAGCTCTTCAAACAGCGTGCCAGGCACGACCATGCCTTTGATGTGCTCTTCGGTGCGTTTCAACAGCTCTTTGATCGGGGGTACGCCAGAGAAGACTTTTTTGCCGCCTTCGCGCAGGCTGGAGTAGAGCTTACCGGAGAGCAGGTTCGCCAGGTGGTTGTTCAGCGCACCGACGTTTTCGGAAATCGACATCTCGTTGTCATTGAGCACCACCAGCATGTCTGGTTTGATATCGCCCGCGTGGTTCATCGCCTCAAAGGCCATCCCGGCGGTAATCGCGCCATCGCCAATGACGCAGACGGTACGGCGCTGTTTGTTCTCTTTGGCAGCCGCGACGGCTACCCCGATCCCGGCTGAAATAGAGGTGGAAGAGTGACCGACGCTCAGCACGTCGTATTCGCTCTCGCCACGCCATGGGAACGGATGCAGGCCGCCTTTCTGGCGAATGGTGCCGATTTTATCGCGACGGCCAGTAAGAATTTTGTGCGGATAAGCCTGATGACCCACGTCCCAGATCAGCTGATCGAATGGCGTGTTATAGACATAATGCAGCGCCACGGTGAGTTCCACCGTGCCAAGCCCGGAGGCGAAATGACCGCTGGAGCGGCTGACGCTGTCGAGCAGGTAGCGACGCAGCTCGTCGCACAGCTTCGGCAGGCTCTCTTTCGGCAACAGACGTAACTCCTGGGTGGAGTCAACCAACGCCAGTGTCGGGTATTTGGCAATATCAAAACTCATCAGAGACTCATCGTGGTGTTTTCGTTATTTATCACGCTGGATTATATAGTCCGCTAGCGCTTCCAGTGCCGAGGTGTCCAGTGACTGCGCGGCCAGTTGTTCAAGCGACTGGCGGGCATCTGCAATCAGGTCCCGGGCTTTTTGTTGGGCTTGCTCAAGGCCCAGAAGGGCGGGATAGGTACTTTTGCCAAGCTGCTGATCGGCACCCTGACGTTTACCTAATGTTGCAGTATCGCCCACGACATCCAGAATGTCATCCTGAACCTGGAACGCTAAACCGATACTTTCTGCGTAGCGATCCAGAACAGGCAGGGCGTTGCGACCTTGCTCACCTGCGCTCAGTGCGCCCAGACGAACGGCTGCCCGAATCAATGCGCCGGTCTTGTGGCGATGAATACGCTCCAGCTGTTCCAGATTAACCTGACGTCCTTCTGCTTCGAGATCCAGCGCCTGACCGCCGCACATACCGGCTACGCCGCTGGCCATTGCCAGCTCGGAGACCATCGCCAGACGATCGCGATCCGCCACTTCCACCATTGGGGCATCGCTCAGAATTGAGAATGCCAGGGTTTGCAGGGCATCGCCTGCCAGAATGGCGTTCGCTTCACCAAATTTAATGTGGCAGGTCGGCTGTCCGCGGCGCAGGTCGTCGTCGTCCATCGCCGGCAGATCGTCGTGAATCAGCGAGTAAGCGTGAATACACTCCACCGCGGCGGCAGGCGCATCCAGCGTATCGGCACTGATCCCGAACATTCCGCCGGTGGCATACACCAGAAAAGGACGCAGGCGTTTGCCGCCTAACAGTGCGCCATAATGCATGGCCTCAACCAGTGGAGTGTTCTGAAAAGGCTGCGGAGCGATAAAACGACGCAATGCGTCGTCAGCACGTCCGACGCAAGCCTGAAGCTGGTTCGAAAAGTCCATCTACTCGGCATCCGGTGTGAAGGGGGTCGTGGCAGCATCTTCGTTATCGGAGAGCAAGATCTGCACGCGTTGTTCCGCCTGTTGCAGTTTAACCTGGCCCTGGCGCGCCAGCTGCACGCCGCGTTCGAATTCATTAAGCGCCTCTTCCAACGGCAGGTCGCCGCTTTCCAGACGGGTAACGATTTGCTCCAGTTCACTCAGCGCAGTTTCGAAACTGGCGGGTGCATCGTTTTTCTTCGGCATAGTGAATGTCTGACTCTCAGTTTTTTATCCCTGATATGGTATCGGACTCAGGGTAATTATCAAATAACGCGCAATGTGCACAGGAGCCACGTGATGGTGGTATACTTCTGCGCCTGGATGCAGCCCTGGAAATGTGGGCTGCTGTACTTTTCCATTACAAGCTTAACTGCTTGCCTAAGAAACATTGCCGCCATGAAGTTTATCATTAAATTGTTCCCGGAAATCACCATCAAAAGCCAATCTGTGCGTTTGCGCTTTATTAAAATTTTAACCGGGAACATTCGTAACGTTCTGAAGCATTACGACGAGACGCTGGCCGTCGTGCGTCACTGGGATCATGTCGAAGTCCGCGCTAAAGATGAAAACAAGCGCCTGGACATTCGAGAAGCCTTAACCCGTATTCCGGGGATCCACCATATTCTGGAAGTGGAAGATGTTCCATTCACTTCCCTGCACGACATCTTCGAAAAAGCGCTGGCGCAGTATCGCGATCAGATCGAAGGCAAAACCTTCTGCGTGCGCGCCAAGCGTCGCGGCAAACATGAGTTTAGCTCCATTGAAGTCGAACGCTATGTGGGCGGCGGATTGAATCAGCACGTTGAATCTGCGCGTGTGCGTCTGACCAACCCGGAAGTGACCGTAAATCTGGAAATCGAGAACGATCGCCTGCTGCTGGTAAAAGGCCGCTACGAAGGTATCGGCGGCTTCCCAATCGGTACTCAGGAAGATGTGCTGTCGCTGATTTCCGGCGGTTTCGACTCTGGTGTTTCCAGCTATATGCTGATGCGCCGCGGCTGCCGTGTGCACTACTGCTTCTTTAACCTCGGCGGCGCGGCGCATGAAATTGGCGTACGTCAGGTGGCCTATTATCTCTGGAACCGCTTCGGCAGCTCTCACCGCGTGCGTTTTGTGGCGATCAACTTTGAGCCGGTGGTTGGCGAAATCCTCGAGAAAGTGGACGACGGCCAGATGGGCGTGGTGCTGAAGCGCATGATGGTGCGTGCGGCCTCAAAAGTGGCTGAGCGTTATGGCGTGCAGGCGCTGGTAACCGGCGAAGCGCTGGGCCAGGTCTCCAGCCAGACCCTGACCAACCTGCGTCTGATCGACAACGTGTCAGATACCCTGATCCTGCGTCCGCTGATTTCGCACGACAAAGAACACATCATCGATCTGGCGCGTGAAATCGGTACTGAAGACTTCGCCCGCACCATGCCGGAATACTGCGGTGTGATCTCAAAAAGCCCGACCGTGAAAGCGGTGAAGGCGAAGATCGAAGCGGAAGAAGAAAACTTCGATTTCAGCATACTTGAGAAAGTGGTGGCCGAAGCCTCTAACATTGATATCCGCGAAATCGCCCAGCAGACCGAGCAGGACGTGGTGGAAGTTGAAACCGTAAACGGTTTCGGTCCTGACGACGTGCTGCTGGATATCCGCTCTGTGGATGAGCAGGATGCGAAGCCGTTTGAGCCGGAAGGTGTGGAAGTGGCCTCGCTGCCGTTCTACAAGCTGAGCACCAAATTTGGCGATCTGGATAAGAGCAAAACCTATCTGCTGTGGTGCGAGCGCGGGGTGATGAGCCGTCTGCAGGCGCTCTATCTGCGCGAGCAGGGCTTTACGAATGTGAAGGTGTATCGCCCGTAGTTCATTGCAGGGGAGTACGGCCTGATGCCCTCATCCCGACCCTCTCCCACGGGGAGAGGGCGGAAACATAAAAAACGGCAACCTTTGGTTGCCGTTTTGCTTTTACCTCGCGCCACCCGGCTTTTTTATGCATTACGCTTCGTAATAGTTATAAATTCCCGCCGCCATCACTAACGATGACGCCACTTCATACGCTTTTGCGCGCCCGACCAGCAGCTCGATAATCTTCAGCGCAAAATCAATCGAGGTACCCGGCCCCTGGCTGGTTAACAGGTTTACGCGCGGATCCCAGACCATACGCTTATCCACCCACTGCTCTTCGGGTATTTTATCCTTCAGCGTCGGGAAGCCGGTCATATTGCCAATCGGGAAGATATTGTGCGGCACCAGCACCGTGGCCGCAGCTGCGCAGATGGCGGCGACGATGCGCCCGGAATGGTGGAACTGCCTGACCGTCTCAACCAGCAGCGGGCTGTCGCGGAAACATTCCGCGCCCTTAATACCGCCCGGCAGCACGATGACGTCGTAATCACCGTCGGCGACCTCTACCAGTGGGGCGTCTGCCACAAGCTTGACCCCACGCGAGCAGGTGATGATCAGATTGCCATCGCTGGCGACGCTCGCGGTCGTGACCTTAATCCCGGCGCGAACCAGCAGGTCGATAGTGGTGACTGCTTCGGTCTCTTCGCTACCAGGGGCGAGGCATACCAGTGCCGACGCGCTCATACTCACTCTCCTTACGTTTAACCTGTTCATACAGACGGACATTTTCCGGCACGCTGATACCGTGCGCGCGGGCGCGTTTTAACAGGTAACCGGTAATGTAGTCAATTTCGGTATGACGTAACCCACGGATATCCTGCAACATCGAAGAGATGTTCTGGGCGGTACTCTCGATGACCTGTTCAACGTAATAGCGAATATCATCAACCGAGGTGTGAATGCCCTCGCGCTCCACGACGGCTGCGACCTCAGCGCATAAGGTTGCTACTTCCTGCGGGTGATTTTTAAGCTCACCATTCGGGCAATCCAGCAGGGCGGTCAGGGGATTAATCACGCAGTTTACCGCCAGCTTGCGCCACATTTGCGGGCGAATGTTATTGTGCCAGGCGACATCCGGCAGTACCTGCTGGAAGCGATCCGCCAGATAACTGTAGTCTCCCTCCTGCGCCCTGGCCGGGCCGATGTGGGTCATCCCGCTGGCGACATGAACAATCACGTTGCCGTCGCGGCGGGCCGCATGCGTGGTGATGGCCATTAACAGCGGCTGGGGAACGCTTTTCAGCTCTTCAATGGTCCCCATCCCGTTGTGGAGCAACATAATCGGGGATGTAGGGGGAAGCGTGGACGCCAGTGAGCGTACAGCATCAGAGACCTGCCAGGCTTTCAGGGTGACCAGTAACAGCTCGCTTTGCGCCAGGAAATCAGGGTCGTTGGCGATAAGAGATTCGTTAAAGATACTCCCGTCTTCTTCAATCAGGTTTACACTGCAATAGGGTTGTGGCACGCGCATCCAGCCCTGGACTTCATGTCCCTGTTTGCAAAGCGCGGCGAGCCAGAGTTGTCCCAGTGCCCCGCATCCGAGCACGGTAATTTTCATTGTTCCTCCTCACCTGCAACTGGCCAGGTGTTACAACATGTAGTATAGCGTCGACAACTAAGCTTCTGTTGAGTTATGCCTCGTTGCGGGTATTATGCAACGCAACAAAAGTGAAGGGAGAAGAAAAGATGCCATCTTTCGATATTGTTTCTGAAGTTGATATCCAGGAAGTACGTAACGGCGTGGACAACGCCAGCCGCGAAGTTGAGTCACGCTTCGATTTTCGTGGCGTTGAGGCCAGTTTTGAGCTGAACGACGCGAATAAGACCATTAAGGTACTGAGCGAGTCGGATTTCCAGGTCACACAGTTGCTGGACATTCTGCGCGCCAAGCTGTTGAAGCGGGGCATTGAAGGGACCTCCCTCGATGTGCCGGAAACCTTCGTTCACAGCGGTAAAACCTGGTTTGTTGAAGCCAAACTGAAACAGGGCATTGAGAGCGCGACGCAGAAAAAGATCGTTAAGCTCATCAAAGACAGCAAGCTGAAGGTACAGGCGCAAATCCAGGGCGAAGAGATTCGTGTTACCGGCAAATCCCGCGACGATCTGCAGGGTGTGATGGCGCTGGTGCGCGGCGGCGATCTGGGTCAACCTTTCCAGTTTAAAAACTTCCGCGATTAATCATGTCGGATAAATAAAAAAGAGCCGTGTAAAACGGCTCTTTTTTTTAATTTGCGCTCATCATCTTTAAGCGATCAAAAATACATTAACCTGTTTGTTATTAGCGCCCAGATTTAAATTAAGCCGCTGATGTTTCTGTCTTTTTAGAGGGTGTGAGGGGGTCGTTAAATACCGTAATGGTATGAATATGCACGGTATTTAATAAAGCCCCTAAGAAGGGGCTCAAGAAAAAATTAGCACGCCGGCGATTCGCGCAGCGCCTGCTCGACTTCAAAGCGGTTAGTCACTTTGCTGTCAATTTTAACGTAAGCACTGCGTTCGTCCGGGACAATCAATACTTCACTTACCCCTTTCGTTGTTTGCAGGCGCGCTTTTAATACGTCATTAATCTCGACATCTTCTGGAATTTCTACCCGCAAGCTGCTGACGTAGCGCGGTTCTTTCATGGTACTGGCAACCAGGAGCCAGACCATCGCTAATAACGCCCCCGCCAGGAAAACGGTTTGGGAGTCGAATAAACCGTCCACCCAGCCGCCGAGTGCGCCGCCGATCGCCACGCCGAGAAACTGGCTGGTGGAGTAAATGCCCATCGCAGTGCCTTTGTATCCCGCCGGGGACTCTTTACTGATCAGCGACGGCAGCAGGGCTTCCATCAGGTTGAACGCCAGGAAGAAAAGCTGCACACCGGCGATCAGCTCCCAGAAATGCGGGCCCGACCCCCACAGCACAATTTCGGCAATCAGCAGTAACGCCACGCAACCCACGAAGACGCGTTTCATCTTGCGCTTCACTTCGGCGTAAATAATAAAAGGCACCACAGAAACAAAGGAGATCAGCATGGTCACCAGATAAATTTTCCAGTGCTCAGCAGCAGGAAAGCCCGATGCGGCAAGCTGCCCGGGCAGGGCGACAAAGGTCGACATCAGCAGGATATGCAGACACATAATGCCGAAGTTCAGTTTTAACAGGCGCGGCTCAACGAGAACTTTGCTGAAGCAGCCTTTTACCATCCCGGATTCACGGTTCAGAACGTGATGTTTACTGTCGGGTACGACCCATAGCGTGAGCGCGATTCCGATGGTCGCCAGTACGGCAATCATCCAGAACAGGGCGTGCAGGCCGAGCGAATGGGTAATGATCGGGCCAAGCACCATGGCGATAGCAAAGGTTACGCCAAAGCTGACGCCGATAAACGCCATCGCTTTGGTACGGTTCTGTTCGCGAGTGAGATCTGACAGCAAAGCCATAACGGCGGCGGCAATTGCACCCGAACCCTGTAGGGCACGGCCAAGAATAATTCCCCAGATGGAGTGGGAGAGGGCGGCAATAACGCTGCCAAGAACAAAGATCAGTAGCCCACCAACGATCAGGGGCTTGCGGCCTACACGGTCCGAAAGCAGGCCAAACGGAATCTGAAAGATCGCCTGCGCTAAGCCATAAATACCAATTGCAAGGCCAATCAGCGCCTCGCTGGCCCCCTGCAGCGCCATACCGTACGTGGTCAGAACAGGCAGGACCATAAACATGCCAAGCATCCGCAGCGAGAAAACAGTCCCTAAGCCCCAGGTGGCGCGTAACTCACCTGGCGTCATTTTATAATCGTTCATTACCACCTCAATTCAAAAGCAGGCCATAGTGTAGTGCGGGGAAGGGGCGGGGTAAACAAGGGGTTATTTAACAAATGCTACAGACTTAATTAATAGATTTGGCGAATAAAAAAGGGTGCCGAAGCACCCCTTTATTTACCGGTGTGAATTACCACACGTAAGTCAGCAGGCTTTGTGAGTCCGGCACCATAAAGTCGACGGACATCATTACGCTCAGCGCGGTAATGGCGATGATGGAGAAGCCGAACAGCTTGCGCGCCCAGACTTTGTCATCTTCGACTTTATAACCGCGTAGCGCCATTCCCAACCACCAGACGCTCACTGCGGCCGCAACGACCAGATATTTATATCCGGCATAGCCGCCCAGGGAGAGCATCAGCGTAGCAATGGCAAAGGCAATGATGTACAGCGTGATATGGTTCTTCGCCACTGAAATGCCTTTCACCACCGGCAGAACCGGAATGTTCGCTGCCTGATAATCCTTAAAGCGGAAAATCGCAATGGCGTAGGAGTGCGGCATCTGCCACAGGCTAAAGATAGCCAGCAGGATGAACGCACCACTGTCGAACTCGTTGGTGACAGCACAGTAGCCAATCACCGGCGGCGCAGCGCCGGAGAGAGAACCAATCAGCGTACCGTAGACGGAGTGACGTTTCATATACAGGCTGTAGACGCCTACATACACCACGAAACCCATCACCCCCAGCCAGCAGGCCAGAGGGTTAGCGCCGAACCACAGCAGCATAAAGCCAGCAATACCCAGCAAGGTGGCGTACACCAGCGAGACGGCAGGAGACATCAGGCCTTTTACCAGCACCCGATTTTTAGTCCTTTCCATCTTCCTGTCGATATCCATGTCGATGTAGTTGTTAAATACACAACCGGACGCGACAACCAGTGACACCCCAACCAGCGTGTAGATAAAGAGGGTGTAGTCGATGCTGCCTTTCGAGGCCAGCAGGAACCCTCCGATCACCGAGATCAGGTTGCCAAAGATGATGCCAGGTTTTGTGACTTGCAGGTATTGCTTAAACATACTCGCCGCTCTTAGTGAACCATCATGTTGTAGTTGAGGTTCCACATGATCCAGATGGAGCCGACTACCAGGATTGCGATGATAATCACGGTAAAGATGAATGCCGTCATGTTCCAGCCTTCATCAGATTTGGTGTTCATGTGCAGGAAGCAAACCAGATGCACCAGAATCTGCACTACCGCGGTAACCAGGACGGTGCCCAGGATTGCCGCGTGAGAAGCAGTACCGCTCATCACCATCCAGAACGGGATCACCGTCAGGATGATCGACAGGATAAAACCTGTCATGTAGGTTTTTACGCTACCGTGGGAAGCGCCATGATCGTTTGAATGACTCATTACATCGCCCCCATAAGATACACAACAGAGAACACACAGATCCACACCACATCCAGGAAGTGCCAGAACAGGCTCAGGCACATGATACGGGTGCGGTTAGTGCTGGTCAGGCCGCGACGGGATACCTGGAACATCAGTACCGCCATCCAGATCAGACCGGAGGTCACGTGCAGACCGTGGGTACCAACCAGCGCGAAGAACGCTGACAGGAAACCACTGCGATCCGGGCCGAAGCCTTCAGCAATCAGGTGATGGAATTCATAGATTTCCATCCCGATAAAGCCAGCACCAAACAGCCAGGTCAACGCCAGCCAGGAGACAACCTGGCTTTTGTTGTTCTTATACATGGCAATTGCGGCCATGCCGTAGGTGATGGAGCTGAATAACAGCAGTGCGGTTTCAACCAGAACGAATGGCAGCTCGAAAATGTCCTTACCGGTCGGGCCGCCCGCTGTGCCGTTCACCAGAACGGCATAGGTTGCGAACAGACAGCAGAACAGAATGCAGTCGCTCATCAGGTAGATCCAGAAGCCGAAGACTTTCATCGGCCCTGTATCATGGTGCCCGTGTTCATGCGCATGGGCAGTCGCGTGGGTTAAAGTATCAGTTGCCATTTTTCAGCCCCGCTTTAGCAATCTCGTCGAAATGCTGTTTTTCCAGGATTTCAACTTCACGGACTGGTACGTAGTAGTCCACGTCCTCATCAAAGCTCTTCACAATCCAGCTGATCACGATGCCAGCAAAGCCGACAATCGCAAGCCACCAGATGTGCCAGATCATGGCGAAACCAAATACCGTAGCGAAGGCGGCGATAACCATACCCGCAGCGCTGTTTTTCGGCATGTGGATCTCTTCGTAATGCGCTGGCTGTTTGTACGCTTCGCCTTTCTCTTTCATTTCCCAGAATGCGTCACGCTCATGAATGTGCGGCACAACGGCAAAGTTATAGAACGGCGGTGGAGAAGAGGTTGCCCACTCCAGCGTACGGCCACCCCATGGGTCACCGGTCAGGTCACGGTTCTGCTCACGGTCACGAATAGAGACGTAGAACATAATCAGCTGAGACGCGATACCACAGGCAATCAGCGCTGCACCGACAGCTGCAACAACCAGCATTGGGTGGAACTGCGGATCGATCTGCTGGCTCAGACGACGGGTCATACCCATGAAGCCCAGCACGTACAGCGGCATAAATGCTACGAAGAAGCCGATGATCCAGAACCAGAACGCGCGTTTACCCCATTTTTCATTCAGCGTGAAGCCGAACGCTTTTGGCCACCAGTAGGTTACGCCAGCGAAGCAGCCGAAGACGACGCCGCCGATGATAACGTTATGGAAGTGCGCAATCAGGAACAGGCTGTTGTGCAGAACGAAGTCAGCACCCGGTACGGCCAGCAGTACACCGGTCATCCCACCAACGGAGAAGGTGACGATGAAGCCGATAGTCCACAGCATTGCTGAGTGGAACTGGATACGGCCCTGGTACATGGTGAACAGCCAGTTGAAGATCTTAACCCCGGTTGGGATCGCGATAATCATGGTGGTAATACCGAAGAAGGCGTTTACGTTCGCGCCCGCACCCATGGTGAAGAAGTGGTGCAGCCAAACGATGAACGACAGAACGGTAATACATACGGTTGCCCACACCAGCGAGGTGTAACCAAACAGACGCTTACGTGAGAAGGTCGCTGCGATTTCGGAGAACACACCGAAGACCGGCAGAACCAGGATATACACTTCAGGGTGACCCCATGCCCAAATCAGGTTGATGTACATCATCATGTTGCCGCCCATATCATTGGTAAAGAAATGGGTGCCCAGATAGCGATCCAGGGTCAGCAGCGCGACGGTAACAGTCAGAATTGGGAAGGAAGCGATAATCAGGATGTTGGCGCACAGAGATGCCCAGGTAAATACTGGCATCTTGAACATCGTCATACCTGGTGCACGCATCTTCAGGATGGTCACAAAGAAGTTAATACCGGTCAGGGTAGTACCGACACCGGAGAGCTGCAGCGCCCAAATCCAGTAATCAACACCTACGCCTGGACTGTATTCAATCCCTGACAGCGGCGGATAAGCCAGCCAACCGGTCTGCGCGAACTCACCTACGCCCAGAGAAAGGTTAACCAGAATCACACCGACAACCGTGAACCAGAAGCTCAGGTTGTTCAGGAACGGGAACGCAACGTCGCGCGCGCCGATTTGCAGCGGCACAACCACGTTCATCAGACCGATAACCAGCGGCATCGCCACGAAGAAGATCATAATCACGCCGTGCGCGGTAAAGATCTGGTCGTAGTGGTGCGGTGGCAGGAAGCCTGCTTCACCCGCAGACGCAAGAGCCTGCTGGCTACGCATCATGATTGCATCGGCAAAGCCACGAATTAACATGACGATACCGACGACGCAGTACATGATACCGAGTTTTTTGTGGTCAACCGAAGTCAGCCACTCATTCCACAAGTAGCTCCACTTACCGAAGTAAGTGATCAAGCCCAGTAAGGCTGCGCCACCGATGACAATGGCAGCAATCGTAACCATGATAATCGGCTCATGGTACGGCACTGCATCCAGTGTTAATTTTCCGAACATTTTCTTCCTCGGCCCCTTAGTGAGCGGTTTCCGCGTGGCTCATGTCCATGCCTTCCATCCCTTCGTGCTTGCTATGCTCGCCTTCAGGTTGGGTCAGGTCCATGCTCTTGCCGTGGTCCATAAATTTGCCAATAACGTCTTTGAACAAATTCGGTTTCACGTTAGAGAAGTACTCCACCTTGTTGTATTCGCTAGGTGTTGCCACTTTGTCGAACGTAGCCATGTCAGACATGGTGTTCGGAGACTGTTTCGCTTTAGCAACCCACTGGTCGAAAGCGGCACGGTCCGGCGTGGCAATGGCTTTGAACTTCATACCAGAGAAGCCCGGGCCACTGTAGCTGGCGGAGATACCATCATAGGTGCCTGCTTCATTCGCGATCAGGTGCAGGTTGGTCTGCATACCGGCCATCGCGTAAATCTGGCTACCCAGACGCGGAATAAAGAAGGAGTTCATCACGGAGTTAGACGTTACTTTGAACTGCACCGGGACGTTCGCCGGGAAGGCGATTTCATTCACGGTAGCAATGCCCTGTTCCGGGTAGATGAAGAACCATTTCCAGTCCATGGAGACGACTTCGATCGTAATCGGTTTCTCATCGTGAACCAGCGGTTTTGCAGGTTCGAGCGCGTGAGTGGTTTTCCATGTCAGTACGGCAAGGAACAGGATGATCAGAATTGGCACCGTCCAGACCACAGCTTCCACTTTATTGGAGTGTGACCAGTTAGGGCTATACTTCGCATCTTTGTTGCTCGCACGATACTTCCAGGCGAAACCAACAGCCATCAAGATGGCGGGAATCACGACGATCATCATCAGGCCGAAAGCCGTCAGAATGAGCGAACGTTGCTCCAGTCCAATCTGTCCTTTGGGGTCTAGCAGCGCAGAATCACAGCCACTGAGTAAAACAGTGCCTGCAAATAACGACAACCATCCCAAACATTTATTGTATTTCCTAAGTGTCATTTAACGACCTCAATTCCACGGGGACCTGGTGGCGTTTAAAGTGTGCGGGCATTTTACGGGAAGGTTACATTACTGTAAACATCATTAGACCTGTGTCAGGAACGTGTTACCGGGTTCTGCCAGGGAAGTCACAGTTGTTACAAATTATAGCGGTTTTCCAGACGCAAGCACCGTCAGCCGGGCTTTATAACGAAACAGACTCTGCGGGAGGGGTAAAAAGGGCAATTGGTATAACCATTGCTAAAAACATACAAATAATTAACAAATAATCATCAATAAAGAGACAAATAAAAAACGTAAAATTAATGTTTCGTTTGCTGAATCGGTTAACGAAAAATATCTTTTATTCCCCGTTCCAGTAATTTCCAGAATTCTAAGAGGCACGAAACAACAAATATAATTTTGGATTGAGCAAACTTATTTGACGTTATAATTTACCAGGGTGATTACAACAGGAAATAACATTTTGCGAGGGTTTTACGCATTTTGGGTTTCACGCATTGCCAGGTAGTCCAGAAGCGCCCCGGTCAGGATCCCGGTTACGGCCAGCAGTGCACCAACGTCCAGCAGAAGCAGGCTAAACGGCAGTGCGAGGGCGGTGGTGGCATTAACGATCGCCACGATGAGCCACAGGGCCAGGGTCAAACATCCTACCAGCAATATTCCTGACGCGAAGCGATAGGCCGCCGGGAAACGCGTCCTGACCATAAAGTGTTCTGTCTGCTGAGTATATTCCAGCGAGCGACGGCATATTAACAGCAACAGTAGCCCAGGAATGGCCGCAAAGACGGAGAAGAGATAAAACTCCGCCCAACCGTGCGCTTCCACAAACCAGCCCGCAATAGGACCGACGTAGACCCTCCCTACGGCAGAGAGCGCAGAGAGCAGGGCGAACTGGGTCGCGGAGAAGGATTTATTGCACAGCGTCATCAGCAGGGCGACAAAGGCTGCCGTTCCCATCCCGCCGCACAGGTTTTCAAAGAACACCGCCGTCGCCATGCTGAGCATATGCTTATCGGTGATGGCGAGCAGCCAGTAACCGGCATTCGACAACCCTTGCAGGATGCCGAAAATCATCAGGGCACGGAACAGGCTTAAGCGCTGCATCAGGACGCCGCCATACAGCGCGCCGATGATAGTAGCAATCAGCCCCAGCGTCTTATTCACCACGCCCACTTCCCCCGCATCGAAGCCCACGCCGCGGATCAAAAAGGTGGTCGTCAGGCTCATGGCGAACGCATCACCGAGCTTATACAACACAATCAGCAGCAGAATGAGCCAGGCATTGTTGCGGCCAAAGAAGTCGCGCAGCGGTTCCGCAACGGCCTGCTCAAGTGAGCGAGGAACGGGAATAACATCGCTTGGTTCAGGCGCGAGGAAGGTGGCAATCATGCAGGGGATCAGCAGGACGGCCATCAGCCAGTACATACCCTGCCAGCCGAGATAGCGGTCTGCCAGCCATAAGGCCAGCCCACCGGAAACCAGCATCCCCAGACGATAACCCAGAACGCTGATTGCAGCCCCGGCGCCACGCTCTTCGGCCGAGAGCACGTCGGTTTTCCAGGCATCGAAAACGATATCCTGGGACGCAGAACAAAAGGCAATCACTACCGCCAGCGCGGCCATCCAGCGAAGCTGCGACGTGGGTTCAAGGAAGCCCATCGCGGCGATCGCCAGCAGCAGCATCGCCTGAGTCATTAATAACCAGCCACGACGCCTGCCGAGGAAAGGCGGGGTGTAGCGGTCCATCATCGGCGACCACAAAAACTTAAAGACATAGGCCTGGCCGACCAGTGAGAAGAAGCCGATGGTTTTAAGATCGATATCTTCTACGGTCATCCAGGCCTGTAACGTGCCCGATGTCAGTGCAAGGGGTAAACCGGAGGCGAAACCGAGGATCAGCAGGATAGCTGATTTGGGCTGCTGGAAAATACGTAAGTATTGACTGGACATGAGCAGGCAAACTGACCCGACCGGGCGTCGGGTCAGCAGGCAGTATTAACGTGCGTTCTGCTTGATGAATTCGTGAATGCTGGTGTCCTGCGCCATATCGGCGATGGTGTCGGTCAGCACGCTGTTCACGGCATTAGCGATATTGGTGTTGGTGGCCTGGAAGGCACCTTCAACAGAATAGCTTGCACGGTAGTTCTTGTTCATCTTGTTGCCGTTTTTCGCGGTGGCGATGATGGCGATATCGGCTTTGGTCGCAATGTTGTAGCGCACGTTGCCCTGCGAGACGTCAGCGTACAGGTTGTTAACGATGATCTGCAGATCAACTGCACCGCTTGGGCCAACCATGTAGCCGCGTGACGTCATTTGCTTCTCGAGCACTTCCTGCAGCAGGAAACGCAGATCGCGGGAGGCGGTGAGCGTCACCAGCTGGTTATCACGGGTTACTTTCGCCAGCGCCTGGTCTTTACGCTGATCCGCGCCGTTGATGCTGACAGTGACGCCCATCAGGCTTGGATCCTGCTGCGGCAGCGTGATCTTCGGAGAAACATCAATGGTAGTCGGTGGGGTTGCACAGCCGGCCAGCATAAACAGGGCGACCATCGGGAAAAGAAGTTTTTTTAACATGTTCTGGCTCTCAACGAATCGTAGACATATATAGAAAAAAATTGCCGCCATCATAACATCGCCAACGGCAAGGGGAAGTGGTCAACGCATGTAAATTCATCGCCTTGTCTGAAAACTGACCACCTGAAACGCTTTTCCGTTATCTGAGCGACAAAACGACTCTCCCCTTATATGACTTCATACAGTTGAATGAGAAAATCAGATGAAAGCTAAATTTTTGTTGTCTTCTTGTTATGCAAGCGGTAAAAGCGGCTAATATTTAAAGGGATGGGTGACATCTCAGCGTTGTCGGAGGAGTAATTTCATGATGATACGTGAACAGATTGAAGATAAGTTAAGGGCGGCCTTTGAACCTGTGTTCCTTGAAGTCGTCGACGAAAGCTATCGTCATAACGTACCGGCAGGCTCTGAGAGCCACTTCAAAGTGGTGCTGGTCAGCGATCGTTTCACTGGTGAGCGTTTTCTCAATCGTCACCGTATGATTTACGGAACCTTGACGGAAGAGCTTTCGACCACGGTCCATGCGCTGGCGTTGCACACTTACACGATCAAAGAGTGGAAAGGTCTGCAGGATACGATTTTTGCATCGCCACCGTGCCGGGGAGCCGGGACGATCGCCTAAGAAATCCAGTTTGCAACAGCGGGAGCTTTTCCAGTATGTTGCGTAAAGATTACGTCAAAACGGCCTGCGGGCCGTTTTGTTTTGTCCGGGTTTAGGGCCGGTGGCGCGATTTTAAGGCCGAAAATAGCCTGAAATTGTGAAAAAAGCCGCAGCAACATGCGCCAACCGTTCTCGACTCACTAAAGTGATGCCGCTATAATGCCGCGTCTTAATATGAATGTCTTCGGGATGATTCTGGCGACAGGGAATGTGAATCTGCTAAGAGAGCATCCCGGTATTGCGAGGCAAATTCAGAGTTGACCGAGCACTGTGATTTTTTTGAGGTATAAAGATGCAAGTTTCAGTTGAAACCACTCAAGGCCTTGGCCGCCGTGTAACGATTACAATCGCTGCTGACAGCATCGAAAACGCTGTAAAAAGCGAGCTGGTCAACGTAGCAAAGAAAGTCCGTATTGACGGCTTCCGCAAGGGCAAAGTACCGATGAATGTTGTTGCTCAGCGTTATGGCGCTTCTGTTCGCCAGGACGTGCTGGGTGACCTGATGAGCCGCAACTTCGTTGACGCGATCATCAAAGAAAAAATCAACCCAGCCGGTTCCCCGACCTATGTTCCGGGCGAATACAAAATGGGCGAAGACTTCACCTACGCAGTAGAGTTCGAAGTTTACCCGGAAGTTGAGCTGAAAGGTCTGGACGCGATCGAAGTTGAAAAACCAATCGTTGAAGTCACTGAAGCCGACGTTGACGGCATGCTGGACACCCTGCGCAAGCAGCAGGCGACCTGGAAAGACAAAGACGGCGCTGCTGATGCAGAAGACCGCGTCACCATCGACTTCTCCGGCTCTGTAGACGGCGAAGAGTTCGAAGGCGGCAAAGCGTCTGACTTCGTACTGGCAATGGGCCAGGGTCGTATGATCCCAGGCTTCGAAGACGGTATCAAAGGCCACAGCGCAGGTGAAGAGTTCACTATCGACGTGACCTTCCCGGAAGAGTACCACGCTGAAAACCTGAAAGGTAAAGCCGCGAAATTCGCGATTACCCTGAAGAAAGTTGAAGACCGCGAACTGCCAGAACTGACTGCAGATTTCATCAAACGTTTCGGCGTTGAAGATGGTTCTGTTGAAGGCCTGCGTGCAGAAGTGCGTAAAAACATGGAACGCGAGTTGAAAGGCGCTGTGCGTAACCGCGTTAAGTCTCAGGCGATCGAAGGTCTGGTTAAAGCTAACGAAATCGAGATCCCATCTGCTCTGATCGACAGCGAAATCGACGTTCTGCGTCGCCAGGCTGCACAGCGTTTCGGTGGCAATGAGAAGCAAGCTCTGGAACTGCCTCGTGAGCTGTTCGAAGAGCAGGCTAAACGCCGCGTTGTTGTTGGCCTGCTGCTGGGCGAAGTCATTCGTACCCACGAGCTGAAAGCTGACGAAGAGCGTGTTAAAGGTCTGATCGAAGAGATGGCTTCTGCCTATGAAGATCCATCAGAAGTGGTTGCTTTCTACGGCAGCAACAAAGAGCTGATGGAAAACATGCGCAACGTTGCACTGGAAGAGCAGGCTGTTGAAGCCGTTCTGGCCAAAGCAAAAGTGTCTGAAAAAGCCACCTCTTTCAACGAACTGATGAACCAACAGGCTTAATTCTGCCTGCTTCGTTTAAAGTTTGAGCAAAAAACCCGTTGCCTTCCGGCGGCGGGTTTTTTTTATCACACTTATAAAACACGAAGCGTGATAAAACGCCTTTTCAGTGTTAGCGTTAAAACAAAAGATTGTTATGCTTGAATTAGGGCTGAGCCGTCCCCATTAGTGGGAAAGGTAGTATTAAAGAGACTGGCTGATAATCCGTCCACAAGGTTACAATCAGTACAGCAGGTATTTTCATTTTTTTATCCAGGAGACGGAAATGTCATACAGTGGCGAACGAGATAACTTTGCACCCCATATGGCGCTGGTGCCAATGGTTATTGAACAAACCTCTCGAGGTGAACGTTCTTTTGATATCTACTCCCGTCTGCTTAAAGAACGCGTTATCTTCATGACTGGCCAGGTGGAAGACCACATGGCGAACCTGATCGTAGCGCAGATGCTGTTTCTGGAAGCGGAAAACCCGGAAAAAGACATTTACCTGTACATCAACTCCCCAGGCGGCGTGATCACTGCCGGGATGTCCATTTACGATACCATGCAGTTCATCAAGCCTGATGTGAGCACCATTTGTATGGGCCAGGCGGCATCGATGGGCGCATTCCTGCTGACTGCAGGGGCAAAAGGCAAGCGCTTCTGCCTGCCGAATTCGCGCGTAATGATTCACCAGCCGCTGGGCGGGTACCAGGGCCAGGCGACAGATATTGAAATTCATGCCCGTGAAATCCTGAAAGTTAAAGGGCGCATGAATGAACTTATGGCTCATCATACGGGTCAATCATTAGAGCAGATCGAGCGCGATACCGAGCGCGATCGCTTCCTGTCCGCACCAGAGGCAGTAGAGTACGGCTTAGTCGACTCCATTTTGACCCACCGTAATTGATGCCCACGGCGCGGGTGTGCCGCTATACTATGGTAGGGCGGCACCTTGCTTACGAGCAGCCTGCGTCTGAGAATGGCATTTGCGTCGTCATGTGCGGCACAAAGAACTTAAAAAGAGGTTTTGACTCATGACAGATAAACGCAAAGATGGATCGGGCAAACTGCTTTATTGCTCTTTTTGCGGCAAAAGCCAGCATGAAGTGCGCAAACTGATTGCCGGGCCATCCGTGTATATCTGCGACGAATGTGTCGACTTATGTAACGACATCATCCGCGAAGAGATTAAAGAAGTCGCACCACACCGTGAGCGCAGCGCGTTACCTACGCCGCATGAGATCCGTCATCATCTTGATGATTATGTCATCGGCCAGGAACAGGCTAAAAAAGTGCTGGCAGTGGCGGTGTACAACCACTACAAACGTCTGCGTAACGGGGATAACAGCAATGGCGTTGAGCTGGGCAAAAGTAACATTTTGCTGATCGGTCCAACCGGTTCCGGTAAAACCCTGCTGGCAGAGACCCTGGCACGTCTGCTGGATGTTCCGTTTACCATGGCGGATGCCACCACCCTGACCGAAGCCGGTTATGTGGGTGAAGATGTGGAAAACATCATCCAGAAACTGCTGCAAAAGTGCGATTACGACGTACAGAAAGCCCAGCGCGGGATCGTGTATATCGATGAGATCGACAAAATCTCACGTAAATCCGATAACCCGTCCATCACCCGTGATGTATCCGGTGAAGGCGTCCAGCAGGCTCTGCTGAAACTGATCGAAGGAACGGTTGCTGCTGTTCCGCCGCAGGGAGGCCGTAAGCATCCTCAGCAGGAGTTCCTGCAGGTTGATACGTCTAAAATCCTGTTTATCTGTGGCGGTGCATTTGCTGGCCTGGATAAAGTCATTGCTAACCGTGTTGAAACCGGCTCGGGTATTGGTTTTGGCGCAACGGTGAAGGCGAAGTCTGAAAAAGCAAAAGAGGGCGAACTGCTGACCCAGGTGGAGCCAGAAGATCTGATCAAGTTTGGTCTGATCCCTGAATTCATCGGCCGTCTGCCGGTTGTCGCCACGCTGACAGAGCTGAGTGAAGATGCGCTGATTCAGATCCTGAAAGAACCGAAAAACGCCCTTACCAAACAGTATCAGGCGTTGTTCAATCTGGAAGGCGTTGAGCTGGAGTTCCGCGACGAAGCGCTGGATGCGATCGCTAAAAAAGCGATGGCGCGTAAAACCGGTGCACGTGGTCTGCGTTCGATCGTTGAAGCAGCCCTGCTCGATACCATGTACGATCTTCCTTCAATGGAAGAAGTTGAGAAAGTGGTTATCGACGAGTCCGTCATCGCCGGCCAAAGCAAGCCGCTGCTGATTTACGGTACCCCGGAAGCCCAGCAGGCCTCTGGCGAATAATTCACCAGGGCATACAAGCAGTTAATCAAAAAGGGGGGATTTTATCCCCCCTTTTATTTTTCCGTAAACATGGCGTTGAATGTGTGGGAATCATCCCCATATACTGGATTACATGTTTATGGTTGCATGAAGCACAGTCCTGCAACCTGATTACCTGGCGGACACTAAACTAAGAGAGAGCTCTATGAATCCTGAGCGTTCTGAACGCATTGAAATCCCCGTATTGCCGTTGCGCGATGTGGTGGTTTATCCGCACATGGTCATACCCTTATT